>Ga0123355_10022722_pt1 | contig 10057 bp, 8 predicted proteins | sample TergutEmb28metaG_3_FD_89872 | JGI IMG/M metagenome (GOLD analysis project Ga0123355, IMG submission 89872) | Embiratermes neotenicus P1 segment gut microbial communities from Petit-Saut dam, French Guiana - Emb289 P1 | ecosystem: Host-associated > Arthropoda: Insects > Digestive system > Gut ...
GTCAAACAAAAGAAAAGGGGAAAATGAAGAAACAAACAGAAAATTAAAAAAACACTTTAAAAAAAAAAACCTTTCCTTTAGTTTCAAAATTTTAAAAAAAAATAAAAATTCTTCCCCCCCCCCCCCCCCCGCCGTATCTCATAAAGGATACATAATAATCCTGTCGTGCTGAAATTTTGTGCTTTATCCCACACAACAATAGCAAAAGTTTGTCTGTATCGGACATTCTCCCTTGCATATTTTTTTTATCGGTCGCTATCCGCATTGTGAAACCGACATTAGTGTAATCCCAGTTTTGTTCTGTATATATACATTTCGTCCTGTTTAATTACAGGAGAGCCTGATCATGAGTGCTATCATTTAAATGTAAAAGAGAGGAGGGAGGGATAACACAGATAAAAACCATTTCTGTATCTGACAGCTATTCATAACTTACACATTTCATTTATTACGCCCAAATAAATGAACATCAGATTCCGTAACTAATTAATGTGTTTGGTGTTGGCATTTCAATGTTTTTTTTTTCTTCGTTCCTTTTCCTATCCCCTACAATGCAAATTCTACGTCGTTAAAACCAGGCAAAAAATTGAATTGCCCAGTTGTAACACCGTCTATGTGACATGGTGCAGCCTCGACAGATCATATTCAAAGAGATAAAGTGAAATTATGCTGAAATACAATGTTCAATTTTCGAGGCAAGAACGAAAGAACAAGTACACAAACACATAAAACAACAAAATTAACTAACTAACCAACCATCAAACGCAATGGAGCACAGTCCTTCAAAAAGTAACAGATTTTAGGCTAATCTAGAAACTCCCCACTTCTATAGAACTCGTGGGTTCATCATCGCATTCACAACACTCCGCCAGTTATCCCTATTATCAGCCAGATGAATCCATTCCACGTTCTCCCATACTTGTTTAAGATCAAATTTAATATTATCACTCCAACTGTGCCTCGGTCTTCCAAATGCTCGCTTTCTTCAGGTTTTCCAATCAACACCATGCATGCGCATCTATCGTTCCTATCTTCAACGGTCAAGCTTGACCCTCCAAGATCGGACCGATGTTACCCCGAAAAGTCGGTAACCAACTACCACTCTAAGCCGTGTAACATCACTGAAAAGCGAAGGTTTCAATTACACCGTGGCGGAAACCTGAAGTAACTCATCGCTAGTCATTGTATCATCCTAATAATATTCGGCGAGGATTACAAACTAAGGAGCGCCTTATGACGTAATTTTCTCCAGCTGCTTGTTGCTCCGTCCGTCTTTTGGAAGCAATGACATAAATCCCTTCACATCGCACTGTAAGTCTATTGATTTAGGCATCTTTAAGGCTATTCACCAGATATCCAGCAAAACGTCGGTGCTGCAAGCCACGTTAAAACAGGCTGTGGCCACCTCCTTACACACTCTTTCCAATTCCACAACGTCCTCTGATTCCACACTACAAAATTACGTCATTTATTTATTATGGCTGGAAAGTCCTAGTAAGCTTCAGCCTCCCCTGTGAGGTTCCTCGACCACACTCAGTGAGACGCACCACGCTCGGCAGGAGTCCTCTGGACGAGGAATCGGCCCGTCGCAGAGACCTCTACCTAACAACACTCAACAGAGACAGCAATGCTCCCGGTGAGATTCGAACCCGCAATCCCAGCAAGCACGTGGCCGCAGACCAATGCCTTAGACCGTGCGGCCATCGGGATTGGTACGTAGTTTTAAAAGGGTGACATAAACAAGACAAAAACTACCACCAAACACAGACCGATGGCAATTAACACTTTACCGCTGAGTGTGTTGGCGCATGCGTTCATGTACTGTAAGACTTTGGAAAATTATCGATTTCCGTACAATTTCAGGCGAATTTTCCAACAGTTGACATCAATAATTGTAATTCCAGTGATCAAAAATGAAGCCCGAAGACCTCGGTCAGTATACCGACTACGTTGCGGGCAGGATAAAAATGCCAATTCTGTTGAGGTTAAGAACGCGTGGAGCTATACCTCCAGTCTCCTACATCTTCATGGTGTAATGCTTAATTAAGCATAGCAGGATCAAGCGTTACGTTTTAACCTGTAATATAAACAGTACAATAAGGACGAAGAGACGTACACACTATCGCTACTTCATTCAGAATCTGCAAACGTAAAGTTCCTTTCTACCTAGATGAAATTTATGGAACATTATGATTAAGTCTACATTTTATGTATGTCTGGAATGGATCAAGGTGTGAGACCAGCTATATATTCTGGCAACTATTGCTACGGGAAGACTCCGTGATAAGAATACCCATACAGGCGTATGTGTTCAAATGTACTGTGGACCTCCTAGATATAAAGGAAGTCTCTCTTAGCTCTTATCCTATCCAACAGTAAAATACATAAATATACGATAATAGTAATGGTACAGTACCCTAAAGATAAAGGATGAGAGGGTGTGGAATGGACTGACATGTATCAGGATAGGGACAAGTGACGGGCTCTTGTGAACATGGCAATGAACCTTCGGGGGAAACTAGCCAAGGAACTGTCAGGTTCTCAAACACGACAGTGAGTCGTGTAATTAGTTAGCTAGTTAGTTAGTAGTAATAGTTCATCATCATATATTTTAGTGTAATACGGTGATGTTAGTTTGCGACATCATGATCAAGTGTACTATCGAAAGAATCTCTTCAAAATAGACATTTTTAGAAGGTTATGATTCGGGATTGATGTCAATCTCCTTTCTTTTAATTAATTCATTCCCGGTTTTTTTCACAAGAAAGCTAACGTTAAAATTAACAGTACTGCCTCAAGGGGAGGCCAAGAGAAGCGAACACATTCCTTTGTCTCTGCTTGAGGCAGCACTGTAAATTTCAACGTTTTGCTTCTTATTCACAAGCTGGTTTTGATCCGTTGGTCTCCGAAATAAATTACCCAGCACCAAGATTACTAAGTACAATTTTAAATGTTTATTAAGATTAAGATGTAATTTTGGCTGATTTTAGATTTTACTGTTTCTACGTGCGAATTATTGGCATGGGGCCAAATGGCAATATTTGCTACAACAAATAAATTTAATGAAGGTGGAAGGGCAGTTCCGTAGACAAGTTGCATCACTGCAGACGGTGGAGTTAAACTGCCTGAATACCGTTTAGAATTTTCTCCTTAACCAAGAACTCAAGTGAGCCCTTTGTGTCCAGCGGTTGTACAGGTCGGCAAATACTGAAGCTTTTCTTGCCATCACAAGCGCTAATGGCATGATGGTGTCAGCGAATTTTAAAATAGTTTTTTTATCTAACAAAAAACCAATTCATGATGTGACTAAATTCTAATGATTTGCTTATCTCTTTTACGTCGAACACAAAATTCAATTTCACCTCAGGTAATTATTTACGAGTTGTTCTTTTCTCAGAATCCAGGATGCTTTAACACAAAGAGCAAAGAAAACTTTGTTTGGAGAGTAATTAAATAAACTCAAGTATTCAAAGAATTTTGTATCATAGAGGCAGCAAAAGGGAGGCTTTCCTTTTCTGAAAGGAAATGCTTCACGTTTTGAAAAAAAAGGTTCCTCCAAAATCAACTAAACCTCGCAAAGTGTTTTACTTTCATTTGGTATTCTTATATACTAAATGAATTAAGTACGTAAGCACGTAGGAAAATCAGTAAATAAGAAGGTAAGTGAGTAAGTAGGAAAAGAACAAATAAACCAAGACACCAGCTATCACCTAAGATAGTACACCCGATAGTTTAGAGCAGTGGTTTCCAAGCTTTCGGTAGACACCGCGCGTTGAGGAATTAAAGATACAAGAACAGTACCAACTGTACGTACATGGTATTAGGGCGTTCGGTTCTTTGTTTCCTGGACCCTTCTCTGACGGTCATACCATACAATTCACTTGGTGAAGCTTGCTGTCATCGTGCAAAATTTCGCACACACTATTCATTGTTGTTAATACTATTACGATATTCTGCCATTTAAACGGTAAAGGTAAAGTTCACCCTAGAACAGGTCACAAAATCCCAGAAGTGGAGTAGAGGTAGCTCTACTATTTCTTTAACTTCGGCGCTAGATGAAGGTGGGTGGTTAAAGTCATGGCCCGGTCGCTTTACTCCAGGGAAAGACCCGGTACCGATTGTATAGGAGGCAGGGTGGGCCCCAGGTCCAGTCTGGACGGTTGCGGAAATCTCACTCCCACCGGGATTCGATCCCCGGACGGTCCAGTCCGTAGCGAGTCGCCATACCGACTGAGAAATCCCGGCCCCTGCCATTTAAACGGTTTATTACCTATATGTGTACGTTGCTTTAGTCAAACGTATCAATCACACATAACCTCAAATTCGAACCAATTGATTTTTTTTTTTTTTTTGCCGCGAGTTACAAACAATATTGCGGCACTGTCTGAAGGTACATCTCCACTCCACATACAAAACTTCACACTCATTATTTCTAGACATAAACAATAAATACCAAATGTTGTTACTGCAAGTTTTTATTTTTCTTAATGAATGTAAATCGCGTGAAAAAATAATAATGTCGATAGGAACCGCGCTAACGGTAGTAACAAACACAACTTCATCTTCACGTTAAGTGAATTAATGAAAACCCGTCCATAGTAGGTCGAATTGCTCCATGCGGGCGGACGGACGGACGGACGGACTTGACGAAGCTAAAAGTAACGTACCGCAAATCTGCAAGACGCAACCGAAAATCGATTGAAGGCGACGCCGACGGCGCTAACTTGCCTGAACAGGCGTTTCAAACAGATTAAACATTGACTGACTTGTCGTTACCACGTACGTAACTTACAACATAAGGGCAGGAGTTCTGCACCTCTGACGTACCTTGGACCCCTTTGAGAGTCTGGCAAAACCTACGAACCTCTTCGAAGAAAATTCTATTTAAATGCATAAGCTTGAGATAAATTTAATGAGGTTAATAAATGTTCTTTGATTCTACAGGCCATAAACTTCTTTGTTGCCCACACTCATTATTGAATGAAAGCTAAATTTCAGTTAGAAGCTAGTGAAAGTAAAGTTGTAATTTTTTCCCTACCCAAGTTCACGGACACCCTGACATCTACCCATGGGCCCCTAAGGGGTCCATAAACCCCAGGATAAGAATGGCTATATTAGAGTGATACATCCTGGTGTGATGCGTCTGTGAACAGATGAAAAGAAAGACCGTCAGCCGCAGACACATTTGACACTGTTTATTGCATCATGTGCAATATGGTACGGCTTATCTGTAAACCATCATCACGCTTGTGTGAAAAACCCTTACAGGCAGCACATAATGTGTCTTAATATTTTAGTGGGAAAATGAAAGGCAAGGAAACTCCGCACTGCCCCTCCTCATTACCAACATTCCTGGAACTAATACAACATTTTTCAGCACAGACGGATTGAAACCAATAATTTATTTACAATAGAAGGTAAATGAGTTGCTTGGTCCTGAAATAGCCTCCCTCCCGTCAAACAATCAATAAGGAAGACTGAGGACCTTCCTTTCACGTAGTCATACGTAATATTTCGTAATCAATATTTAATTTGACTGTGGAATAATACTTTAATGGCCGGTCTTGGTGGCCGAGTGGTCTAAGGCGCAGGTGTGCAGCGACTACGATTAGTGGGATCGCGGGTTCGAATCCAGCTGAGGCCATGAATGTTCCTCTCTTGCACATCTTGTGTGCTGTATCACTGGCAGTCTCTGCGATATGCTGATCACTCCTCCAAAGGAGTCCTACTGTGTGTGTCTAATTGTGCGTGATCTAGAGACCTCAACAATGAGGCGGCCGGCCCGGGGTGGGCTGTTGCGCCAAAGGAAAAAAAAAAATCTTCAGCGAGTAACGATCGTCCGAAAAGCAAAAACCATCGCTCCATATCGGTCGGAAATTGCAGCAAACCGCTCACCTGCACCTACTGCCCTACGCAATGAAATACTGGCACTATACCTTCACTCCCCAATGCGTCATTAGAGGCGTGATAATTAATTAATTAATTAATCGCAGCGCGCTTTTTCAAGGTTATATAGTAATTTGGTCAGTAACGGTTTAATGTCGCGAAATGAGACACTTTTGTTCTGAAAGAGCACTGCAGTGGGGAGAGAGCGAGAGATTATAGCACCATGAAATGTAGTCACGCCAGTTACATCCGTCTGCCAGTGACAGGTTGTTAAATGAACACTGGATTGTAATACAGTAACGACTTACGTACCTGATATACACAACATAAAATGAGTACCTAATTAACTTCATCTGAAGGGAGAAGACGAGACGCGCTGCTAAAGAAACATATTCTCTCCTTACGGAACCCAAAAGGTCAAAGAAGAGCGGCTACTATTCTCTATCCTGTTCCAGCTCAATCCAATCCACACCCCCACACCCTATACCAGTGTTTCCCAAACATAGCTAGAGGTTCGGCGAGAAATCGTGGAATAAATGAATGAAAATTTGGAATACCGCAAAAGTTCCAAATATCCCTAGCAATATCGCAAAAATATGGGCCGGCAATTGGCAATACTGGAGTGATTTTTGTGCGTTACCAGCACTTGGTGTTTGGTTTATATTTAGTTGTATGGTGTTTATTTTAATAGCCAGGAGTTCTTCGGACATGAAGATATTTTATAAGTGCCTCCAGGGAAAGAAGTTCGGGAAACACTGTCATATACACTTACGGCAGGGGTGCAAAAATGTTTCAAAGATCTAGGGGACAGGTCAAAATCCTAGGCGCTAGCTAAGGGTGACACGACGCAACTTCCACACGGAGAACCCCCGCCCCACCCCCACACGTATTTGGAGGTACCGTACAAATTTCAGTCGGCAGGGTTTTGCGCTCCCCTGCATTCAAGTCACATTTCACTCCGATCTGTGCCGCCCGCTAAAAAGTAAACACAAAAGAAAATCATAATTGAATGCGGATTGTTACTATAAAAAACTTGATTTAAGCAAGAAATTACGATGTGACAATGCTACGTTCCCTCTGACAGACCAAATGCCTCCATCTTCAGCACAGAAGACTCTTCTATATGACGGCACATCCCCGATTACCAAAATACTGAAATGCATTGCAATCCATTTACCCTTTTAAAGACTGGCGGTCAGTATATGCACCACCATGCTTAACTCAGAGAAATGCACATTTTGTCCATACAGTGTGTGTGCGTGTGTGTGTGTGTGTGTGTGTGTATGTGTATGTATGTATGTATGTATGTATGTATGTATGTTATGTATGAATGAATGAATGAATGAATGTATGTATTATGAATGTATGTATGTATGTATGTGTGTGTGTGTGTGTTCACGCCATTCCAACAAGAAACATCAATTATTTCCTCATACAGCATTCACCGATTGGTCTTTCTAATGGCAGTACACATCCTTGCCCCCTAAGGTACCAAAACAATGGCTGTATGTACAGCCTATAATACAGATTAATTTCAGTGTTTAAGGCCGTGCCATGCCGACCTCACACCACAGAGGTCCGACTTCGATCCCAAGCAAACCCATCTGAGGTCTTTTTCTGGACAAAGTGGCACTGGAACAGGAATATTTCTGACCAATTCGATTTTACTCTGTCAGTGCCAACCCACCATTACTCCGTACTTCATCATCTACATCATCATTCTGCTCTTATCAAATAGACGAGCGGGCAAACACGGGGAACCCTTAACCAAAGCAATGCTGTTCAGAAATCGGCGATAATTGGGCAGGCAGGCACGAACTTGTACACTGTTATTTAGACTTCAGATGGTTCAGTAATCGTGTAAAGTATCTACATGAACAGTAACAGAGTTCACCTCACCATTAAGTGCTCATTTTCCCTACTACAAATGCTCTATGCCAAGTTGTTGCTCAGAGTGATGGCTGTGAAGACCAGCAAAACAAGACTCTCCAAAATGCATGTTAATACTCGTGTGTGCATTCTGACAACACACTGAAGCTTCATACACACGCAATAAACTGCCACATTAATAGCGTTAGCTTCTGAATCTGTCAAAAGACGGTTTCCGCCAAATGCCTTTGAAAGTGGAGATCAAATTTCATATGCGTGCTAAATTCGAATTAGCTGAAGACAAGAACCCTGTGCGTGTTGCTTCGGTACAGTCTGTGTACAGAAAAGCTACCATGGAGGAGATTTGGCCCATAGATGAGGGTAAAAGTTTCCACACAAAGGGGATATATAAGTATCGCAACTTTCGAATTTCGGTCTCGAAATTTTACGAAAAACAAGAACCTTTTACCAGGCATAAGCCTTTTCGAAACACACAGCATAATCGAGGCTTACAGAAAGAGGGATGTCATCACCTTGTCAGTTTTCTTGCCAGCGTGAGCTGCACCATTCCATGTCATCACGTCAGTGGTCTTCATGTGTTCCACGCCCTCAGCGGGATTCAACCCCGCAAGCCCAACAATCAAGTGGCTACAGACCTACGCCTTAGCACGACTACAGGAATCAGCTGCCATTTATATGATTTTACCAAATACAGTTTTGGTACATAAATGTAACAGTCCCTTTACCGTAATGGCACTAGGTGCTGTGAAGGGCCTTGGAAAGAAGGTATAGTACTTCGAACATGTTTGGATACTGCGACTAAGGTGAACAATCCCGTATGGCTGTACGACTTCCCTTAAGGTGCAATATAACAACTGCACTTCTAGTAACTGAATCTCAGGCGCCGGTAAATTCCTTTAATCTACTTTTTCAAATCGTCCTTGCCAAACTTCCACAAGCCTACTCTCACAGCTGTCTTGCAAATATTCTGTGACGTTTAGCGTCGTAATGAAAGTCTATAGCGCCAGTCTGTGGTCTAATTGCATATCTTATATACAGGGTAAATACAAAAACACTCCTTGATTTCAAGTAGTTATAAAATCAAAACTTACTGGAATATTTTTATAAATATGGGACTGGACATAAAAGGTGGTTCAAATATGACCGGGACTGATGTCACCAGATTTACACACAAATCAGTCCCGGTCATATTTGAACCACCTTGTACATTAACTCAAGAAATTTTTAATTTTCCCGCCCGCCGCCAGAGGGCAGTGAAATGCAAGATGGCGCTCACTTCACAGCAATGCAGCTGCTGCGTGCTGGAATTTCATAAAACAAAGTGTTGTGACTGTGCAATGTGCTCTCAAACTCAAATTTAATGTGGATCCACCTACTAACAAGTCCATCTGTTATCACGGAAAGGGACATTCAGGCCGACCGTCGGTCTCGGAACAAGTTGTTGATCGCGTCAGAGAATCCTTTTTGCGCAGCCCCAGGAAGTCAACGCGCAGAGCTAGCCGAGAGTTAAAGGTCCCGCAAAGCACGGTAAACAAGATCTTATGCAAACGCTTGCGGTTACACCCTTACAGGCTGCAATTGGTCCAAAAGTTACACCTGGAAGACAAGGAAACGCGATGCATGCATTTTCCGGGAATCTCCAAGCGTTAATGGAAAATGATGATAACCTCCTGACAAAGATCATTTTCAGTGATGAGGCGACCTTCCACTTAAGTGGAAAGGTCAGCAGTTACAATGTGAGGATATGGGGAAGTGAAAATCCGCATGCCACTCTGGAGGTTGAATGTGACTCTCCAAAACTCAATGTGTTTTGTGCCGTATCAAAGCAGATTGTGTACAGCCCGTTCATCTTTGAGGGACAAACCCTTACTGGCCGAAGGTACCTGGGAATGCTAACCAACTGGTTGATTAGACAACTAGCTGCTGATAGACATGACTATCTTTTTCAGCAAGATGGAGCGCCGCCGCACTGGAATCTCGCTGTCCGCACGTTTCTCAACGAGCACTTGCCAAACAGATGGATTGGCCGCGCTGGACAAAATGACCAGGTGTTCTGCACGTGGCCCCCTAGAATACCGGACCTGACCGTTTGTGACTTTTTCCTTTGGGGGTATGTGAAGGACAGAGTCTATATACCTCTACTACCCGCAATCGTGGATGAGCTGCAGGAACGCATCACTGCGGCTGTCAAGTCGGTCACGCCGGATATGCTGCAGAGAGTCTGGTCCGAGCTAGATTATCGCATCGATGTTTGCCGAGTAACAAGAGGAGGGCACATTGA
>Ga0123355_10022723_pt1 | contig 10057 bp, 10 predicted proteins | sample TergutEmb28metaG_3_FD_89872 | JGI IMG/M metagenome (GOLD analysis project Ga0123355, IMG submission 89872) | Embiratermes neotenicus P1 segment gut microbial communities from Petit-Saut dam, French Guiana - Emb289 P1 | ecosystem: Host-associated > Arthropoda: Insects > Digestive system > Gut ...
GGGAAACCAGAGGGAAGGAGACCACTGGGGAGACCTAGGCGTAGATGGGCGGATAATATTAGAATGGATCTCCAGGAGGTGGGATGTGTGTATATGGACTGGATTGGGCTGGCCCAGGATAGACAGGTGGCGGACGTTTGTGAGTGCGGTAATGAACCTTTGGGTTCCGTGAAATTCGGGGAGTTTCTTAACTAGCTGCAGACCAGTTAGCTTCTCAAGAAGGACTCTGCACCATGGAGTAAGTAAGTAAGTAAGTAAGGTAGAAGACCCACCTTTGCTTAATAGGTACACAGAGTGACTGCCAATTTTCAACTTTAAAGAATTCTGTCTTTGGTATGTGGTCATATTAACTGCAGGGATTGAAATTAAACTTTATCTAAAAGTCCCACCAGAGTAAATTCTCATTCATATCATATGCATTACAAACAGAAAATCTGATTTCAAAACTTGCTAATATGAAGGAGACCGAGATGTAGATGTTTGGACACAATATTTAATGTTATACAGTATGATATACTATACTAATTTTAACTTAAGTGCATTTTAACCATAATTTACTACATCGATTTTATTCATGTGTGAGAACTACTAGATAGTTGGGGTGAATGCTGCAGATGTCATAGAGAACTCCCTTAGGATGGCCTATTAAATCAGGCATAAACATTTCGGAGAACTAACCAACAATAAATAGAATATTTTGATGTTTTGCTGACCGTGCATCTCAATATAGTCTTATCAATTGACCAACTTAATGCACAAATTCATTTTTTATATTAAGTTTATTATATTCCTCTACATGTTTTGAGCACTGTTGTGCTCATCATCAGGAGGTCAAATTGTATTATACAGTATCTGCTATTGTCACACTGAAACAAGTGAATGGTCTAAAATTACTAAAACTTTTACTACTATGTGCTCATATTTGTAGAATTGTATTTTAGTAATTTTAGACCACTCACTTGTTTCAATGTGACAATACCAGATGTTGTATAATATAATTTCACATCCTCACGATGAGCACAACAGTGCTCGAAACATGTAGAGGATAATAATAAACTTATTATAAAACAAGAATTAGTGCATTAAGTTGGTCAGTTGCTAAGAATAAATAGAATAGTGCGACAAGTTGAATTGAATTTTGTGAATGTAACTTCTCCCTTTTCCATCAGGAGATGGAGGCAGATTCAGCCTCCAAAACTTTTGAAGCTTGAGATGATGGACACTGTTTTTTAAGAGTCGCAAAGACATTAAATTTTGTCTACAAACTTTTTTAGCTATAAAAGTGGAGATGTGTGGTATGGAGAGTTCTAAAGCTTGACAATTTAGCAAGTAAAACAGATGAGCAGTTTTCACTGTCCGTGACAAATAATAATGCCATCGAATGTTTTGGGGCAAAGCTGCATGCATTTTAGCCCCTGGGTACGAGATGGTGGTGAGTGGGCTGCTTCGGGCTTCGACCTCTTGACTCCCAGGTAGACCTCTTGGTACCCTTTCCCTAGGAAGCTAGTTAGGCCTGTCACTTGGTCTGGACGCCTACCAGCAATGTAACAGCGATTTTTCATCCCCTCAGCTCAGTCATTGCACATGGACACGGTGTTGTCCCAGCCTCTGACGCTGAAGCTTTCAAACCTGAATCATTATTACAAGGAAAATGGACTTTATAGATTGTATTACAAGCCCCCCTGCCTCCTTTTTTGTGTATATTTTCTAATTGCTTGAATATGACACTATGAGGTTAATAGCTTCTTTGAAAGGGTTGGAAGAGTTCAAATATTTGGGAACAACCTTAAATCAGAATTCTCTTCAGGAAGAAATTAACAGCAGATTGAAGTGAGGAAATGCTTGCTATCATTCGGTGCAGAATCTTTCGTCTTCCAGTTTGCTATCAAAAAATACAAACATTTAAGATACAAAGAACTATAATTTTGCATGTTGTTTTGTATGGGTGCGAAACTTGGTAGCTAACATTGAAAGAGGAATGTAGGCTGAGGTTGTTTGAGAATAGGGTGCTGATGAGAATATTTGTGCCTAAGAGGGATGAGGTAACAGAACAGAGAAAACTACATAATGAGGAACTTAATGATCTGTACTCACCCAATATTGTTCGGTGATCAAATCAAGAAGAATGAGATGGGCGGAACATGTAGTACGTTTGGGGGAGAAGAATGACGTATATAGGGTTTTGGTGGGGAAATGTGAGGGAAAGAGACCACTTGGAAGACCTAGGCGTAGATGGGAGGATAATATTATCGTGGATCTTCAGGAAGTGGAATGTGGGGGGCATGGACTGGATTGATCTGGCTCAAGATGGAGACAGGTGGTGGATGCTTGTGAATGCGGTAATAAACCTTTAAATTCCATAAAATGTGGGGAATTTCTTGATTATTTGAGAACCAGTTATCTTGTCAAGAAGGACTCTGCTGCATGGAGTAAGTAAGGTTAATGGACATGACAGAGGTAAACTCAAACTGTACAGTGAAAGATGTAATTTTACACGGCATGATAAAATTACAGAGAGCATGTATCAGCAGCAGCAGCCAATCTTTGCAGTAAGAGATACCAAAGTGTAAGGAATGATGCAGTTTTTTGTGTTTTAAACATCCTTTATACCTCAAACTGCTGTTTTTATAGTGTGGCCTGCCTTCCATGATGGCCCGGTCTCCCTTCAGTCAAAATTTGACAACGTTCATGTGTAGAACTTGTAGACTAGCCATGAACATTGCAACGTCCGATTTTGGGAAATTTACAACGTTTGACATTGGGAGAAGTGAGAGAAATATAGAGTGGAGGTTTAAGTGCGTTCTAATAATAAACACAAGCATACTTGTGTCATTTATACAATGGAAGTCTGTGTATATTAAAAAATTATCAGTAACAAAGAATCAATAGCAAGCTTCTCATTGACGTTGTTACATTCTGAGAAAATAATGAAAGTCCCCCAAATTTAATTTCAATTCATTGTGATAATTTATTGCAGTTATACCGTAGTCCCTCGGTCATCCGGACTGTGTGAAGGGAGGGGTAGTCCGGATTACTTGGCAACCCGGACCACTGAGGGGAATTCCGTGGTGTAGGTAACATACAAAAAATTATCGCTCAAACCCAAAGTAAAATACTTTAAAGCCCAAATACTGCATCCAAGAGGAAATAATAGTAATAATAATAATAATAACAACAACAACAACAACAACAACAATAATAAATTGAACATTTTTTTGCTGTGACTTCACTGTGATGGCGAAATAAGAGAGAAAGAGAGCTGCGTCATGGTCAGATCAGTGTGGTGTGGGATGAAGATAGAGTTACAGACAGCCCAAAATTGTCCAGCGTACTCGGGGATCCAGTTTACCGAGGGGGCACTGTAGTAATAATTGATTAATAGTAATGTTAGTGCCTTAATCACTTAAAATATAGTTTTATTGAAAAAATTCCACTTTTACTGTTAACAATTTGTTTGTGGCCTGCACTATGTTTGGAGGTCATAAGATGGCCCTTGTGCAATGGAAGGGTTCTCTAGAGTGGTTTAGACAAATCTGAGAATCAAGGTTATCAGAAGCCAAGAAAGTATGTAACGTCCTGTAGTCTGGTCGATAGGTATCAGAATTTTGGAGAATTCTCCTACCTGAAGATGGAGGCAGCAGGTTCCTCCGAAACGTTGATGCTTGCTACCAGATTGTACGAAGTCACCTCAAGACCGTAATCGGGATAATTATTGCTGAGAGAACTTGAGATCTCATACCAGGGCCACTTTGAATTACCATTTGTGAGTAAGAAGCAAGACTGGTAGACCTTGTAAACATTGAAGAGAGGCTGAAAAAGGCTCGTAGTCTATCCTTGAAGTCTTAAGGAGACTGACATTGGTGGAACCAACACAGAGAGCACTGCTTCAGCTGGCAGTATTCCAAACTTTTGAAGCCTTCGTGGCCAGCTGATCCAGTCCCTTTGACAATGTGCCAGTGCTGAATGCAGCTGTGTTCATTACTTTGAAATTTTTGTAGTGCAAGGGTATAGTAAAGTTGGTTACATGGATGTCACATTCCACAGTGGCCCTGATCAGTAATTTGAAATACAAGTACTACAGAGTTCACACTGCCTAGAGTTATAATTTCTCTCTCCTTGCATTTCATTAAATATTCACTACATATAAAATATTTCATAACAAGAACTGAACACCTTGATGGCGTGTACATGTTTTAGGCCTTGTACTAATATTTTGTATGAAGAGTCATTTTTATTAAATTTATTTATTATGTTTAGTGTTACAAACAATTATATTTACTCCAGTTTGAACCTCCAGTTACAATATTGCATTGCTATTGATGTGAAGTGTGTCTATACATAATGCATTGATTTAATGCACTGAGTTAAAAAGAACAGTGTATTTGTTATACAGCATGAAAGTTTTAACTGTTGCTGACTACATGTTTTATGCCAATTCAAGTCTTCTGGAATGTGACATATTGTATTATATTACGATGTTTCAAAAAATCCTGTCACTTCCACTTTCAGGGTCAAGCGTAGTCCAAGAAAAGCCACTCTTCTTGGACTGCTTGACCCTGAACATGAAGGCAGTAGAATTGTTTGATGTTCTGAGAACTACTTGCCTGCCAGTATAAGTTCCCAGGAGACTTTAAATTTCAGCACCACTGCTGTGAGGACCTAAAATATTACATACATAGTTTATGTATGGTTATGCTGTGGCATCTAGCTGCTGTGTGTGGCTTTCTCTTTCTTCCTGTTTGTCCATATATCCTACCTACTATCAATCAACCAAACAACCAACCAGCCTACCTGCCTACCAATGTACCTACTTACGCACCTACGTGCCCACCTGACGGCCTGTCTTTGTTATTCATCTTCATCTTCTTTTTCTTCTTATTCATGGCACAAAGAATAATGCCTGTTCAGGCTTCAAAAACCCACCTTTTCCTCTAGTGTCCTTCAAGCTCTGAAGCTAATACCCTGGAAGCTAGATGATCTCTGCCTTGGACTGGCTGAATCAATGGAAGAGTGCATACAAATGATTCTCCACTTCTCGTCTTTTCTCGTGTCCGCTTATGTTGTACAGTGTGAAATTCTTCAAGAAAGGGGATAAGACTATCAGTACTCATTCTCTTCGTGGATTTAGCATTTAAATGCATGTACCAGCTTTGCAGTCCCTCTATGCAGCAGAGTCCATTTCAGAAACTGGCAGTTGCTCAGCTGCTTTCTACAATATAGGTTTATAATTTCATGCTGTAATCACCCTCTTCATATGCAAGATATTTCCATCTCTTCCTGTATGTTATAATCCCAAATATATTATTGTTGTTAAATTCCAGTGACATATAATCTGGATGTTTAGTACAGTAGAACTCCACTTATCTGGATTAATTGGGACAGCAAGTCATCCAGATATGCAGAAAATCTGGATAATTGAATTTTCCTTGAAAATAGACTAAATTGGCACTTTGAAGTTCAGCTGTTACTATTTACAGTATGTACCTGCATCTGAACCTTTCGACCATGCCTGATTTGAAGTTATAGAAGTCAAAACACTATACTGTACTTGATCTGGTAACCAGTAATTTGAAGGCTAGTTGGAATTGTAGAATTCTGGACAAATTTACTCGAAGCACCAAGCCAATCTGGACAAGTGGTGATCTGGATAACCAGTGTGTGGTTGAGTTCTACCGTATTGTGATGCAGGCCCCCAGAGTAAGACATGGCCATTGCACAGCTTTGTTGTATGTGTATGTGTATTACAATGAAACAAGCCCTGTCACTTGTATGCAGCATGAAATTTATCCAAATTACATTCGAAAATTTGGTTTCTGCTCCTAAGAAAACACTACATCATCATCATTACAAGGACCAGTGTATTGTGTTGTCTGACAATAATATGAAATCTACGAATACATTGTGGGCACACGACAGATTATTTGGTAAAGCAGGTAGTATATGTAGTAGTCGCTATGGTTTAAAGGGTTATATTCATAAAATGTGTTTGTATGTTCTTGAGTATTTAATTATAGTTGATATCATATGCTTCTGGACATTGTGTGGCAATCTGCATGTGGCTGTGGACCACATGTTGTGCTTTGTGAACATAATGATAGATTTTTTATGAATCTGTCACATTTTTGTTGTTCGGTCTTGTATGTGTGAGTCTTAGAGTAACTTTGGTTTACAGAATGGTGATCTGTGTATTTCGATTCTGCATCCTCCAGTTGATGACCCCCAGAGTGGAGAGCTGCCCTGTGAAAGGTGGAATCCTACCCAGAATGTTAGGTACTTTTACGTTCAAGTGTTCCTGTTATATTGACTGTGAAACCAGTATATACATTTTGCAGCTGAATATTACCAACTTTGTTTGTTTCTTGGATTTTAGAACAATCCTGCTGTCTGTGATCTCACTGTTAAATGAGCCCAATACATTCAGTCCTGCAAATGTAGATGCATCAGTGATGTACAGGCGTTGGAGAGATTCAAAAGGAAAAGATAAAGAGTATGAAAATATAATACGGTATGTAGTGCATTATATGAATAGTAAAATTAAGGTCATGGTTTTCTCAGATTTTAAACTGTGCAAACTGGTATTTTAAGTTCCTCTGAAATGCGGGTACCCCCTACCAAACTTCACTCTGTCATGGGAACTTCACATGCCATAGAACAAAGTGCTTCAATGCAGAAGAGTTGTCCCTATGTTATTTACAGATTAGGCCCAGTCCTCACTGAGAAGGCTACTTTCCTCAGGGATAATGGCAGATGATTTGTACCTCTGCATTGATGTCTGCTGGCATGGGAATGGGAATAATACATATTTTAAGGGTCTTCCAGTAACAATCCATGCAAACATATAGCAATGCTTCCACATCTGGCACTGTTGAGGCTTTTTAGCATGTTACAAAAAAATAAGTCTTCAGAAGTTGTTTGAATTTTGACAAAATTTTTGCATGTGTGAAATGAAAAATGTTACAGTTCCTTATTGTTTGAAAGTCATTGTCATTATCTGTTGACTACATTGCTAAAATATTAGCAGAGTCATTTCAAAATGATAGTGCCATTCCTTCATGTGTACTGTACAATGACATGTAGAACAGCATAGTGAATGAAGAGAAGATGGCAAAATACTCATATACTGCTGTAATTACATGCCATAGCTTGGCTTGGGACTGACAGTAAGTTGTCATAACTTGAGACACACCACATTTACGTGAATACACGTTTATCATTATTGTGGAAAGGTTATGGTCTCATTTTTGGATGTCTGTGTTTTTTTTTATATGGTTGAAATGAGACATCCAACTGATTGTTGTTCAACCACAATGTCTTCCTCCAAGATTTCCCATTCAAAATGTCTTCCTCCAAGATTTCCCATTCAAAATGTAGTGCATCTTTCTTGCCAACTCAACTCATTTTTTGCAAATTTATTGTTGCAGGAAACAGGTGTCGGCAGCAAGATTGGAAGCAGAGAAGGATGGGGTTGTGGTGCCACTGACACTGGAAGATTACTGTATCAAAACAAAGGTTAAGCCACCAGAACACTCAGTGGACATGACAGACTTCTATGATGATGACTATGACTTGGATGATGAAGATGAGGAAGATGATGATTCAGGTGATGGAGATTATGGAGATGGTGATGACAGTGGGAATGGGGAGTCGTGATAGCTGTAACTGCTATGTGGTGGGGAAAAATGGGAGCTGATGTTTGAAAGACAGTATGGTACAACTTATATTTCATCCGGTGAGACATTTAACATCAACTGTAACTTTCTGATATTAGTTGTGTGTAAATGAGTGAAGTTAAGGGGAGTATTGATCTTGCTTTTCTATGCTGAATGTGAAACAGCCCAGCTGGCATGCAAGTTAAATTCTGCAATAAATGTTGTCATACTGGTACACAAGCTTTTAGAGCTGTGTATGAACTACAGTCCTCCTCAGATTACATGGAAATGTAATGTAAAAATTTCAATAAATGTGAATACTGTGTTTAGTTCAGTAGGTAGGTTAATTCAGTAGTGTGTAGCTTTGCACTGTGTTTCTGAGACATCCTTCAGTAGTAATCACATGTGATGGACTGTGAAGTGTGATCATTGTATTATGCAGTAACACAAAACATGGAATCCATCTCAGTTTGTTATTTTATTTATGTAGTGTATTACTTTATAACATAAATAATAAAGGTAAAACATCCCTCATAATTGAAACAAAATAACTCTTCCACCTTCTTTGTGTATGGCTAAATCATGTATGATGCAGAAAAACTTACCTAGGTTTCAGAGTTGATTGGGTGCTCTTCCCTCATTTGGTGTTAACAACAACACAACAGTCTGCTGCTGTGTGGCCCATCAGCTCCTTAAGTTTCTACAAAGTAATTTCTTCAACAGACTTACATTTGTATGTCTTTATAAATTTTTGGAGCAAAAATGAAAAGCTTTTTCACAAGACTGGTGGAAGTAGTATTATTATTTCAGTTGTGGAAAGGGCCATGCCATCAAGGTACCTGAATGTCATTTCTTGTTACTTATTCTTTGAGTGGTAAGTAATAGTAAATGTGGTTAACATTTTGATTTGATTGATGACCCTATAAGAAATATTCCCTCTACATTTTTTATTCTAATTCAGGATTTTTTTCTGATACAAAGAACACATGACATGTTAAAATTGAACTTTTGTTTTCCAAATTGGCCACCAGTTGTACAGTTATTGATAGTAGGTGAAGTTAGTGGGTTGTATGCCTTTTTATATTTAAAGTCTTCCCAGTTGTTAATGATAATGGTTGCATTGTTACGTCCAGTGAAGACATTTCAGTTTGATATTTAATGTGGTCGCTTCCGTAACATTATATTTGTGCATATAAGTTCAAAAGTGAAATCAAAACTTCCTGTTTTTTAGTTACTGATGTCTGTCTTTTTAAAATTCAAAATGGGCAAGTCATGCCGATGTTTCTGGTCAGACAGGTTATTCAAGGCAAGTAAATACCATAACACATAAATTCTTTTACAGGTCAGTATGTTTAATACTTGTGAGATTGGAGTTTCTAAGTCATGTTGCTGATGAGTCAGTTCATCCTGGATGTTATTCTGTATTGGCTGGTCAATAGCTACCAGTGTTTCAAAGAATCACTGTGCCTTAGAAATGCTGATAACCATTTACCAGTCAACATGACATAACATCCCAGGAGAATCTTGATGTTTAATGCTTGCTACCAATCCATTCAGAATGTTGTATTTCCAATTTCAAATAAAAGGATTAAAATATATGAAGCATAATTTTACATGTTGTTTTGTATGCATGCAAAACTTTGCCTCTCTTTGGATATGGTGCTCAGGAACATATTTTGATCCGAGAAAGAGGATGTGAAAGTTACAAAATGAGCGGAATATGTACTACTGTCCTCATAAGACTGGAGTGATTGAATCACGGAGAATGAGATGGGCAGAACATGAAGTACATAGGCAGGCAACCAATTTCTGGGAAGTTAAAATCTAGGGCAGGGGCAATGTGGAAGATCTGTAAATAGAAAAACAAATCATGAACATGTTTCGTTAGTAAATTCAGTGGCTCAGGATAGCATACAGGGAAGGGTTTTTATAATCTTGGAAAAAAACCAGACTTCTTGAGCAACTGAGTATCTATTAACTTACAAGAAAGACAACACCATGCAGTTATGTTAATATTGTTATGTACTAGCAATTTTCGACAGATTGTAAAAACTATCACTATTGCCAACTACGTACAAAATTTTGTCCAACATCCTGCTCTCAAGGTTAATTCCATATGCAAAGGAAGTTATTGGGGATCATCAATGTGGATTCCGATGCAACAGGTCAACCACTGATCATATTTTGTCAAATACTTGAGAAAAAATGGGAATACAATGAAGCAGTGCATCAGCTCTTTATAGACTTCAAGAAAGCTTATGATTCAGTTAGGAGGGATGTCTTGTATAATATTCTTATTGAGTTTGGGGTCCCCAAGAAACTGGTAAGGCTAATAAAAATGTGTCTGACTGAAACGTGTAGTAGAGTCCGGGTAGGCAAGAATTTGTCTGACATGTTTCCTGTTAGGA
>Ga0123355_10022724_pt1 | contig 10057 bp, 9 predicted proteins | sample TergutEmb28metaG_3_FD_89872 | JGI IMG/M metagenome (GOLD analysis project Ga0123355, IMG submission 89872) | Embiratermes neotenicus P1 segment gut microbial communities from Petit-Saut dam, French Guiana - Emb289 P1 | ecosystem: Host-associated > Arthropoda: Insects > Digestive system > Gut ...
AACGCTCTGCGCGAGTGGCGAGACACTCTCATGGCTGAATGGGAATCGCTCCCGAAACACGACTGACGAAACCAGGCAATGTCACAACCTTGCGCCTTCTGTTCGCCGAAACTTGGGGATCTTGGGCGCTGTCGCGATTTTTGTGCGCCGGGATAAACCGGCATGAGGTAGAGGATGAAAGAGCCTTACGAGGAAGGACTACGATCCACCTCGGCCTCAAGGCCAACTTTAATACTAGCAGCCCGCGACGGTTCAGCTTTGAGTGTTCTCAGAGAGTGTTTCTTTCCTCCCCAGGAGATCGGGATCTACCAGTTTGATGACCAGGCAAATGGCGGTGAATGAGCAGCTTAAAGAACCGACTCCTGGTTTTCGGGCGGGGGGCCCGTCATTGCTCACGCGCAATGAAGAGAATTTACAGTAATTTCATCTTCGAGACAAAAAGCCGGAGCTAAGCTTCTCGACATCGCCTTTCCGCAAGCCGTCGTTTCCACATCACACATTGGAAAAGGAAAAGGAAAAGGAAAGGAGATGTTTGTCACTGAAATAGGAGCTCAAAAAATGACTAGCCGCATTGTCCCAGCATCGTTTTTTGTAACTTTGACGTTGTTTTTCGTTAGTTCTATCTGCGTGGCCCAGCAGGCGGCCGCGCCTTATCAGCTATCGGTATTCGCTACGGCGCCCGCTGGACTCAGCGCGCCCGACTCCGTTGCCGTGCTTGGGGATCGGGTGTTCGTCGGGTACGGTGACAATCATCTACCAGACGGTTCCGATGGGCTGAACAGTCAGGTTGTCGAATACAAGATGGATGGCAGCCTCGTTCATATCTACACCGTGCACGGTCACAACGATGGAATAAAGATCGATCCGGTGACTCACAAGGTTTGGGCGTTGCAGAACGAGGATGCCAATCCAAACCTGGTCATCATCGACCCCAAATCGCAGCAGCAGAAAAAGTTCACTTTCGGTCCGACCCCGCATGGCGGCGGCTATGACGATATCGTTTTTCGGGGCTGCGACGTATTTATCAGCGCATCTAATCCCGCCAACAATCCGAACACCGGGCCGGCAATTGTACAGGTGCAGCTCAAAGGTGACATGGCGGAGGTTTCGCCGGTGCTCGCTGGAACTGCGAATGCAATCGATATTACAACCGGCATGAGCATTCAGTTAAATCTACAGGATCCAGATTCCATGACGCTTGACCCTTATGGCGATCTCGTTCTCGATAGCCAAGCGGACCAGGAGTTAATCATCGTTACGAATCCGGGTACGTCGCAGCAGCAGGCCATCAAAGTTCCCTTGAGTTTTCAGACCAGTGGCGGCCTTCAGGCCGTAGAGACCGACGACACCAACTTCGCCACATCGAGTCAAGGACTCATCCTTTTCGCCGACAAAGGGTTAAACAAAGTTTTCGTCTTGCAGAAGACGGTGTTTGCACCGGGCGAAGCTTACACTGCGGCTGATGGCGGCCCCTTCGTTGGAACGGTTGATCTATCCACCGGAATTATTACACCGGTGGTTACGGGTCTTCAAGGTCCAGGCGGCCTGGTTTTTGTCGACACATCCGGCCACCCTGTCGACAATGGCGGCGCGGTAGTCCAATCGAATCAGCGTGACGGCAGGTCGTGCCGCTCTATGAATTCGCGGTGACTGTCTACTCATCAATTGCATTAATCGATAACCAGATCGTCTCTCATCGGCACATCTTCGCGATTAGGACGCTCGCTTAATCTGTTAATGCGGTACTCCGCGCAAGCAGGAAGAGAAGCTCCGCCGTACGTTTTAGTGCGTTAGCCGCTTCCGGGATCGTGAACGTACCGTAGGACCGTTAGTTGGTAAGAGTCAGAGGAGGTTCTCTCACTTCGAGCGCTTCCCCGACTACGGGCAGTCAATTGGCGAAACCAAGGTGTTGAACGAAGCGGCTTTGGGGCAGAAAAACCCTGAGTCGTTCAGAAGCCTAGAGTTGGGTCATCACGCTTCGGAGGCGTTATGATGACCCAACTTCGCCAGCGCATGCTGAAACACCTCCAGCGGCGCAACTACTCCACTGGAACCATTCGATTGTACCTCCACCACGTAGCCGCATTTTCCCAACACTTTCATCGCTCGCCGGATCAGCTCGGAGCCGAGGAGATTCGGCGCTAGGGATATAATCCCACCGTCTGACCCTCACCCTTCGATTGGTGGCCGAGCCACAAAGACTACTCCTGCGGCTTGGGCCAGGCGTACATGAGCAGGAGAGTCACGACCAATGTCAGAAAGAAGACGGCCCAATGTGGATGCGCTGGCCACATCCTGCGCGTCAGGCCCAGCATCGAGGCTCCGGTCCCGATTGCGCTTGCAATCAAAGAAGCCTTTAGGGTCTTCATTGGTGTTCGAAAGGGAGTCGAAATTTGAGTGTCAATCCGGTTTCGTCGTTAACGATCCGAGACTAAAATGTGATGCTCTAGAAAAAGAGCTACCCATGTTTGAACGATATACGGAAAAAGCACGGCGCGTGATCTTCTTTGCGAGATACGAAGCCAGCCAGTTCGGCTCTCCATACATCGAGACCGAACACCTGCTTCTCGGAATCCTGCGTGAAGACAAGGCCCTTACTAACCGATTCCTGCGCTCCCATGCGTCGGTCGAGTCCATCCGCCAACAGATCCATGGCCATACCATCGCACGGGAGAGCATCTCGACTTCTGTCGATCTTCCTCTGAGCACCGAATCGAAACGGGTGCTGGCCTATGCGGGGGAAGAGGCGGACCGTCTAGCCAACAAAAATATTGGTACGGAGCACCTTCTGCTTGGATTGTTGCGTGAGGAAAAATGCTTCGCCGCGCAGATTCTGATGGAACGCGGCTTCCGGCTGAGCCAAGTTCGAGAAGAACTCGGCCGGCAGCCGCACCAGGAGATGCAAGTTGCAAAAAGGCCTTCCGCATTCGATGAGCTCCGTCGTTGCCTCAGCGATCTGGTGGATCAGACTCAACCGCTCGTTGGTCGCGAGAATGAACTTGATCGGCTCATCGAACTGCTGTGCTGTCTCAATGGAAAGAATCCAGTGCTGGTCGGAGAGCCTGGCGTCGGCAAGAAAACCATCGTTGGTGAGCTAGCACGCCGCATGGCGGATGCTAATGTTCCTCGATCGCTCGCGAAAAAATCTATTCTTCGTCTTGATCTGCCTCCACTTCAGGTACTTGAAAAGGATGGTTCAAGTTACGAGAAACTGGATCGTGCGCTGGTAGCGGCGGCAGACGATGGAATAATCTTTTTCCTTAACCGCATGCATGACCGGCCTGGAGGAGTTTCCCTGGGCCCTCCGTTTCATGTCACCGAACTGCTCTTGCGGCCAATTATGGCGGGGAAAGTTCAGTGCGTCGGCACCTCTACGCCCGCTAGCTTCGCCAAATTGCGGGCCGATGGGCACTGGCTGGCGGAGTACTTTGAACCCATCGAGGTTTCTCCCGCTAACGTGGAGGACGCGGGCAAAGTGCTGCAGGGCATCAAGAAAGTTTATGAGACATTCCACAACGTCTCATATTCAGACGATGCCATTGAGTATGCCGTTGTTTGTGCCAACAAGTACATGAAGGATAAGAGTCTGCCGGGCACAGCTGTCGATCTCATCGACGCGGCTGGTGCGGCTGCTCAACTCCAGCAGGGTTCTTTGCCAGAAGAGGTCGTCGAAGTTCACAAACGCATTCGTTTCATCGTTCAGCGAACCGAGGCTTCTGTCGCGAATCACGAATTTGAGAAAGCTCGCTTTTATTCAGACGAAGAACACAAGGAACGTGACAATCTGAAATCGCTGCGCGAGAAATACAAGCTCCAAGACAATCCCGCCTGGAACGTTGGCCGGAAAGAAATTGAGAAAGCTGTCGGCAAACTGGTGGGCAATTCCGCCGACTCAGGTTTGACGACCAACTAGAACAGTTTGATCTGTCTGTGGGGGATGGCCGGGTGGCTGATCGTGCAGAAAGTCGTGCTTAGTGGCAAGTGGGGAAGCAATCAGGCGACGGCATTCGTTCCTGACAGGGAAATTGCTGATGGCGCCGTTGTATTCTCGCATTTCCACGATCCTCTCGGACGGCGGTGCCTCGGTAAACCTGCTGCCTTTTGCTCTGACATTGGCTCACGCGGGTGCGGCTGTGATCGTGCCGCAGCGCGCCTTGGTGTGGCCGCCCAAAAGTCTGTCAGAAAACCGCGAAGGCGCGGTCGTGATATGTGCAGAGCGATGGCTAGTTGACCACACGAAAGTATTCAATGATGGCGAGCCGACGGCGGATGAAAAAAACACCGTGGTGCACGAGCGATATGCGTACGTTGGCCTGCGCCTGTGCGATCCCGCGGGGGGCTCCCATTGCAATCATCTCACCGGCCCGTTTCCCGGGGCGGACTGTTCTCTCAGACGCTACTGCCGTCATGCTCTGGGGGTTCCTGCGGGATAGACCGAAGGTGGCGATAACACACACCACATCCCTGTCCGATGGAGGATTGAAGTCGGCACGGTGGCTTCAGCAACATCTGAAGCTGGCTGCCATCGAAGCATCGAAGCTCTCACCCCCCGATCTCGCTGGGGTATCAAGTAGGCGCCGTTGTCTCCGCTCCCTTGCGGCCGGATCATGAGGGCGGCCAATGCCCAGCTGGACAAAAAAAGAAAGAATATCTTGCCAGCTGTTCGCAGGGCCTGAGTTGGGCCGCGCTGATCGCGCCCTAACCAACAATGGAACATTAACCCGAACTGAACTTTCGATGAGGTTATCTGAGCAGTGCAGCGGTGGAGGAGCCGAGAAAAAGTGGGCCACCGTAACGTCTATTAAATACTACCTTCCGGGACTGTTCTGATCTGAAAACTGTCTCAGCAGGACTTCGTCGTCAGCTGCCAAGTTACCTCGGCCATCCATAAGGTACAAGGACGCTTTTTCCTTGTACACGGATTGAAGCCATCCGGGAACGTCTCGTCGAGCTTGCAACGCTTTGACAATTTCAACCAGGCTAGGGTTGCGCGCTCCATCGCCATACTCGGGCCACGGCGGAGGTGTCCACTGTGGCGGGAACTCGCTCCGATGGTGGGAAGTCAGGACGTTCAAAGCTTGATCGATCCGGTTGTTCTTCAGGTCTTTCTCTACCTCATAACGTAGCCTCTGCTCCCTCTGAGTTATGGGAAGGGCTGCGCCGAAGCCAACGATTACGATAATCGAAAGAGCTAGAAGGCCTTTTGCGGAGCTGGGCTGCCGGCGAACCCGGAAGCCTTCCAGCGTCGAATTGCGGGCTGGATCAAAAAGCGACACGAGCCAGACGAATCCGCCGAGTACGAGGGCAAAGAATCCAAAGAACAACACGAATAGATAAGCTGAGGCAACAGGTTCGACACTCGGCGGGACTCGCACTCCCCCCATGAAGTCGATCAACGGCATCCGGGCGTACGCTATTCCTGCATAGAAAAGCGCAAAAGCCGGAACTGCTATCTTCGCAAAGGCAGAAAAAAAAGAGCTGGGCGTCAGCACAGCTGCCACGCGGCTGATGAGCAGAACCCGCCAAACCGAAACCAGTGCCAATGTCCAGATGTTGGCTTGAGCAGCATGGACTTCGTTCAGGAATCTTTCATAAGGAATTCCGTAAAGCCATGCAAGCGGAGCAGTCATCCAATACAGCCCGAGAAAGCTTAAGTAGCAAGAAACAATGTCCGGAAGTACTTGCCGGGCCCTTACGCAGGTAGCCAGATAGAAGAGTATGAAGAGGATCGACGACGTTAGAATGGATGCCCCTGCAGGTGCGAGGAGAAACCACGGCTCACGTACCAAGTACTTCCCGTCGTAGTGGCGAGCAAGAGCGGTCGAAAGACAAAACATGAAGCCAATCAACAAGGATTTGCGGTCGCTGGCGATTTCTTGAATCGCGCTCTTCCGGCCGATCAGGTATTTGAACAGAGTTCCTACGGTCAAGTTGCCTCCCCGTGCGTCGAGGCTAGCGCCTTGCTGGTTATGGGCGATCTCGCCCAAACGGTGCGCCGGATCTTTGAGCGCCGCTTATTCTCGACCGCAGAGTACACAACGGCTGCGAGCTCGCGGTAGCCCCGTTCGAGTTCTGTTACGGTCATGGAGTCTGGCCGAAACGTAACGTCGAACAGAGTGTAGTGATCCCAGGGACGATCAACAAGTAGGCGACCTGCTTTGGCAAGTCGCTCGCGAAGGGGTGAGCCGGGGAAGGGCGTCTGCAGAGTAACTTGCACATCGGCAAGTTGGCAGTCGAGTAGAAACTGCGTCAAACCCGCGATCGACGCCGTCGTCTCACCGTCGGCACCCAGGACAAAGCATCCGATTACTGCTATACCATGATCCTGGACGGTGTCGAGAGCTGCCATAATGCGAGCCAAATCGGCCTGCTTCTTCCCGAATCCGCGATAGATGTGAACCAAGGACTCAATCCCAACAAGAACCTGAACGCAGCCGGAGGCGGCCAATTCCCGAAGCAGGTCAAGGCGCTCGCCAATTCTCCAATCGGTTTCTGTAAAGTAAGGTATCTTGGCGGCTGCTAACACCTCGAGAAGCGCGCTCTGATCCCTTGTTCCTGCAAAAGTATTGTCGTCAGCGAGCTCGACTACAGGCCGCGGAACAATAGCTGAGAGAGTCGCAAGCTCTTTCTCAACCAGGTGTGCGGGTTTCTCACGAAAGCCACCGAGAAGTCGGCTCGCGGCACAGAACTCGCAAGAGAAAGGGCAACCCCGTTGGGTTTGAACGGTAAAACGCGAGCGGGGTCGCACTGCCGCTAGATCAAAGCGTGGCGTGATTGACTTGTTGAGGTCAAAAGGACGGTCTGATCGATAGATGCCTAGCGCTCGGCCAAATTGCGCGTCGTGGAGCACTTGTGTCCACACTGGCTCACCGTCTCCGACCACTACAGCATCCGAATGCAATGCGGCTTCGGATGGGCATGCTGTTGCATGAAGGCCCCCAATTACTGTTGGAATTCCACGCCTTCGAAGCGCACCGCAGAACCCATAGGCCTCGTTGACGGACGCTGTAAGGGCGGACACGGCAACGAGACACGGTTGCTGCTCGGCAATCTGATCAACCAAAGATTGTTCCCACTTGTCGACCTCATAGTAGGAACAACTCCAATCAGACGGCATCAGACCTGCCAGGGTAAGTAAGCCTAACGCTGGCAGCTCAGCTACGGCTTTACGACGCTTTTCGAGACCGGGCAAACGGAGACCGAGCGCAAGAAGCTCCTCCGCACGAACCCGCAGTCCCACGAAAGACACAAGCGTCACGTGGCGGCTCTTCGTTGTTGCCAATGGATTTCGCCCAGACAATAATTTTAGTACAGTGTGGTCCGAAATGTTGCGGTAAGTCACTTTGGGTCTGGTGTCAGTTCGTTTTGCAATCCCGGGCGGTTTGCTACATTTTGAGGCGTTGGGACAGTGAGCGAATCCTTCGTCTTTGCCGCACAATGCATCATGCTACCGTCACTCGCGCTCCTACTCGCTGAGATTACGAGTCAGTTGCTTGCACTCCCTGAGATCCCAGCTAACTCCGCGAATCACCGATACCTAATTAATTTATGAATTTATGGGCGCAAGATCGACGATCAAGTGTGGGTGGACCCTTGCGAAGGTTCGTTGTACTCGCAGGCGCCATCCGACCTGCGAAACTTGGGGCCGCCGAGTCGAAGCTGGACCTACTGGGTCCCACACGACCGCAGGTGCATGGAAGGCATTCAAAGCAAGTCGATCTCTCAGCGGCTCATTGATCAAGTACACTTCCACAAGAGATTCGATTAGTGCAGAAACACCTCTCGGTGAGAGGTTGTGAGAGGTACACCACAAGATTTGATGGGATTCCACTGGAAGATGTTCCCGGCCACACAATGGTTTCCGCCAAACTACTGGATGCTCGGACAGTTGAACCTTCGAGTAAACGCGATGGAAAGATTGTGAGCATCTCGCGTTTGTCAGTTGCTCCTGATGGGAAGTCAATCCAGGTGGTTTTTAAGAACCCAGAATCCGGTGACAAAACCGACATTTGAGTTTAATAGAGATTTCGCTACAACTGACATTCGGTCACAGTTTCCGGATCGCCGACGATTCATCCGCAAACGAATATGCGATGGTCGGCAGGTGTTCGAAACCCGCCGCGCTCCGATAGAATAGTTCGTCACCGGACCAGCTACGCGAGACGAATTCCCTCAAGGAGAACTCATGCCTCTTCCCACCGATGAAAGGATTCTCAAATTAGGCAACGATCTGTTGAAACAGTTCGACGCCATGTTTGGGCTGCATCCCGGCTTCCGTCCAGCCCATGCCAAGGGTGTAATGCTGTCGGGAACCTTCATTCCCACGGGGCAGGCAGCTTCCCTGTCGCGGGCGCCCCACTTGAACCTGCAGTCCAAGCCGGTAACGGTGCGCTTCTCTGACGGCACAGGCATTCCCGCCATCCCTGACAACGACCGGAACGCAAGCCCGCGCGGGATGGCCATCCGCTTCCACCTGGCCGAACACGTACACACCGACATCATAAGCCACTCGACCGACGGATTCCCCACCCACACCGGTCAAGAGTTCCTCGAGTTTCTGCGCGCGGCCGCCGCTTCCGGCGATCCATCCGCACCACATCCGACGCCCATTGAGACCTACCTGGGTACGCATCCCGCGGCCCTGGCGTTTGTGCAAGCCCCCAAACCGGCGCCCTCCAGCTTCGCGCGCGAAACCTATTACGGCGTGACAGCCATGCGCTTTATCAACAAGGACGGGGTCAGCCGCTACGGCCGCTACCGTATCGTCCCCGAAGCAGGCGTCGACCACATCTCGGACGCCGAGGCTGCCGCCAAAGGTCCGAACTACCTATTCGAAGAACTGGCGCAAAGGATTGCCAAAGGTCCCATCACTTTCCGTATTCTGGTTGAGCTTGCCAATGACGGAGACGTGGTAAACGATTCGACTGTTCACTGGCCAGAAGGCCGAGCCGTGCTGGAACTGGGTCGCATGCTGCTGACGGAGCAGGTGCGTGAGGACATGCATGAACAGAAGCAGATCATTTTCGATCCCATCCCACGTGTGGATGGTATCGATCCCTCGGACGATCCGCTGCTAGAGCTGCGCGCCGCCGTCTATCTTTTGAGCGGACGTCGTCGTCGGGCCGCGCCACAAGACGCCGTTCAAGCGGCCAGCCCTGCGTGACGGCGAAGGAATGGGAGAGTGAGCGCCCGCTTCAATTCCTGCGAACAGACGTTCACGCTCATCTCCACGACAATGGCCTAGAAAAGTGTTCAAGGCGGTCGTCTGGTGCCTCTGGACACGGCCGATAAAGAACTTGCGTGCCTTCTCCGGTTCGATGAAAAGATAAAAACCGCATTACTGGCCGCGTCTTTCAACCGACCCACAACCGAGAGAATCCTAACCTCTACTATCCCGGATTTGAAGCGTTTATTCTCGATGGTCCACCGCAGGTCGCCGTGGGCGGGATCGAGCAAGGGCAGCATCCGATGCAGGTGTTCGCTGGGGCGACGTACTCGTGTCCGTTGACGGTGTGGGCGTCGCTGGCAAGCAACTCGAAGATATGCTCAGCAACAAAGAGCCACGGAAGATGACGATTGAAGTCGACCGTTGTGCGAAGAAAAGCCCATTCTCATTCACGCTTGAGCGTGCTGCCGACATCATGCACCGCAATCAGAAGCAGGCGGTTGGCGGCGCAGTGATGCGGTAGGGGTCGGTCAGAAATATCTCTCCTGCTTCATGTAGCCATGTAGCTCGCGTCGGTGCGCTTTTCGTTCGCTTTTTTCTGGGTCAGGTGAGCGTTATCGCGTGTTTCACCAGCTTAGGGACAAGTGAGTTGGGCCATCCCTTGTACGGCGTTGCAGCCCGGTTCGCCAAAATCAGTTTCGGACGCGCAACCAGTCTTCGTCGTAGGGTCCTGGAGGTCCCACGCGATGACCGCGAATGTGCCGGCACCAGCCTCGCACCGTGCAACTCCGGTCTGGTCAACCGAAACTGCACTGGTGACGGGACCCAAAGTGAGTATTCCGTTTACGACCCGCTCCGACACGGCAGCCCAATTCGCCTGCAAGGGAGTAA
>Ga0123355_10022725_pt1 | contig 10056 bp, 8 predicted proteins | sample TergutEmb28metaG_3_FD_89872 | JGI IMG/M metagenome (GOLD analysis project Ga0123355, IMG submission 89872) | Embiratermes neotenicus P1 segment gut microbial communities from Petit-Saut dam, French Guiana - Emb289 P1 | ecosystem: Host-associated > Arthropoda: Insects > Digestive system > Gut ...
CTGTCGACAAGCTCTTTACTGACATCACCATCTGCACTGTCGACAAGCTCTTTACTGACATCACCATCTGCACTGTCGACAAGCTCTTTACTGACATCAGCATCTGCACTGTCGACAAGCTCTATACTGACATCAGCATCTGCACTGTCGACAAGCTCTATACTGACATCACCATCTGCACTGTCGACAAGCTCTTTACTGACATCAACATAATTTTGTTTCTGATCGTCACTCATCAGGCATGGCACAAATTTGACTGCAACATGATGCATGCCAAAATTTTCAGTGAGAATCTCACGATACATGGTTTTTGAAATTCCAGCTTCCTCCGCTACTTCACGGATGGTCAAAAAATGAATCGCCTTTCGACCTTTTTGGATGTTTTCTTCATTTTTCATGCTGATGGTCATTCTGAATGTTCACTGCCCTCAATTGAAGTTTGGCCCCCTTTAAAACCTTTGTACCACTCATGGGTTTGTATTCTACTCATGGCTTTGTCCCCAAATGCTTATTTTAACATTCCAAAAGTCTCCCAAAATGATTCCCCCAATTTTCACACAAACACATTGCTCATGAAATTCACCCATTCTTAATCGCGGAAAAATTCGCCAAGCAAGCCAGACATGCGTTCACTCTAATAGACACAGCATAATGACCAACCAAACTAGAATGATCCAGTTTGTGGCAACTGCCTAAAGAAATTCACTGCTATGCAGTGCAACCAGCAGGAACTCATTCCACCTTTGTGTTGGCACGCTAATTCAAAAGTTTGGAAACTTTATGGAAAGACTTCATATGTCCATATGCAATCATACAATGCTACGTCATGTACGTCAACACAAAATTTTAACATTTTATATCAACATACATATTGTAACACCCAAAATCTGAGATCTCAATCTACCAATACAAAAAAGTATTTGCAAATGTCTGTTAATTTTATGTATTTTAATGGCCTGAAGATGACCACTTGGTGGTCAAAACATATAGCCATGTTATCCTCTGACAAAATGAAATAAATAGGTGTGTTGATGGTGAGAGATAACTGCCTTCTAATACCTCTCACTTATGTCAATACACACAAGTGCAACTACCTCTCACATGCACCAGCATATGCAACTGCAATCACCACTCACCTATGTCTGGATACACAACTGCACCTACCTGTCCGCTTACAGTAATCAAAACATCAAGTGTAAAGGCAGGCATCCTTCCAAGAAAGTCAAGTATTTCCACACTGGCACAGTCAAGAGAAATAATTCAACACATTTTTATCTCACAAAGACAAGTATCTAACACAAACAAATCTGTTTGCATCCAACAGAATTAAATGACAACCTGCCTGTTGTTGCTGTGAGATTGCCACTACTGTTCGGATTTGTGGATATAGTCACAATGTTCCCAACCCCACTAGGACCTGGATGTGGAGGGGCTCCCAAAGTAGCTGAAGTTTGGTTGTTGATGATTAAGGAAGCACTTCGAGGCTGCTGGCTCACTGTGTTGGACGAGCAAGTAGTTGACACTGTTTTCACAACAGGGACACTCAGAGACCTCTGCAAAATGCTAGGAGATCCAGCTGCTGTTGAACTTGATACTATAATGACCTATATAACAAAACCAACAGCAGCATATAGTATAAGTGGTTGTTTATTCTGTGGTTATGTCAACTACAAATTAATTAGTACACACAAAAATATTAGCATGTGCCAGTTCCCTACAGAAATAGAATAAAAACTAAAATGAAAGAACTTCAGCCTGAATGGCCAGTGTTCCAGCTGAGTTCTTAAATGTACATCTCCAATATGCAATTCAGCCACATTACTGCAAAGCCAATTTATTTGGCAATACACACTACGGTAGTGCAGGACAATTATTTTATCTGATTCTCAGTTTGAATAGGTCTAATTTTAAGTGACAGTGTACCAAAGAGCCCTGCAAGAAAATTATGTAGTGCAGACACTGCAAAGTGGGGCTGTATGTTAGTCCATGTTTCAAGCAAGTCCATGCAAAACTACATTTCGGAAGACTGTCTAACATTACACTGAGAAAGTACAGCATACAAACATAACAACTTATATTATCCTTGTCATTATTGTTTGAACAGTGACATCACAATAAAATAACAATTTAATGAAGTGGATTTTATGAAAAGATGTGAAGTACTGAGGCATTTTCAAAGTGTCTAGATATTAGTCTTGGCATTCTGTGAAACAACAAAGTACGAATGATTGCTTGGAGAGGATTACAAGTATTTTTAAGATTTTTGCAACCATCACAGTGGTGTTGTTAATCCAAATTACCCCTCAGAAGTGGACAGATGTATTCTTCACAAATACCTCAATTAGCAAAGCATGTATGGAGGACAACAGAGGTGCATACAGGGATTTGGTGGGGACACCTGAGGGAAAGACACCACTTGGAAGACCCAGGGAGGATAATATTAAAATAGATCTTCAGGAGTGGGATGGGGAAGTATGAACTGGACTGATCTGGCTCAGAAGAGGGACAGGTGGCGGGCACTTGTGAATGTGGTAATGCACCTCTGGGTTTCATAAAAAATGGGAAATTTCTTCACTAGCTGAGAATTCGTTAGCTTCTCAGGAAAAATTCTGCTCCACGGAGTTAGTTTAGCAATCTGTACAGTTGTGCTAATCACACAAAAATGAAAGCCAAAAATTAACAGCACAGATGGCAAAACTAGATCTGAAAGTAAAATACTACAAGGCATGTTGATGAAAAGTAGCAAGGACTTGTTACAGAATCAATTTGAAAGCACAAAGAATCATTATATATAAAACAGTCTCACAATGAAGAGGTCATAAAAACAACCTATTGGGAAACCCAGTGTGGGAAAACATAAAAGGCATAAGAATGGCAGTACAGGAACACTAAATACAAACAACATAGCACTTTCTATGAGTGGAAAGAATAAGGTTTTACTCAAGTTATGGCCCATGAGCTGATAATATCAATGAATGATGATGATGGTGATGAAAAAAGCACATAAATACAAGCAACACAACTAGTTCCTGAAAAAATATTACTACAGCACTACTGAATACAATAATCTCATTTATATCACTGACATTTCACATGCTCAACCACAATACCATTTACAGTTTAGCTCTGTACTGTAGTGAGGCCACAAGAAGATCCCCTGCACCTATGCCTTGAGCAGTTATATGCTTCTCCCTCCAACATACTTCCTAACATTCTCCTCCAGCTGTCTAGCCCTTCTGTTCAAATACATCACTAATAATAACCTTCACTAGTGGCAAGATCTTTGGGCTTTTTAACACAGGCCAGAGAGGCTGGTATGATATAAAATAGTGCAGACAGGGGGAGAAAGCCTCAAGCAACATCATCTTCTACATCCACAGGGCTTCTTTTTGTGGTCTCCCACTCAGTAAACTGACAAGATTTGGAAGGTAGTTTCTAAATACAAATTCATACAGCCCATACTTTTTGTGTTGTTGAGGCTGACGTGGTGGTAGTAACAGTTGATCTGCCTGGTGTTGTAGAGAGAGTTATCTTTACTGGAGTCACTCCCACAGGAAATGCTACTGTTCTTGTAACAGGCTGTTGCTGCATAGGAATATTAGGCACCTGCAAATATGAATGAAACTTCCACTTCCAAAATGACTATGAACAAAAATGTGTTACTAAATGCAACACAATTTCAGATGTATGGGTTTCTACATCCGTGATTTTTATCGCAAATGAATCAAAACAAGCTTTTGCTACTGTTTATGGGATCAGGTTCTTTTACTTCTATTTGGGTTAGTAAACACGTATACACAGCATCCGTAAGATAGAACTGCACAGTTCCCACATCTCTTTCCACTCAATCAGTGGAAAAAGGTGTTGATACAAAAATAATGGATTTGCCAAGTGTTCTCTTACTGAATATGCAAGTTCCAGTTTATGTCATAGCTGCTGGTATTGATTAGTCTACCTTTCTTTGTCCCATGAAGGATGACCTGACCTAAACATTTTCTTCCTAAGCAGGTCATGGAAGCCTTCATCAACTGCATGAAGGAAAGGGTGGAGAAGACATTTCCAAAAGCCAGGACAGTTTTGTCTCCCTCATGACCTTACTTAAGGCATTCATAAATAAAGCTTGTTACTTCCCATGTTCCACTTGCTCTCTGCACAGCCAGCATGCTCTGTACATACTGACATTTATCAACGTATGGTACTCTGACACAGGCCATCCATTATCCTTGTCTTCTGACCTTTACTATTTCACATTCCTGTTGGCCCAGATCCTGATCTATTCCCTTCTGCCCGCAAAGGTTCCAACTTGCCACATTCCTTGCAACCCAACTACACAACTGACATAATTCCTCACCCTTTCAAAATACACCTGAACATAATTCTGCTATCCTGAAGATAGAAGTAGTACATCCCTCCAAATCACTGGCATCAACCTACAAATTGTAAGTGGTGTCAAATTCCTAACTACCATCATCTTATCATTTTACACAGACATGAGAAACCACCCGCACCATACACAAGACCTAAAAAGCGACTCTCAAGATCATCACCCATGCAGAAACTCTGTGCAGAAAACCATATGCTGCAACTCAACATCTAATGCTCCTATGCTCCTGGTGATGGGCGTATGTACCCGAAACACGTCGAGCTAAGAATACACCAATAAAATTACCTTGTTGCATCAAGTTGGCATTTCACATTATTTCATGAGAAACTAACCTTCATTTAAAACTTGGTAGATAAAAAATCCTATAGGGATGAAAAACTTCAGCCTAGATGCATTCATGACAGAGGTAATGGTACACTTGCAATGAATACACCATGTCAAAAAGCGCGTTAACAAACATGAAAGTATATGTTTTAGAAATACCTAAGGTTCCAACAAAAACAACTTTTCTTTTAGTTTCATTACTTTAGGAGGTGGAAGAGTAGGGGATGGAAGCTGTCCAATTCCTGGTCTTTCACCAGATGATGAGCGACGTCTCTTCCTACATTTCTCATCTTCTTCTTCATTCTTCAGCTGAATGGATGACATCACCAAATTTGGGCCTATGGGACTTAGAGATCTCTGTGGAGTTTTGGTTGCTTCAGGCACACAAGGTTCACAAGGAGGAGTCTCATCAGTGGACAGTGCTGGCAAAAAAATACAAAATATGTCAGAGAAACTTGCTTGCTGAGGCAGCAATGTGTGCATAACAGACACAATGCCATCCGTGAATTAACAACAATTAATGTAAAGGCCCATGATCATAAAGCATGTATGGTAATTTATTTTGTAGGTAGTTTCAAATGCAGTCAAGATAGTAACACTAAAAAAAAGTCAGATTAACCACCTGGCAGAGACCCAGAGAAGAGGCAGACCAGATGGTAAAAAATATTCAGTCTTTTATCCAACCCAAAGGTTCTTTACCGCAGAGTGCCAATGCAGCCTATTCTGAGCCTGACCACTCCCATCTACACTATCGTAACCAACTGCTTTGGGATTCATTTTATATCCATGTCTCTAAAGTACCAAATAAACTGGCCTGTTATCAAACCTGGGCCTCTGGAGCAAGAAGCCTGTGATCAGCTACCTCAACTGTGACATGGCATCACATAATGTGGTAGAAACATATAAATAGCCAGCAAAAACTCTGATACCGAATCTGAAATAAATTGCACACATATAATCACATTCAGGCAAAACACACCCATAATCTACACTTACAATTCTTCTTCATTGTATTTGCTGGCGGTGGAAGCCTAGCATTTTCGGCTGCAGCTATATTGGCAACATTGTTGGCTAATGCTGTAAAAGCTGTCTGAGGAACTAATCTTGGCATCAGTGGAATTAACCTTCGTCCCTCAATTGCCCAGTCTGCTGATGTATTAGGACCAGCTATGCTATAAACAGGGAAGGAATAATGTGTATTCAGGAAGAAATCCATAATGTCTTCTATTTACTACCTGACAAATTCATTAGTGTCACAATAAAATGTGCTGGTACTTGGGGAATGTAAACTTGATCATATGCACAATAATTGAAGGTCAGAACTTCCCAAGTAGTCTTCAGTATTTGTATATGAGAGATGGTTACTCTAACATAACAGCTTTGTAAGAATAAGTTGGACAATGCAAAATAATCTGCAACTGCATATCACTCCTGTCCCTTGTGCCACAGTAGTCCCAAAACTGCCCTTTTTTTCTACTTTCAGGTAAAATCCACCTGAATTTAAATTTATTAAATGTGGTTCATAAGTTTTAATACAAAATCACAACCTACTAAATGAAGTGCGTGCTTATAATACTGAAGACTGGAACACAGTTCTGGGACTGCCAACATAAAGCAGTATCAACAAACTTAAGACAGGTCATGTACACTGTCACCTGACAACACTTCAGTGATTTCTGTGTCTTGGTGGGGAGGGGGGAATTTTAATATGTATAGGGACCTTCAGTGACATGCCTTAGTAGCAAAAACTGTAGGAGAGGAAAGTTGCAGCCAAACTGAATACATATATGTGATACAACCATTTCCTTGGTATATGCAAGTTTTCCAAATGCCTTTATCAGCCTCCTTCACTATTTAAGTCTTTTTCCTATATTTTGCTACCAGTATATAATAATTAGTATCATTGGCAGTTAGACTGGGCATCAGTGACATTCTTTCAACACTTTCTACCAACCAGAGTATATTACAATATTAGTATTTCTGATGATGGTGTGTTACATACAATAAACATGGCCATTACTTTGGATACGGTCTGTCACCTTGGGTTTTCTCAACCACAACATTTTGGAAACTGGATTTGTTTTTGTAAATAGGCATAAAGGTTACTATTCACTTGAGCACCTCAGAAAGACTGGTTGATTGACAAGGGGAGTGCACAATGAAGCCCTCTGCAATTTGTTGTCAATTTCATAAGGGTAAAGAGCTCCCGTCACAAAGCAAAATATACATGTTTGGAAATTACAGTGAAAAATTCTTATTCATTTATATCACTACTGATATTCTGTAATAAGTGACTCAAACATACTATCATTTATGTTTCACGTCTTCATTTTTACTTCACAATTCTATTCTCTTATTACAAACCAATTCACCACAAAAAAAAAATACAACACAGTTTCCACAATTAAACTGTTGCTTCTCCTTCTGAAGAAAAGTTACTTTCACAGCAAATATTTATATTATTGTACTTCAATGCATGATCCATGCCATTGTCAGAATCACTTCAGAGTGATCTTATGCATCTTCTTGAGCACAAAATGGCAGCAAATACTGCTCTGCTATAGTCATACCACTGGGCAACACATCTTAACACTCATTCCGGATTCCTGGCTTAGAATCCAAATAGCCCGTCTATATACCTACAACATAGCATGCACTGAAATTAACATACAAGTAATTTTAAGAACTTCAGATTCCTTACTGTTCAGCAATAGTGGCTAGTTTTTCATCATTAACAGCTCTTCGCACCTCAGCCCTGTGTCTCTCCATTGAAATGTTGAGAGTAGAGGCAAGGTCTTGGAGAAGTTTACGTTTCTCTTTGCTGAGTTCTCCTTGTGCTCGCAATGCAGATACCAAACTGCCATATGCTTCTAACTCTGAAAAAATGCAAAACAAGCCAATGTACACACATATCCTTTTATAAATGATAAAATGGGAAAGACATAGAAATGTAAGCAGCATATTTTACAATACTGCCTGGATAAACAGAAACCATAAAAACTCAGAATATGTGTCTGTGCCCAAGACTTTAAGCTGATACATCCTCAGCAAACCACTACAATGTGAAGTTTGATTCCATGGTGCTGTTGCACTCATATACACAGTATGAAACACCAGACCTGCTGGAACAATAAAGTGGTCCTATAAAAGAAGGCTGGAAATTCAATTTTAAGCATTTATTGACTTGAATTTGACATAACAACAAAACAAACTTGACTTAAAGACAACAGTGTAAATTGCATTGTTGGAGTGTATTATTTTGACAAGGTAAGACACAGTACTGAAGCTGATACACAATCTAACTTTGAATTAAATTAAATGTGTAAACCCTTTGACGCCGGAATTTATTGGCCATTAGGCTATTTAAAGGGCCCACTTTAGTGGCTGTTCGGCGTTAAAGGGTTAATATACAAGGTCTGTAATTATCATGAATCTGGGTTCAGCAGGCTTCAGACATAGGAGAACAAGAAAAGCTGATTATTCATCACCTGTGTCCTAATACAGTATGAACTACCTCAGCTCAAAACATTCCCACAATGCTCAGCTTCTGCTTCTATGTAGGCCTTATATTAATAACTGTTTCTTGATACACAGCAGAGCTGTTGCCTTGGAATAATTGGATTACCTGCCAAATATTATCCTTCAGTTCTCAGAATGAACAAGGACTATCCAAATACGCTTTGATTTTGGGTGAGCCCCATAAATAAAAGTTGTAAGGATTTAAATAAGGTGAGTGGGCAGGCCACATTCCTTAGCTAGCATATTACTCATTCACCATAAAATTCAGTTAACATATTCACATAACTGTGTGCTGTGTCAAGCACTTGAACTGTCCTACACAAAATTTGCATGTATTGTCATCTTCAATCAAATTATAAAAAATTGGTGTCAGAATTAACGCAGGCACTGTTTGGAATTTACCATTCTGCCAAAATGTATGGGTCTTTTGCTCTCCCAGCATCAACTGTGCACTACACACTGACCTTAAAATATTAAAAGTTACCTCATTACACAAACACAACATACAGCACAAATAATAACCTAGTGAGAATTTTGGGAAAACAAGTATCTACCCATGTGACCATTCAAGTGCCTGGTTAAGGTAAACACAGTGCATCATTCTAAAACATGAGTACTGGGTCAAGAAGAACAAGAAACACAGATTCCTGACACTGTAAGTAATATCCAGTTATTGCTTCTCATTCTGGAGGCAGAAGACTACATATAGCTGTAATTCTGTAGCGACACAACTGTAACAGTTTTGTTCTAATGTTCACTGCAGTTCTTACTCCACATTGAAGAGCCAAAAAACTGGACAAATATTCTGGATTTCTTTATTTCAGTTGAGTACCATATACATTATCAAGTTTTTCTTCAGTCAGTACACATTCGCCGGGTATTCTTTCTAACGCTGATCCTGTAGCATGAAACCTTGTCACTACACTGTAAATTGCTGCTATAGAAGGCACTACACATTCAGGACATTTTAATGATATTCTCCGACGTTTCCTGTATGATATGTGCCTGAGAAAGTGCCATTTATAAATACTATACTGAGTACTGGGGGCACATAGTGGCACAGCTGGTCAAGGAACTGCATTACAAGCAGCAAGTTCACAGGAACAATGCCTGATGGGGTCACTGAGATTTTTCATCCACCTAATCCTTCTGGTCATACTATGGCCCTAAGATCAACTTAGCCACTAAGAGAAATGAGAACCAGGAATATTTCCTTGGGTGGAAAGGAAGCCAGTGCATAGGGGTGACAACCTTACCACTTTCATGTGCCAAATGTCTGGAAATATGGAAGCTTCAAAGTCCTGGAACCATCAGGACCTATCCAGACCTGTATGGGGATTGCTTTACCTTATAATAAGTATTACTTTCCATGTTATTTCACAATACAATACAATCACAACGCCTGAACATATAAAACCCCAGTTCTAAGATCAAATGTGTATCTAAGCTAGTCTGGGATTTATAATTAGTTTTCTGGATGCAAGCAAGTAGCCTACTGACCTCAGAATTCAAATGTCAGACTCATGGCAGCCTAGATGTGGTACTAAATCTGTAAAGCAGAATGTAAAAGCAAAGATGCCTGTCTGATCAAATTTATGTCTGGGTCTGTCAAATTTAGTACTGCATATTATCATATACATAAAAATGACAAAAATAATCTGTCTTTCACATGATTTTAAAAAACTGGTAATATGGATCTGGATATGACATCATCATCTTACAGCTAGATCACCCCCCCCCCCCCCCCTCCACCTTCCCCCCCCACACTCCCCACAACCACACCCAACCCCCCAAATCATCCTACATAACCAAATACAATAAAACAAATA
>Ga0123355_10022726_pt1 | contig 10056 bp, 7 predicted proteins | sample TergutEmb28metaG_3_FD_89872 | JGI IMG/M metagenome (GOLD analysis project Ga0123355, IMG submission 89872) | Embiratermes neotenicus P1 segment gut microbial communities from Petit-Saut dam, French Guiana - Emb289 P1 | ecosystem: Host-associated > Arthropoda: Insects > Digestive system > Gut ...
ACGTGCGCGTCGAAAAAGGCCAGGTCGTCCGCGCACTCGTCGAGGGCGGCGCGGAAGACGCTTTTCAGGAAGTCCTCCGCGAGGTCCATGTTGTCGCCGAGGTCGGCGAAGGCGATTTCCGGCTCGACCATCCAGAACTCCGCGAGGTGCCGGCTTGTGTTGGAGTTTTCGGCGCGGAAAGTGGGGCCGAAGGTGTAGATGCGCGAGAGGGCGCACGCGTAGGCCTCGCCCTCGAGCTGGCCGGAAACGGTGAGGTACGTTTTCCTTCCAAAGAAGTCCGCGAGATACGGATCCGCCGCGGCCTCCTTTGGCATCGCCGCCGACAAGGTCGCCGGGTCAAGGGTCGTTACCTGGAACATCGCGCCCGCGCCCTCGCAGTCCCCCGCGGTGATGATCGGGGTGTGGACGAGCTGGAAGCCGTTCTCGCTGAAGTACCGGTGGATGGCGAAGGAAAGCCGGCTGCGCACGCGCGCCACCGCGCCGAAGGTGTTGGTTCGCGGCCGCAAGTGGGCGATCTCGCGCAGGAATTCCATCGAGTGCCGCTTTTTCTGCAACGGGTACGCGGGCACCCCGAGCCCCGCGCCGTCCGCGAGCCGGCTTTCCGCGGGGGCTTCCCCCAGCACGCGCAGCGACGAGGCGGCAACCTCCACCGCCTGCCCCGAGGCCGGAGACGGCACGAGCCGCCCCGAAACAACCACGGAGCTGCCGGTGCCGGCCGCCGCGAGCGCCGCCTCGGTTTCCGCGGCCATGGCCCCCGCGGCCCTGTCAAACGCGCACTGGATGCCCGATCGGCAGGAGCCGTCGTTGACCTCGAGAAAGGCCAGGTTTTTCGTCTCCCTTTTCGTCCTGACCCAGCCCCGCACCTCGGTATCCTGCGACGCGGGCGCCTCGGCCAGTATCTCGCGGATAAGTTTTCCAAGCATGGGGAAGTATAGCCCGGCGAAGGGCGCGCCGGCAATGGATCGCCGCCGCTAGGAACCAAAAACAACAACCTCGCCCTGAAGGGCGAGGCATGGGCCCTTCGCAAACAATCAAAACGCCGCTGCCGCGCGGGCAAATATGTCAACGGGGCGGCTTTTGCATGAAACAAGGCCCGCCGCCTAGAACCGCGTCCTCGCGCGCTCCGCGAAGCCGGGGATGGCGCTGAACTCGATCGCGGAGCCGTCGTCCAGGACGGCCCTGCCGGAAAAGCCGCCGCAGAACTGGCGGCGGGAAAACGAGTGGAAAAGAAGGCGGCCGCGGTCGGAGCGCTCCTGCTGGGGCGAGAACGCCATCTCGAGGCGGCCGTCGCTGCTCGCGAAGCGCCAGGGGGACAGCCCGCCCGCGGGGGGGGGGGCGAACTCGACCAGGTCGAGCTTGTGCAGCCGGCCGTCCGCGAAGAACGCGTTGCCGGTCCCGCGGGACGCGTCCTCCGAGCCGTGCCCGAGGCTGAACCCCACGAGCCGCCCGCCAGCCATGCCGCACCCCGCGGCCCAGAGGCGGACGTCCTCGCGGGGGCGGACCCCGCGGCTCCAGTCGAAAACCCCCCAAGAGTTCCCCTTCGTGAAGACGATCTCGGTGGTGCCGAACTGGACCACGCCCTCCGCGGTGTACCAGGGCGAGCAGCCGGAGCAGCGGAAGGCGCTCCCGTCGCCGCCCCAGGGGGCGTTCCGCACGAGGGACTCCGCGGGGAAGCCTAGCGCGGGCTCGCTCAGCACGAGCTGGCCCCTTATGCCGCGGCTGCTCCCCAGCTTGGGGATGTTCGCGCGGACGATCCGCACGCCGCCGCCCATCGGCACGAAGTCCAGCTCCGCGCCCTTCCGGCGGTAGCGCACCGCGCCGCCGCGGCTCTCAGGGGGCATTCCGTACGCGCCAAGGGGCAGGAGCGTCTGGACGGAGCGGGTCGAGCGCTTTTTTTCCCTCCTGGACGCGACCACCACGCCCATGTGCCCGAGGTAGCCGTCGTCGCGGACCTCGAAGACGATAGTGTGGGTGGGGTTGAAGACGATGTAGCGGTCGGACTCGGAGACGCGCCGCCGCGGGGCCCAGACCATCGCCGGATCGTAGAAAAAGGCTGGCTGCCTGGACCAGCCGAAATTCCCAGGCCTGCCCGCGCCGTCCACGACTGACAGCGCGGAGACGACCTCTTTCTGCGACAAGGAAGCCACGCCCTCGGGGCGAGCCGCGGGGGCGGAGCGCGCCTCTCGCCGCGCTGTTGCCTGGCACCCATCTTGCATGGCATAATCCTAGCATGGATTTCAGCGGAATGAAAGCCCTCGTCATGGGGCTCGGGCTGCACGGCGGGGGGCTCGAGGCCGCTCGCTTCCTATATAAGCGGGGCGCGGAGCTAGTCGTTACCGACCTCCGCGACGAGGCGACCCTCGCGCCCTCCATCGAGCGGCTCGAGGCCGAGGGAGAGCCCGCCCGCCCGATCCGCTACGTCCTTGGCAGGCACGAGGCCGGCGACTTCGAGAAGGCCGACATCGTGATCAAGAACCCCGGCGTGCGCCCCGATTCCCCCTTCCTGAAAGCCGCGCGTCGCGTCGAGACCGACATATCCCTGTTCCTCGCCGCGTCCCCGGCCAGGCTGTCCGCGGTAACCGGCTCGAAGGGCAAGTCCTGCGCGTCGTCGGCCCTGTGCTGGGCCCTGGCGCGCGCCCGCGAAAGCGAGGGCGGCCCAGCTGGCAGGGCCTACCTCGGCGGCAACATCGCCGCGTCGCCCCTCGCCTTCCTCGACGACCTGCGGGAGGGCGACGACGTGGTGCTGGAATTGTCGAGCTGGCAGCTCGGCGACCTCAGGGGGCGGCTTTCGCCCGGCGGCGGCCCGCTGCTCAAGCCCAAAGCCGCGGTGCTGACCGCGATCCTGCCGGACCACCAGGATTTCTACGGCTCGATGGAAGCCTACGTCGCGGACAAGCGCGTGATATACGAGGGGCAGGGCCCGGGCGACGCGATGGTCGCCTGGGACGACGACTGGGGGAAAAGCTTCCTCGCGGGAAGCCGCGCCGCAAGCCTGGTCTGCTCTGCCTCCCCCCTGCCGGATGGAACGGGCGGCGGCTGGCTCGACGGCCCCGACGGGGCGGCCTTCGCCCGGCTCCGCGGCGGGCCCGCGCAAGAGATCGTCCCCGCGGCCCCGCTCGTCCCGGGCCGCCACCAGAAGCGGAACCTCCTCGCCGCGGGCCTCGCCCTGCTGAGCCTGGGGCTGAGGCCAGAGGAGATAAGGGAGGGCCTCGGCTCGTTCCCCGGCATAGAGCACAGGATGGAGCTGTTCCACAGGGCCCGGGGCGTGGATTTCTACAACGACAGCGCGGCAACGATCCCCGAGGCCGCGGCCGCCGCGGTGGAGACGCTCGGCGGCGGGGGCCGGCTGGTCCTGGTAACGGGCGGCGCGGACAAGAACCTGGACTTTTCTCCCCTCGCGAAGGCCGCCCCCCTCGCGAAGGCCGTAGTCCTCCTCGCGGGCAGCGGCAGCGAGAAGCTCCGGAAGCTGCTGGACGGGGCCGGCTCCGCGTACCTGGGCCCCTTCGACTCGCCCGAGGCGGCGGCCCTCGCGGCGCTGGAAGCCGCGGGGGAGGGGGACCGCGTGGCCCTCTCGCCTGGCTGCGCGTCCTTCGGCATGTTCCTTAACGAGTTCGACCGCGGCCGCAAGTGGAAGGACGCGGTCAGGCGGCTCGCCTAGCGCCGCGCCGTGGACATCGAGCTTCTGCGCGAGCGCGCCGCGATCATCCGCGATGCCCGCTCCTTCTTCGACGCGAGGGGCTACCTCGAGCTGGACACCCCCCTGCTCTCGCCGGACCTCATCCCCGAGTCCTGCCTCGAGGTCTTCGAGACCCACCGCGTGATGCCCGGCGGCGCGACCAAGCCCTACTGGCTCGTCCCGTCGCCCGAGGTATGGATGAAGAAGGCCATCGCGCGGCACGGGGCCAGCGTCTACCAGGTGTGCAAGTGCTTCCGCAACGGCGAGTCCTCGGGGTTCCTGCACAGCCCGGAGTTCACCATGCTGGAATACTACACCGTGGGCGCGGGCTACATGGACTCCCTCGCGCTCACCGAGGAGCTTTTCGCATTCCTTTCGAAAGGGCGCGGCGAGCATTGCCCCGCGCCGCCCTTCGAGCGCCTCACCGTCGCAGAGGCCTTCGCCATGCACGCCGGCTTCGACCTTTTCGAGGCCGCGGGGAGGGAGGGCGGGCTCGAGGACGAGGCTATACGGCTCGGCCTCGAGCCGCGCTCCGGCGAGGATGGCGCGGTCCTGTTCGACCTTATCTTCATACACGCGGTGGAGCCGGAGCTCCGGCGCGGGCGCCCCGTCGCCCTGCTCGACTACCCCGCCTTCGTCCCCTGCCTGGCGCGGCCCGGAGCCGGCGGCAGGACGGTCGAGCGCTGGGAGCTGTACCACGGCGGCATAGAGCTGGCGAACTGCTTCTCGGAGGAGACCGACGCGGAGCGGGTGAGGCTCTTCTTCGAAAGCGAGGCCGCGGCGAAGGAAGAGCGGGCCCTAGTGCGCCACAGGGTGGACCGCCTGTACTGGAGGAATTTCGCCGGGTCAAGGCCCTTCCCGCGCTGCTCCGGCGTCGCGATGGGCCTTGACCGCCTGGTCATGGCGCTCCTCGGGAAGCAGGCGATCGACGCGGTGCTGCCATTCCCGATGGGGTAGCGCCGGTTCCGCGCTTTCCCCGAAAAAAACGCCGCCCGCGCTGAAGTTTCCGCGCGGGCGCGCCGATAATAAAGGAGGCAGCCTGTAGCCCCGCGGAAACTCCGCGGTGTCCGCAGCGGGCGCGGCGCGCCAAACGAAGGCAAGGATGCCTTCGCACAACGTCAAGGAGGATCGATTATGATCATTAACCACAACCTGAGCGCGATGTTCGCCGACAGGTCCCTCAGGGTCACCCAGAATTTCCTTAACAAGGACATGGAAAAGCTTTCGTCCGGCCTGCGGATCAACCGCGCCGGCGACGACGCGTCGGGCCTCGCCGTGTCGGAGAAAATGCGCGCGCAGATCCGCGGCCTGAACCAGGCCTCGGCCAACGCCGCGAACGGCATCTCCTTCATCCAGACCGCCGAGGGCTTCCTCCAGGGGACCACGGACGTCCTGCACCGCATCAGGGAGCTCGCGGTCCAGTCCGCGAACGGCATCTTCACCGACGAGGACAGGATGTACATCCAGGTCGAGATCTCCCAGCTCGTCGCCGAGCTCGACCGCATCGCCAGCCACGCCCAGTTCAACGGCATGAACATGCTCACCGGCCGCTTCGCGATGTCCGCCGGGCAGAACACGCCCACCGCCTCCATGTGGCTCCACATCGGCGCGAACATGGACCAGAGGATCCAGGTGTTCATCGGCACGATGACCTCCGCCGGCCTCGGCATCCGCGACCCGGGCGACGGCTCCTTCGTGGACCTGACGAACGCCGACAGCGCCAACCGCACCATCGGCACGGTTGACGCCGCCATGATGATCGTCAACAAGCAGAGGGCTGACCTCGGCGCCTACCAGAACAGGCTCGAGCACGCCATCCGCAGCATCGACGTGGGCGCCGAAAACCTCCAGGCCTCCGAGTCCAGGATCAGGGACACCGACATGGCGACCCAGATGGTCAGCTACGTCCGCAACCAGATCCTCACCCAGGCCGGGATCGCCATGCTGGCGCAGGCCAACCAGAGGGGCACCGCGGTATTGCAGATTTTGCAGTAGTTGGTATTGCAAACCTCGCGGGAATATAGTATCATGTAATCATAAGGGCAGGGCGAGAGGCTTCTCGCCCGCCCCTTGTGGCAGCCGCCGGGAAGGCCGGCGGCTGGCGCGATCGCTTTCCCGGGGCCCAGGCGGCCCTGGGAAAGCAGCGTTCTTTGAAAAAAACCTTCCGTTGACGCGCGGGGCGATGCGAAACGCCTATCCAGACGCAAAAGGCAATCTTGCCCTATGCGGGCGCTGGATGGACGCTTCGTTCCGTACGACGGTGTTTTGGGGGCTGCGGCGCGAAACCGCCCCAAGACGCCGTTCCCGCGGTGCGATCCCGGCATGGATGTTGGGATAAAGTCAACCTATGGAGGGTTATTATGATAATTAACCACAATATGAGCGCGATGTTTGCTGATCGCCAGCTTGGCCTGGTGCAGCTTGGGATTAACAGGAGCATGGAAGCTCTCAGCTCTGGCATGCGGATCAACCGCGCCAGGGACGACGCTTCCGGGCTTGCGGTTTCCGAGCAGATGAGGGGCCAGATTAGGGGCCTCAACCAAGCCGAGCGCAACATTCAGAACGGCGTGAATTTCATTCAGACCACTGAGGGCTTCCTTCAGGGGACCACGGACGTTCTGCACCGCATCAGGGAGCTCGCGGTTCAGTCCGCGAATGGCATCTTCAACGATACCGACCGCCTGATGATCCAGGTGGAAATTTCCCAGCTTGTGGCTGAAGTAGACCGCATTGCGAGCCATGCCCAGTTCAACGGCATGAACATGCTCACCGGCCGCTTTGCCCAGGACACTGGAGTTGCGATGGTTCTGCACGTTGGTGCCAACATGGACCAGAACGAGACCATCTATATCGGCGAGATGACGGCGGCTTCCCTCGGCATCAGGAACGGGCAGGACGGGATGGTATCCCTCCTCACCGCCGAGGATGCGAACCAGGCTATCGGCACGCTGGACAACGCAATGCTCATGGTTAACCAACTACGGGCGGATCTTGGCGCCTACCAGAACCGCTTCGAAATGGCAGCGCAGAGCGTCGCCATTGCGGCGGAAAATCTGCAGGCTTCGGAATCCCGCATAAGGGACACGAACATGGCTTCCGAAATGGTGCAGTACACCAGGGGAGTCATCCTGAACCAGGCGTCGACCGCGATGCTGGCCCAGGCAAACGCGCGCCCCCAGTCCGTGCTTCAGCTTCTTGGCTAATCACTGACAATCCGTAGGCCGGGATTTTCCGGCAGGTATCTTTCTTTTGCATTTGAGAGGCTTCTGGACGTTGTCTTTTGAATGCGGGGACGAGGAAGTTCGCGCCCTTCCCGTCCCCTGTTTTTTTATATAGCCCCCTGGGGCTTGCGCTCCAGGGGTTAGCTAAAATTAGGGGGGAACGCCCCCACCCCTGCTATGGACGGCGGGGCAAGTCGCGGAACATGGAGGTACCGTAACATGTCTATCTCAAACATAGGGCCTGGTGCGAGCCTTGCCCCCACAGTCGAGCTTCCGGTAAGGGAGGCTAGTTCCAAGGATCGGCGGGCCGCCGCCGCGCAGCCGGTGGATTCCCTGCCTGGAAACAGCGAGCGGGAGGACGCCGAGGGGCGGCTCCTCAGCCGCGAGGCGGCCAAAATTTCGGGCTTCGGCGAAACCATCGACAGAAGGATGCAGTTCGTGGTGGAGCACCAGTCAAACGAGGTGATTGTCAAGGTTATTGACAACGCCACCGACGAGGTTGTCAAGGTTCTGCCGCCGGAAGAGCTGCAGCGGCTGCCCAGGAACGACCAGGAGACCACCGGCTTCCTGCTCAACGAGCGAGTATAGGGGTCGCTTGTCGGAACGGCGCAATAATGCGATAATTGCCTGACGCTGCCCTGGTTACGTTTAGGCAGCCAGGGTGTTTTCGTTATTGTAAAGCCTCCCAGGGCGCGCGGGCGCCCTGGGTGCCGACTAACTGAGGGGGTTCAACATCGTATGTCCGATATTTTCGTGCCGGGGCTAAGAAGCCGGTTTAACACCGAGCAGCTCGTCGAAGACTTGATGAGGCTCGAGCGCATCCCCAGGGACAGGACAGAAAGAAACATCAACAGCCTGGAAGCCCAAAGGGCGTGGTGGCAGGATCTCGGCAGGCGCGTGACGGCCATGCGGGAAAGCGCCAGGGATCTTTTCTCCTTCCAAAACCCCTTCGGCGAGCGCGCCGCCTTTTCCTCCGACGCTAACGTCATTTCGGCCACCGCGACAAGGGAGGCCATGGAGCAGGAGACCAGCTTCACCGTGAGGCAGCTCGCCCAGGCGGACAGGTTCCTCTCGCCCCCCCTCCCCGAGCGGACGATGATCGAGGCCGGGACTTACACCTTCACCGTGGGCAGCGACGAAATCTCATTTAACTTCAGGGGCGGCACGCTCAGGGAATTCGCCGACGCGGTAAACCGCCGCGGGGGCGGGAGAATCGGGGCGAACGTCCTTACCGTGCAGCCGGGGACCAGGTCCCTGCTGATAGAGTCCAGGGTAACGGGTGCGGAGAACCGCCTTGGCTTCGCGGACGACGCCGAGGGCATGGCCGTGCGCCTGGGAATAATCGAGCCGGTGCACGACGCCCACATGGAGATAACCATCGACGAGAGCACGGTGGGCGGGCTTTCCCCCGCGGCGGCGGTCTCGATAGACGGCGGCGCGGTGGGGCTTTCCCCGCTTGCGTCCGCGTCCATCCCGCTCAACATCCACGTCGAGCCGGGGGCGCCGCTGACGCTCAGGCTCGGCACGGCGACCAGGATCAGCTCCGCGCCGCCGGTCGTCCACCAGCCGCCGCCTGGCCCCGACGTGCCCACGTCGGGCTCCGTTTCCCGCGGGGGCGTTACGATCCAGAACATCCCCTCGTCCGCGCCCCTTCCGCAGTGGGCCCCGCCCCCTCCGCCGCAGCGCGTGGACGACCTCGGCGTTCTCTCGCTCGCCTTCTCCGACGGGAGCAGGGCGGCGCTGCCCCCGATCACCGACACGGAGGGCTTTTTCACGCGGGAATACGACCTGTCGCAAATCGCCGCGGGCCGGACCATAGTCGCCCTGAACATCGACAACCCCAACACGCACCGGGAAATCATGGTGCGGGACGCGGCGGTGCTGGATACCGGAGCCGCGGCCACGGGGCACCGCCCGCTGAACGCCGTCTCCACCGCCCAGGACGCCATCGTTTCGATGGAAGGGATAGAGATGACCCGCCCCTCGAACGTCATCAACGACATTATTCCGGGCGTTACCATAACGGCGCGGGGCGTTTCCGACAGGCCCGTGCGGCTCGACGTGCAGACCGACCGCGAAGGGGTGAAAGACGCGATAATCTCCCTCGTGGGCAACTACAACCGCCTCATGGCGGAGATCAACATACTGACCAGGAACGACCCGACCATAATAGACGAGCTTACTTACCTCACCAGGGACGAGGCCGAGGACATGCGCGAGCGCCTCGGGGCCTTCTCGGGGGACTCCGCCCTCAACCACCTGCGGAACAGCATGCTCAGGATCGTTACCTCCCCGCACCCCACCGACGCGGGGCGGGAGCTTACGCTCCTTTCCCAGATCGGGATAAGCACCAACGCGCGGGGGGCGATCGGCCTGGACGCCTCGCGGCTCCGGGGCTACCTCGAAATAAACGAAAGCGCGCTGGACGCGGCCCTGGAAAACGACCTGCCGGCCATACGGCAGCTTTTCGGGATGGACACCACGGGCGACCTGATAGTCGACTCGGGCGTGGCCTTCCACCTGGAGGCTATTTCCAGGCCCTTCGTCGAGATGGGCGGCATCATCTCCCTAAAGACCGGCACCATCGATTCGCGGATAAGGCAGGACACCCAGCGCGTCGCCAACATGGACCGCCAGCTTGCGGCCAGGGAGACCGAGCTTAGGATTCAGTACACCCGCATGGAAAGCGCATTTTCGCAGATGGAGCAAATGTCCACCAGGCTCGACTCCCTTTCGAACATGAATGCGAACAGGTAAGCCATGAGGATACGAATAAACGGCGCCGACGCCGACGTCCAGCCGGAAACGGAAAAAACCGTCGGGGAAATACTTTCCGCGCTGGAGGCGTGGCTTGAGGGCACGGGGCATCGCCTCAGCGGGCTTGGCGTCAACGGCAGCTCCATGGGCGCGGACTCGATAGAAGCCTGCTTCGGCATGGACATCGGCGCGGTGGAAACCCTTGACATTTACACGAGCCCCATAACGGCGCTTTTCGCCGAAAGCCTCCTGCACGCAATGGAAGCCGTTGACGTTTACGAAACCGCGGGCTTCGAGGAAAAGGGATCCGTCGCCGCGCGGTGGAAGGACAGCCCGGCGGCGGGAATGCTCGCCGAGCACAGCCCCGATCTTTTCGCCTGGGCCACGAAGACTTTCTCCGGC
>Ga0123355_10022727_pt1 | contig 10056 bp, 3 predicted proteins | sample TergutEmb28metaG_3_FD_89872 | JGI IMG/M metagenome (GOLD analysis project Ga0123355, IMG submission 89872) | Embiratermes neotenicus P1 segment gut microbial communities from Petit-Saut dam, French Guiana - Emb289 P1 | ecosystem: Host-associated > Arthropoda: Insects > Digestive system > Gut ...
GTGGTAATTCAACAGAATAGTCGCAAGCTCCTGATGATGGACATATTAATGCCCGAAACATGTTGAGTACATAAGAAGTGAAATAAAATAGCGAGTGACATCAAGTTCGTCTTTTATTCTTCAACTGTATGCACATATTTATTTACTGTTAAATTACTGTACATGTTTCAGGCATCCATCACGCCCATCATCAGGAGTACATAAAACTGTAGTTGCAGCCTGCCGTACAGATCATACTGTAAAGTTCAAGACTACGCTTCTAGTTCAACTTTTGTACTTTACAGTATGACCTGTACCGGAGGCTGCGGTTACAGTTTTTAGTACTCCTGATGATGGGTGTGGTGACACCCGAAACATGTCGAGTAGCTTTGCAGTAAATAAATATCTGCATACTGTTGCATCTGGTTGGATTTCTTCAAACTGGTATTTGAAAGTTTAGCGCACGAAGTTGACATGCATATATGTTCCTTTTTTATCTACTAATCTGTATCTTAGATCTGTTTGTGTATATAACACAACTACATCAATGTACCAAACTTTGTCTGTTACGCAGTGATGTGGTAAATTATTTTCTTGTCCAGGGAGTACCATATCTTATAAACTGGTGCTCTTATGTTATTACTTTATGAATTAAAACAATTTACATTATGTTCGAACCTCAAATATTGCACTAGACTTAGTAACTAATATTATTGTACACATTTATATTGATTTCACCTCTAGACTGCTTAAGCAAATATGAATATTTCCATATCCATATGGATTTTGTAATCCTGTACGAATCCACGGAATGAAAATAAATGATATGATGTGATATGACTAAGTGTGGTCACTGATATCAGTAACCATATACCAGTTGACACAGCATGACACCTCAGAGGATGTGACCATTCTGTATGTATCACTGTTAATATGCATACCCATATATTTCACAGATCAACTGAACGTACATTCCTGTTCCTACTACTGGTTAAACGTGTCACATTGCCTTTTCATACGTCCTTGTTACTGTGACAAGAAGTAACATTTTACACTGCAACTGCCCTAAAGTAAACAGATATTCTACAAACAATAAGAGTAGTAATAATTCTTCCTATTATTTAATGTAACTACGATGTTCAGTCGATATGGAGAATATCAAATTATTCTGATAAAACAACAAAATTATGCACTTGAATGGTAACATCACATACATACAGTACAATGACGAAGGACAGCATATGTCATGATTCTAGATTGTCTTCTAATTTTTCTTAATTTAAAAAAAAGAAAAAGTCTTCTCCCATATGGAACTATTTTGATATATAAACACTCTTTTGTTACAGGGATCTTAGTAATAGGATATGTTCTAAAGGTTCAACCCTTTACCTGCTAACGTGGGAAATATGATGAGCTCCGAATAATGCTAGCAAGGGGCAGATGGGATTTAACTCGGCATTTCAGGGGTTAAAATATGTTTTGAAACATCACTGACAGATGTTGGTATAGTTGAATATAATCTTCTCCAGGTGTGTGACATACATAAATGTTTCCTGAGAAGTCAGTATACTGTGTCTAGAAAAAAATGTACTATTGTACTGAGATGTGACAGACAGACTTTTATGCTTTTCTAAGCTTTCTGAGAAAGAGCGAATCTTTCGAATGTCAAAGTGAACTAAGGTTATTTTCTTACGGTAAGACATCCTGTTGCAATGCATAAGTAGGCAGACGAACAAACAGATGGTACATCACAACTATATTAATAAATGATATCTTGTTTTGTTTACAGGGTACAGTCTACAAAATAATGTTGTGATTCTTCATGTTGGTACCGTGCATCAATGACAACTGAAACACTTCACTATCCAACAGATGAACAAATATATAATTCATGGATACAATTAGAATTATTATAAAATATTTAAAAATATTTAGAATTGCTCCGACATATTTCGGATCACAAGGGATCCATCATCAGGGAGCTTTATACAGTGCTTGGATAATATTACAGTAATGGTTCTATCGTGTCCTTTGATATGCTGCCATAACACCGATTACGTCCATATCAACAGACACGATAGAACCATTACTGTAATTTTAGCCAAGCACTGTATAGAGCTCCCTGATGATGGATCCCTTGTGATCCGAAACATGTTGGAGCAATTTTAAATATTTTCAAATATTTTATAGTAATTCTAATTGTATGTACGAATTATATATTTGTGCATCTGTTGGCTGATAAAGTGTTTTGATGTCGTGATTGTTGGCCCATTTGTTCAGTTGTTTAAAAGTTATTTTGTTTATGAAATTGACCAGCAAGAAATTAAAATATGTATATTCTATACTCTTCAGAAATATCACAGATCATGGAAAATGAACCATTGCTAACCAATTAACTTACTAACTTAATGTCAGAGTCATTTTCAATATCCAGTAGTCCCTCATATAGTCAGGAATTTCCTTGAATTTTATGGAACACAAAATTTTCATGACTGTGTGCACAAAAGCTCACAATTTGTCCCTACCCTGAGATAGGTAAATGACATCCCATCCAGTTCCTTTATAATCCACTTTAATAACAGATCACTAATCACCGTAGGAAAAGGAATCCCGTAGAAAACTAAAGATACTTTAATTTAAGATATTGTCTAAGAAAACTTCACAAGTTATAGAAGCATTACAGGTAATGTCATCTGTCTGCATAAATTAAAGGGCACGTCACAATGGTAAATAGAGGCCAAGGAAGAGAAACTTTTACACATTCCGAGTTTCAATAGTAGTAAGAAGTGAGCAGACAATTTCCCACTGCAATTCTTTCCACAAAACTCAATGCCTGCCTATAACAATACACGCCTGTAACTGTGTCTTTATAATTCCTCTACCACATACCGAGGTTCTACAGTAAACATGTCTGGTTCATATATGGAAGTCCCAGAACCTTCAGCTATACTGTGGTTTAACCCTTACCCTGCTAATGTGGAGAATATGGTGAGCTCCTAACAATGTCAGCAAATGGCAGATGGGATTTAACTTGGTGTTTAAAGGGTTAAATTACAATTACTGTCCAGGATGGATAGATTCGCACCTCTACGGTGCACCGAGGCTGGTGGCACGTGAAGTATTACAGTTCCGTATGCTGCAACGAGGCCAGCACTGATGGGTTAAGCTGCTGGATATCATGACAAGTTCATCACAGTTTTCTGAGTCTCTCCGGGCAAATGGTGGTTCGTACATCATTAAAGTTTGTGGTCACTTCATTCCAAGCCTTCCAAAATTCATTCTTCAATATTACCGTCCAATTCAATGCTATATAGCATATGTAGTTGAAAAACAGTTATTACATGAACTCCTCAGTTCTCTTACGCAGCCAAAAAGGAGTTCATATCTCAAGACGAAAAAGTAACAAGATGAAATTCTGTACATAACAGTGTACATCAATAAAGGTACATTGTCTTGGAACACTACAATAATTTCTTTTTGTAACAACTATTAGTAGGAGAAACTACCTTCAAATGTACCAACATTGCAAACAGCTTGATATAGTATTGTTTAGTATACCCAGTTGACAAGATACACATAGGATGAGGCTGCAACATGATTATGTGGGAGATATGTATAGGACATTTTCCATTAACACGAGATTACATTTTTCTGAGCCAGTATGTAAGAAATTGCAGTGTCAGAATGTGTTACACTGATTGTTAAGGAACATGACTTTTTTTTTGCGCATAATGATTTGTAGCAGCAACATTTTGGTTAATTTCAATTGAGTTTTGTGTTCGAAAAAAAAAAAACCTAAAATAACCAAAGCAGGTAAACATTTTAGATTCTACAGAACAGAACAGAATGCTATTACATATCCTTCAATAGAAAATCAGACAAAAAGAAGGAAAAAAAGAATTGGATTGGACACACATTACGTAAAGAAAGAGGAGCAATAGAGAAAACTGCATTAGATTGGAATCCTCAGGGATATAGAAGGAGAGGTAGGCTGAAGAGAACGTGGCGAAGGACAACAGAGGATGAGATAAGAAGTACAAGAAGACCATGGAACGAGGTCAAGGGGATAGCTGGAGACCGCAAAGCCTGGAAGCACTTCATGGATGCCCTACGTTCCATAAGGAGTGAAAGAATTTGATGATAACTAACCTTTAGGCACCAGGCATCCTATATATAGGACAGGCGTACTGCCACTATCCAGCGAATCCTTTTTAGATATTTAGTCAACAAATATATTTAATGATTTTTTTTTATACTTGCTCGCACAATCTCCGTTTATTCGTCCAGAAAATGTCATGTATTGCTTAAAGTTACCTTTTTCGGTTCATAAAATATTCACATTTTACATACATGGTGTTCTAAAATTTAAATGTCCAGCTCCAGGGCCAAAGGGTTAAAAATCCTACATTCAAGTAAATTATATACTATATTATCCGAACACAGAATGGCTAAGTTTTCATCTCAAAGAAAGCAAACTAAGAAAATTACACAATAAAGAAAAGTAAATTACAGTTCACCCTATAACAGGTCACAAAGACCCAGAGGGGGAGTAGCGGTATAGCTCTACTCTTTCTTTAACCTTGGCGCGAGATAGGGGTGGGTGGTCAACGCCACGCCCCGGCCGCTTTACCCCCGGGAAAGAGACCCAGTACCCATTGTATAGGAGACTGGATGACCTAAGAGCCGGTCTGGACAGGTGTGGAAAATCTCGCCCCCCCCTCCGGGATTCGATCCCCGGACCGTCCAGCCAGTAGCGAGTCACTATATCGACTCCACACAATACGGGAAAAATTAAAATAAATAAGCTTTTTGTAACAGTGCATGGAAGCAGTCTCATTGGGTATGAATGATACAGTTGTCAGTATCAACACCACTACATTATATTCATCAATACCAAAGTTCTGGAAAATTAGACATTAAGCATAAACAATAATATGCTTAAAAACATTAATTTCCTGACTGCATAATGGACAATGGTTAAATATTTAAACTAAGTGTTCTTATAAATACGAAATTCATACTGCATGACATGTTACGCAGCAATCTATTCTCCTTCCTGTTATTAGGTACAATTTGCCTACTGTGTGTACCAGATCTCCCCTGAAGGTGTCTCCACCTTGTAGTGGTGGGAGGGGCTTGTGTGACTCTGTGACCCGGAGAGCTATGCTGGCGGTAGCGTAGCTACTGGTAGGGCCTCCCATGCCGGACAGGTCGAAGGGTAGAGCCCAGACAAAGAGAGACACCCTGGTCCTCCACGTTGGGGGTTGGGCGTGAGGCTTACAACCTCACCCCGGAAAAAACAGCACTGTTCAGGAACCTAACAGAGGCAAAAACTGATCTGATCTTCTGGAGCGACATGGGCGAGAGAAAGGATTAAAGAATGATGTGAGGGAGGACATGAGGAGGATGGGTGTCACAAACTGGAGGATACATGCACACAGAAGCGACGACTGGAAGATGGTCGTGAAGGAGGCCAAGGTCCTACAAGGACTGTAGAGCCATGGAGTAGTAGTAGTGTACCAGAAAAGGTTCTTTGTAATTTTTTTAAGTTGTTCCTAACCATCACATTGCTATGGACCAGTATTTAATATTTTCTGACCAGAGGAATGATGTAACTTTGTACACAATGAATCACACTGCAATAAGTTTCTATATAACATTTCTTTTCCTGAACACCATCCATTATATAAATACCATACTGACAAAAGCACATGATTCAGAAGCTGGTACTGTTTTTGTCTTTGTTAAAAACAGAAGACCCAATCTGACGGATCAATGGAACGAGCTAGTGTCCATCGTCGGATGAAGTAACCGATAGGGGCTTTATTAATTGGGTATATCTGTAGACGTAATTAGAACCGTCCTGTAAAACATAATACATCATACACTACGGATACCATTCACGGTAAAAAGCAATAATAATGCATCTTTGTCAAAAGCATTCAGAAGTGCCACATCATTAAGGTTCCAAAACATCAAAAGTCCTGCCACAAAAGTTCTCAGCAAGAACGCAAAAATTTCTGCTGCTTATAGCACTGTTCAGAACTGGCCCAGAAAAATGTACTCTGCTTCAATTTTATCTGGAATATAACACAACCAGCCATAAAGAAAGGATATTACCTCCACTGAAGAGATGTGGAGGCCATCTTACTAATTAACTACACCTCAAATGACAACTCTGAAGAGGAATTATATACATACCAAAGCAACTAAAAGAAATGGATGTATATGAATTAGTCCCATACACACAACTGTATGCACATGACAGTTTTCGGAAAACAACTAGATAAGATTTAACAGGGATAAAAGTATGTTTATACACATTTGTGAGCTTATTGCACAACCACATTTTCACACAATAAAAAATTGTGTTGTTGATATTAAAATCTACAGAATTCATTCACTATACAACTAGCAATACAGTATAACAGAGTAAATCTTTAGTCAATTTCAATTTCAATTTAATACACGTGTCAAATGACACACACACACACATGTTTCACTTTGCTTCAAATGTGTATACATATTTTTTTAAACACCTTGTACAGTTGGCTTTCAACCCAGAGACAGCTACAGTTCATGTCAGTGAAAAAGTCATCAATATTTTAATAAGCAGTTAACACCGGGCGTAGAGGAATCAACACCTCACAAATTATATACAGGGTGATCATAAAGTCTTTCCCTGATTACAAACATGTATTTCAAGAAAACTACGTGGAATACAAACATATCTTTTTACCATTACTTAAGTTAGTTTCTAAAATTTTATGTCATGTGTTTATTGTAACATTTGGTTTTTGGATGCAACATTTCCGAATTGGGAGAGATGGTCCGACACCCTGGCCACCACGATCGCCGGATATCACCCCCCCTTGACTTCTTTTTATGGGGGTATGTCAAGGACAAAGTGTTTTCGACACCAGTTCCAGATATTACAAATTTGAAGGCAAGAATAACAGACGGTTTTGCTACAATAACTGAACACATGTTGGAGAACACGTGGAGAGAAACTGATTATCGATTAGATGTTCTCCGTGCAACAAAATGAGCACATGTTGAAATGAACTAATGTGTTGTAAAAAAAACTTCTTGAGTTACATTTGGGGGGGGGGAAGTTTGTATTCCATGTACAGTAGTTTTCTTGTAATAAATGTTTGTAATCAGGGAAAGACTTTATGCTCACCCTGTAGAATTCGAAGCTTTCATGGTGTCGCCAGGCAGTGAAGGCTTCATGCGCCGTCAGTTATACAGAAAAAGGAGATGGTGTCAAAAACATACATTTATAATTTTTCATGACAAATTAATAAAAAACATCTCCTAGGGCTGACAGCCATGTCATATTGTTTAAACAAAGCACTGTTTCAGAGAAAGGCTGTTTCTCCCTTCTCTGGATTCTGATACCGCTCGGCACCCAGTCTGCCTTACTGATGAAAGTGACGGGGGATACGAGATGGTCCCAGAAACGCTGGTGCATTTGAGCAACCTGACGAGTCGGTCAGCCTCAGAACATTTTAGTGAACTCATGTCCAAAATTTGGAGATCTTGCCTTCATTATTAGTGGTTGGGTTGATGAGTGGTAAAACTGCCCATTGTATTTACACTCAGCCACTCTTAGATTGTGGGCTAGGAGGGTTGGTATGTGTGTACATGTAACGAACAGCTGTATCTGTTCAGCGGTCCAGGAGTCATTACACACAGACAGCCGGGTATGTTCATATAGCAAATGGGCATATTCCGCAAATTTTCACTACAGCTGCACCAGCAAGAACACCGAATGTAACAAACAGATACAACATATATGAAGAGCAGATAACTGAGTAGCACTTTAGAAGCCCAGCATTCTTTGAAAGCAAAAGAACTACATAACTTCATGTACTGTTTCTTTGGGCACACGGTGGCATAATTCATTGAGGCACTGCACTACATGCCAGAAGGTAGCGGGTTCGATTCCCGATGGTGTCTTTGGAAATTTTTATGGACTTATTCCTTCTGCCTGCACTATGGCCCTGGGGTTGACTCAGCCTCTGACAGAAATCCGTACCAGGTATATTTCCTGGGGGAGTATAGGTAGCCAGTGCAAAAGGGCTGAAAAAATTACCACCTTCATGTGCCAATTTTCTGGAAATCTCTGAGCCTCGACATCATGGAACCCTCAGGGCCTGTCCAGGTATTGGTTTTTATGTGCTGATTCTTAAAATAAATCTAACCATGAACTGCACAATTCTCACAATCCACTATATATTGTTAATTTTCTTGAAAATGGAAATGGTATAAGTTTGTACGTAGAACTGTGATGTTGTGGGTTGAAAACCAGAGATATGTGAATGTCTAGCAGTGACTCACTATCATGAGAGAATGGCTTCTACATTAACAAAAGCACCTACAGTACAGAGCAGTCAATGTCATCACTGAACAAACAACATGAACAAAACAAGAATAAAACAAAAATTTTAAATATTATAACTACATGTCTACATTATCACAAGTTTTGATGATAAAAACATTTGAAATTTCACCATCAGTATTTGCTTTTGTCTCCAGTTCCTAGCATAACATACCAACTACTGTTCCTTGCATTAACATACATATGTTAAGAAGGGGCCAACCGGCATAATTCATACAATTTGGTACTGAACAAATATGTGATTACTGTTGACAGTTTTTGCTCCTTAAGTGTCTGTCAAGTGTACAAGTAATGTCATTTAGACATGCACACAACCCAGATAAAATAAGAGGCTGATCAATCCTTTAACACACAACAGTTGTCAACTCAAGATCTCACCGCACAGAATGAGCGTAAGTTTACTCTCTTAATTTCATCGAAGAGTTCCATTCAAAATCAGCCACATCCCTTCCTTCCCAGCTGCAGGATACAACCTATTAACCCACGTTATGACATCAAGCAGGAAGTTAAAGCACATTACAGCTTTTAATGATATTTTATTGTCTGCCATTTCCTTCTCTTCAGTTACCGTAAAAATGTGCAACACTCTCACTATTCCTGATTGCACGAGCCTTGCTGCAAGACCTGTCACTATTCACTTTAGATTACTACTGAAGCCCAATCTAACCTCTACCTTTGCAAGCAATAACACACTTTACAGTCCTCAAGGTTCAAAATACCATTTATCATTTTGTTAATCCAATAATGGTCTGGCCTCTGCGTGGTTCAATAAAGGAGCAAATATCTGAATTGGGGTTGTATATGTAACAGACAATCATCTGTCCTCACAGATGACATAATGGTGAAATAATGCATGCAGAAGGTACAGACAGTTTGAAATAGACTGTAGACAATGCTGAGGAAAGGTCTGCTTAATATTATACTGCAAGATGGCACAAACTCAAAGTACTGCTGCAAAGTTAACCTGTTAACCTTTTTCTTGCCAGAGAACACATTAAATCAATAATGTATGATGCTTGTACACTGGTTTTCTATTGTGTCTGATTCACATGTTTGCTAATAGATGGCAGTATTGTGTAAAACATTTTACTTTCAGTACTATTTGCTACATTTCTGCATAGAAGTCTGTCTTATGTCATCCAACTTTTAAAAATAGCCTCTAGCATTAGGCATGTCCATAAGAAGGCTAAGATACATGTGAATGGATGACTGTTGAAAGAAACTTTCCAAACTCCAAAAAGAACTACAGATCTATGTTTTCTAAAGTATGTCATGTTGTTACAGTACTGAGTTATTACATAGTTTTCATATAAATTTTCATTTCCTGTAATATTACATATGTAATGACTTTGAATGGAACTCTTTAATAATAGTGTATTGTAGGTGTTCTGATGATTGTGTATCACTAGCAAATGACTGGACATGAGAGTGGTGTGAAAGATATTTCCCAGAGTATCCAGAATGTTGCCTGTCATGATGCGCTCAGTATGAGGCTAAACTTAATTATATGTGGCATCTTATGTTTATTGGACCATGCATCATTGTGATAATTGAAGAATAAAAGACCAACTTGATGTCACTTGCTATTTTATTTCACTTCTTATGTGCTCAACATATTTCGGGCATTAATATATCCATCATCAGGAGCTTGCGACTATTCTGTTGAATTACCA
>Ga0123355_10022728_pt1 | contig 10056 bp, 8 predicted proteins | sample TergutEmb28metaG_3_FD_89872 | JGI IMG/M metagenome (GOLD analysis project Ga0123355, IMG submission 89872) | Embiratermes neotenicus P1 segment gut microbial communities from Petit-Saut dam, French Guiana - Emb289 P1 | ecosystem: Host-associated > Arthropoda: Insects > Digestive system > Gut ...
AAGCAGAACTTGATGTCGGTCGAAGTGCCATTGAACGCTGGAAGATTCCACTGCAAGGCAGAAATGGCTCCGCTAGGGCAATTCGTGGTGCTCGAAGATACCCCAGGCACTATCGTTGATGTGCTGCCGTATCCGGGTATGATACGACCCAGCGTGTCAGTCCAGCCTTGGGAACCATAAGTAACTTCGTTCCCGTTGGGGTCCGTTACGTTGCCCGGAACATATGAGAACGGTGGACTACTGAGATTAATTGATCCCCCGGAATACACAACTCCATCACGATCTCGCAAACTCCCGCTTGCAAGACTCCCATGGATCCCAGTGCCATCGACAGAGTAGCGTGGTAGGTTTAGTCTTGGATCCCCGCTTTCGAGTTCGTGCGACGCCCAATCTGTCGTGATGGCATTCATCTCATAGATAGTCCAAACATGATCATTATCTGGGTCCTTATATGTTGTGTGCGCGAAAGTCGGTATCATGCTCTGATCAGGAACAACACTGACCCCTGGAAAGCCGGCATACACCCATCTTTTATAATTATTCGTCCCAGTGAGAATAAACCATCCTTTGTTGCTGTCTATTGCTGAGAACGATAGCTTGAGTTTGCTACCGCGCTGCGGATAGGAAGCCAACGGGATATGCAAGACCACATTTCCGTTACCCAGATTTACGTGATCAACTTCTCCATGTTGAAAGCTTCCATAAGGCAGCATGCCCTGTTGAACGTCGGGACTTGGAGCTTGCCCAGGAGCCGTAGTAGGGAACAGACACAACAGGAATGCACAAATCATGGTGGCTGAAGTTAAGGTTTGGTCGAGATAAGACGTCAGGGCATTGCGACGGAAGATTTTCATCTCTGCATCCTCCTTAGAAGCCAGACAATCAGTCTTTCACTCGTTTGTCCGCACTAACAGCCGACCGTCAAAAGAGTTCGTAGTTGTACGCGCCGCAGCCCGTAAGACTTCATGCAAGCCACAGAGACCGCCGCTCTAACTGATCCTTTTTGCTGATTGGAAGCGGGGATGCTAATGTTAAACGGAAGTGAATGTCAACAGAAAAATTGCTACAAAGGATCTAGAGCCCGTCCGCAACGGTTCCGACCATTGTCTTACTTGCTTTGGAGCAATCATCTATTGTTCAAAGCAACGACAGAGTGGGTTCCGACACGGTAAACAATGACCAATGACAAAATAGCTTCACCAAGAATCTTGCTTAGATCAGCGCGGTTGATCTCGTCGGTGTGTAGAAGATTGTAGAAGATAAGGTTTGGAATGTTCAGCGGCCTTCTTCGCCGCTTCCCTCCTTGCAGGATTACGAACCGACCGACGGCGAGGGTTTCTTTCACGTGAACTGGATCGACGACTGGCATGAGCTGATCGAACCACTTTGTCCGGATCTCGTCGTAATCGGCAGCAAGTTTTGAAATGAAATCTCTTCCTGGAACCAGCCGGCTGTCCAGCCGACGACAACAACAGCAGAGTCCGTTCGCCGCACAGCTCGCGCCGAGGAAGGAACTCAAACGCCGTTCCTTCCTCGGACTCCATCCCGGCTTTACCCGTGCCCCCCCCCACGTTTAGCTGATCGAAAGCGCGTGCCGGGCATGTCTTCTCGCCTGTGGAGAAGACAAATTTTTCTCATCACGGGGTCACACTTCAGCGGGGCAGCCTTCGGCTGTTCTTCCTTTCCAACATTCGTTTCACGGCGAAGTCTTCAGCTCCCCTCGGCTCCTCCTGTCAATCCCGCTTGTGCAGCTCTAAGCGCCGCATACCCCAAAATCGCGTCGTGCTCGCTTCCGCGCCCTTCGGCTCCGCTCCGCTCCGGAGATTGACAGCGCCTCCCTCCGCTCCTTCCGTCGCCATTTATGAAACGAATGTTTTTTATTGGCCTGTAAAGGCCCAATTGCAGCCACGGGAGGCACATCCCAAATGTCCGGGCACTCTCAAACACGGCTCAGTAGTACGGTCTGCGGGGAACGCATGATTGCTGCGACACAAACGGAAAGGCACGATGCAGCGCCAGTACAGGCATCGGCGACATGTGCGAAGAAATGGCTCACCACGGCAGAGGCGGCAGAGTACCTGAGTATCGAATCCCGCACTTTGTCGTTGTGGGCACGACAAGGGAAGGTCAAATCGTATTTGCTATCGGGAACACTGCGCCAGACAAGGCGCTTCTTGGTTTCTGACCTCGATGATAAGCTGACCACGCCATCCGGCGCTCTGAGAAACGGAGGAACTCAGTGAGGAGAGCGCGGAACCGAAGTGGAAGTGTAGTGCTCGATGAGAAAAGCAAGACCTGGCGATTTTTCTGGTGGGAACAAGGCAAACGCCATTCCAAACAGATCGGAAGTTACAAAACCAAGACCGAAGCGTGGAACGCGGCTAAGCCACTCCGTGATGCAGTGGAACAGCAAGCGGTAGTTAACCCGGCAGTTCAAACCGTACCGACAGTGAACGTGTTAGTTGAGCAGTATCGAGAAGAGAAGATGCCAAAGCGATTCAGCACGCGATACGGCTACGAGCAGTGGTTGGTGAATCACATACTCCCGAAATGGCGAGACAGTTGGATCACCGATCTGCAGCCGCGTCCTGTTGAACTGTGGTTGCATTCTCTCGAATTGTCTCCCAAGAGCCGTGTTCATATCCGGGGTGTCATTCAACAGCTCTGGGAATTTGCCATGTGGCGCGGTGAGGTGCCAACGCAGCGGAACCCTATGGAGCTGGTCACGATCAAAGGCGCGACGAAGAGAACGCGGCAACCGCGCAGTCTCACGGTTGACGAGTTCCAAGCGTTTGTTTCGAAGTTGGCCGAGCCTTTCCGTACGATTGCGTTGCTATGCGTCCTGCTCGGCTTGAGGATCAGCGAATGTCTAGCGATTCGATGGTCGAACGTGGATTGTCTCAAAAGCAAACTCCACGTCGAGCAGGGCATAGTTCGGCAGCGTCTGGGTGATGTGAAAACAGATGAATCTCGGAAGCACATGACCATCTGCACTGATGTGCTCGAAGTACTGAAGGTGTGGAAGCAAGCAACTCAGTTCTCGGCACCTGAGGACTGGGTATTTGCATCCCCGGCGCAGCTAGGCAAACTGCCGTGGTCCTATCCGCAAGTCTGGAAGGTTTTCCAGAAAACGGCAGAGGCAGCAGGCATCGGCAAGCTGGCCACACACACGATGCGCCACACCTATCGGGCATGGCTTGACGCGGTGGGCACTCCAATCGCAGTCCAGCAAAAGCTCATGCGGCATGCGGATATTCGCACTACCATGAATATCTACGGGGATGTGGTCACCGACGAAATGTCGCAGGCGCACGCAAAGGTTGTGCAGATGGTTCTACCGAAGAAAGCAGTGAATGGCACGTAAAACGGCACGGGCCCATCGCTAAGTTATTGAAAACATGGCGGAGAGAGTGGGATTCGAACCCACGTTACCCTTTCGAGTAAACACGCTTTCCAAGCGTGCGCCTTCAGCCACTCGGCCATCTCTCCGGCGTCGTTCGGTTGGGAACGGGACGACCCCTTTGTATCGGCGTTAGATCGAAGCGATACCGCAACTGCATCTCAATTTTATGGGTGAAGTCGCAGAATCCGCAACCTGAGATGACGAAATCCGAGCCGATTGCGAACTGAGGGCAGGAAGCGTTGTTGGCGGCTTGCTTAAGCACTCTGCTTAGAATTTTGTCACTTCGGTGAAGTTAAATTCACGAATTTTCATGGCCGGAACCACCATGTCAAAGGACTCTTCGCCGGATGACCGTACCGGAGTGCTCATAGCCTCCACATTCGATAGCATGTGGATTAGGCTCTCATTAAACCTGAAATTGCGGATTCCGCACTGCACGCGTCCGTTTTCCACCAGAAAGGTGCCGTCGCGAGTCATTCCCGTCAGCATCTTTTCAAACGGCTCCACTTCGCGGATATACCACAGCCGCGTCACGAGGATTCCGTGCTCTGTGGAGGCAATGATCGCATCCATCGTTTGTGGGTTGACCACTGGAGCGAGCACGATGTTTTGCGGCATCTCTCCCATCTCATTGGGGAGTAAGAAACCGTGGCCTGTCGCAGCGATTGTGCCGACGTTGTCCTTGTATTTGGAGCGCTTCATCCGCTCCGCCGTCGCTCGTGCATACACCATACGCTTTACGATTCCGTTTTCGACCAGCGCGACCTTCTGCCTCCTGACGCCTTCTCCGTCGAACGGAGATCCGGCTTGCAACGGATGTGCAACGTCATCCCAGATCGTGATGTTCTCGCCGAACAGCTTAGCGCCGATGCGGCCTGTGAGAAACGATCGCTGATCGAGAATCGCCACGCCCGAATAGTCCCAGAACATGAATCCGACGATGTCGAGCACCGCCGCCGGCTCAAGAATTACCGTGTACTTCCCTGCGGCAATCTCTCGTGGATGCGCCGAATCGACTGCCTTCTTTGCCGCGATTTCGGCGAGTTTCAGCGGATCCAGGTTCCCCACATCCGGAGAATTCGCCTTCTGCCACCCCGACGAATCCCTAGCCAGCATGGTGATCGAAACTTCCGCCGACGTCTGCGTATGCCAGGTGCTCAAACCGCGCGAGTTGAAGACTCCTTCGACAGAATCTCCACTGGAAAAAACGCCGGCGGTGCTGAGTTTGTGGTGTTCAGCCACGTCCACGATTTTCTTCACCGTCTCCGCCCTGATCTCAGGGGTGATCGCGGCGGTCTGCTCAAAGTGCCGGCGCGGAACACTCAGTGTGGGGATTGGTGCCTCGCCCGTCGAACCCGCGGCGCGGGCATCCGGCATGGGCAACAAATCCGGATCCGGGTGCTGCACCTTCGCCAGACTCTCGGAGGACATCACCACCTGCCGCAAACTTTCATCATCGAATTTGTTGGTAGACGCCCGTGCAGTCCGACCTCCAAACACGGTGCGCACCGATACCACGTGATTCTCCTCCGCAACGTTCTGATGAATCGTGTTATTGGCGAAACGCGTGAGGGCAAACCGTCCGCCCGAGACGAAGATCTCAACCTCATCCGCAGTCGTGAACTGCTGGATACGATCGAAAATGTCGCCCGCATATTCCTTCTTCAGCATTTAGCTTCTTGTTCAACTTTCTGGCCAAACGAGGCGAGATTTTTTTCTTCCGCGAGTGTTTCGCCAGATTCTTGCATTCCTCGCCACTCAAGAACCGCAAATCTCTGGCATGCTGCGTTCGTGTGGTCAGCAAGTCACCGCGACAAACGTCACGCTCCCCCAAACGCACTTCCCACTTTGATCCCGCGAAACCGCGCCGGCGCCGCCCCGTGCCCCGTCCCCATCACCTGTTGAGGCTGTCCCTTCCCGCAATTCGGTGTTCCCCACAGAGTCCACTCGTCGCGCGAGCAAACCGCATCGAGGGAATTCCAGAACTCCGTCGTAATACCGGAATACGACGGATTTTTCACCGTGCGCACACGCTTGCCGTTCTTGATTTCCCACCCGATTTCGCATCCGAATTGAAAGTTGTAGCGCTGGTCATCGATCGACCACGAACGATTGGTCTGCATCAGGATTCCACGATCGGTGGATGCCAGCAGCTGTTCGAGGGTCAGCGGCTTCTCTGCCGGCAGCAGGCTGATGTTGGTCATGCGGATCATGGGCAGCCGGTTCCATCCCTCGGCCCGCAAGGTTCCGCCAGATCGTTTCGCGCCGATCGTGTGCGCCGTCTCACGCGAGCTCAGATAACCGGTGAACAGCCCGTTGGTGATAATCGGAGTGTACTGTGCCTCGACGCCCTCATCGTCAAATCCGAACGTTCCCAGCCCCGGCCCGTGCTCCTGCCGTGCGTCGGCTACGACATTCACCAGATCACTGCCGTAGCGCAGGGCGCGCAATTTGTCGAGTGTGAGGAAAGAGGTGCCGGCAAAATTCGCCTCCATCCCCAGCACGCGATCCAACTCGATTGGATGCCCCACCGACTCGTGTATCTGCAACCCCAATTGCGAGCTGTCGAGAATGATGTCGAAGGTTCCCTCCGGACACTGGTCCGCCTTGTGCAGCGCCACCGCCTCTTCCGCAATCCGCCCCGCATTCTCTACCAGCTTCACTTCTTCGACCAGCTCGTATCCTTTGTTCTGCCACTGCCCGCCGAAGGAATTGGGATAGGACCGCTTCTGGATCTCGTTGCCGGCAAAGGCCAACGCCGCGCACCCCGCGCCGGTCGAGAGCTTCGTTTGATGGATGTCGGCACCCTCCGATGAAGCAAACCACTGCTCCTCGCGATTGAAATTCAGATTCGCTTCTGCCAGCGTGATCCCAGGCACAGATCGTAACTCGGCGTCAACCCTCAACAGCAGCTCGATGTTTTGTTCCACCGAAACCGTAAACGGATCGATCTTGTAGGGCGTGCTCCACTCCGCAACCGCGGGTTTTTCTGCTGCAAGCCGCACGTCTTCCTTTTTCACGCGAGCGGAAGCACGCGCAATCTCAACCGCTCTTGCGGCGGTCGCTTCCACCGCACCGCGCCCAAGGTCCGCCGATGCCGCAAACCCCCAGGCCCCATCGGCAATCACCCGGACGTTCATCCCAACCGACTCAGTGTCGGACGCACTGCCGACTTTACCGTTCTTCGTGTTGAGCGTGCGGGCACGCTGCGCAATGACGCGTACATCCGCATAACTTGCTCGCCGCACAGCAGCGGTGTTCAACACCCAATTGGCAATGTACTTCATGGCACGGAATTCAATCTAACACCACGTCTCCCGGCGCGCCACGTAACCACAGCCCTATACCTGGCAGAAAGCGCGGCGTCATTCTCGACTGTCCGCCGCCCACGAGCTCGTGATTAGCATCGCAATTTCCCGCGGCGATATGTGGGGATGAAGCGGCATCATTGCTCAGTTCTGGAAATTAGTTCTGGAACCACGTCCTCGGCGCCGGCGGGATGAGCTCGCCCGTCAACCCAGAGACCCACGGGCAAACAACTTGAGATGCCGACTGGTCGAAAATCTGAGATTTCCGCCACCAGGGAACCGCGCACAACAAACTCCCGCCCTTGATCGGAGGCGGCATCGGCCAATCGCGCACTCGGGTGCTGCTCCTCCGGAAGGCCCTCCAGGCCTTCTTCACGGGGTCGAATGCGCCTCTATCAGCGCCTTTTTCACTGCCAACAACTCCTTTAGAACTCCCCGCAGTTTGGTCGACTCTAGCGCATTCGCCCCATCAGATTTGGCCTCCTTCGGATTGTCGTGCACTTCCATGAACACGCCATCGCAACCAGCCGCCACCGCCGCCCGCGCCAGCACGGGAATAAACTCCGGCTGCCCTCCGCTCACCGCCGGACCCGAATCCCCCCTCTGTGACGAAGGCAACTGAACCGAATGCGTCGCATCGAACACCACGGGCGCAAACTTCCGCATGATCGCCAGCGATCGCATGTCGACGACCAGGTTGTTGTAGCCGAAACTGGCCCCACGTTCGGTCAAGAACACTTGCGTGTTCCCCGCATCGCGGCACTTTTCCACCGCGTGACGCATGTCGAGCGGAGCGACGAACTGGCCCTTTTTGATATTGACCACCCGCCCGCTCAGCGCCGCCGCCACCACCAGATCGGTTTGCCGGCTAAGGAACGCCGGAATCTGTATCACGTCCACGACTTCGGCAACCTTCGCCACGTCTGCCGTCTCATGAACATCAGTTAGCACCGGCAGGTGCAATTCCTCTCTAATCTTTCTTAGAATGCGCAGCCCTTCCTTCAGCCCCGGCCCGCGAAAGCTGCGCATCGAGGTTCGGTTTGCCTTGTCATAGCTGGCCTTGAAGATGACAGGGAAAGCCAGTGCGCGAGTCACGCGCTTGATGATCTCCGCCATCCGGATCGCGTGCTCTTCACTCTCAATGACGCAGGGGCCTGCAATTAGAAAGAGATCTCCGGACCCGACGTGGACATCGCCAACTTGGAAAGAAGTGGTCATTCAAAAGCTTAAGCCGCGGATCAGCACGGATTTCGCGGGATCCAGAAGCGAATCCGTGACGGACCGGTGAGAATCCTTGAGGTCTAGACTCTCGCCCTGTCCGGGCGATGGAACATCTCGAGTTCGGCCGTTTCCTTCTCCGCGCGCCGCTTCTGCCCGTATTCGTAGGATGCGCCCACAAATGTCCGGAACAGCGGATGCGGCTCGAGCGGCTTCGACTTGAACTCCGGATGGAACTGGCACCCAATAAAATGTGGGTGATCCGGCAACTCTACCATCTCTACATAAGTCCCATCAGGAGTTGACCCAGAAATTCTCAACCCCGCCGCCGTCATTGGCTCCTCGTACTCACGGTTGAATTCGTAACGATGCCGGTGCCGCTCACTGATCTCCGGCTTACGGTAAACCTTGTAAGCCAGAGTGTCGGGCTCGATCTTGCACGTCCAGGCCCCCAACCGCATCGTCCCCCCCAACTCTTCCACGCCGCGCAGTTCGCGCAACTTGTAAATCACGCGATGCGGCGTTGCCGGATCAAACTCACTGGAATTCGCATCTTCCAACCCGACCACATTCCGTGCAAATTCAATGCAGGCGGTCTGCATTCCCAAACAAATGCCGAAATACGGAACTTTCTTCTCGCGAGAGTAACGGATCGCGATCAGCATTCCTTCGATGCCCCGCTTGCCAAATCCTCCCGGAACCAGAATCCCGTCATAGCCCTCAAGTTGCGATTCAACACCTTTCTCGCCAACGCCTTCGAGACCTTCGGCCTCAATCCAGTTCAGTTGCAGCTTCAGATTGTGGGCCAGCGCCCCATGAACGAGCGCCTCTTTCAGCGATTTATAGGAATCCTCGTACTCGACGTATTTGCCGACAATGCCGATCGTCACCGTGTCCTTGGGGTTGTAGACGCGATGAACAATGTCCTCCCACTTCGACAGATCTCGCTCCCTGGCCTCCATGTGCAAATACTTGAGCACAAGCGTGTCGACATTTTCATTGGCAAACACCAGCGGAACCTCGTAGACCGAAGCCACGTCCTTGGCAGTGATGACCGCCTCTTCCGGCACATTGCAGAACAACGCAATTTTCTGCTTCATCTCCTTGGCCAGAAAACGGTCGGTCCGGCAGAGCAAAATGTCCGGTTGAATACCAATGCTCAGCAGTTCTTTCACGGAGTGCTGCGTCGGCTTCGTCTTCAATTCTTGCGCCGCTGCAATAAATGGCACCAGGGTCACATGCACAAACAGGGTATGCTCGCGACCCAGTTCCTGCCGCATCTGCCGGATCGCTTCCATAAAGGGTAGAGACTCGATGTCGCCCACCGTTCCGCCGATTTCGACAATCGCCACGTCGACATCCTGCGCAACCTTCTTCATCGCCGCCTTGATTTCATTTGTAACGTGCGGAATCACCTGCACCGTCTTTCCCAGATAATCGCCGCGCCGCTCTTTCGCGATGATCTGCTCATACAGCCGCCCTGTCGTCCAGTTGTTGTCGCGAGAGAGTTTGGCGTGGGTAAAGCGCTCGTAGTGGCCCAGGTCGAGATCCGTCTCCGCTCCGTCGTCAGTCACGAAAACCTCGCCGTGCTGAAACGGGGACATAGTCCCCGGATCGACATTCAGATAGGGATCGAACTTCATGATATTGACCTTGATCCCGCGGCTTTCGAGCAGACAGCCGATCGAGGCCGCAGCCAGTCCCTTGCCGAGTGAAGACACTACTCCCCCGGTCACAAAGATATACTTCGCTGGCATCTCTTCCTCGCTTTAAATTGTTTTGGGAAAATTGTGCAGGTGGGGTGCACAATCAATTATGGCAGAAAACTCTTGTGGAAGAAATGGCAGAAATGTTTTGCATCAAACGTTTTCTCCGTGCCACTCCGGATCATGTGGGGACAGCCACCCTCGGTGTTTTGGTCAGGCCCGAGCTGCCTCGTTGACTATCTGGGCTCGGTCGGCGAAAATGATTGAGGTATCAACCGCAAGTCTGTAGTGTCCCCTCAAGTGGGCCTGTGGCGCAGCTGGGAGCGCGCTTCCATGGCATGGAAGAGGTCGTCGGTTCGATCCCGACCAGGTCCACCATCTTTTCAACAACTTGCAAATGTCCCGACCGATCGGTTGGTAG
>Ga0123355_10022729_pt1 | contig 10055 bp, 8 predicted proteins | sample TergutEmb28metaG_3_FD_89872 | JGI IMG/M metagenome (GOLD analysis project Ga0123355, IMG submission 89872) | Embiratermes neotenicus P1 segment gut microbial communities from Petit-Saut dam, French Guiana - Emb289 P1 | ecosystem: Host-associated > Arthropoda: Insects > Digestive system > Gut ...
GCATGAAATCAAAGACTTAGCCAATGATATATTACCGTTTCGGAATGCTTTGAAGAGGTTTTTACTTACAAATTCCTTTTATAATAGTAAGGAATATTTTAATTAACAGAGATATTGCATTGAGATTTAAATGACCAATTAGTTTTAAGTAATTTAATGCTGCACTCTATTTATAACTAAGATTCTTCCAACACTATGTATATTACATTAGTATGTAAGTGACAATGTCTATATCCACAGGATTGTATCCTAATTTGGATTTATAGAACGCAAATAAATTACATTACATTACATTACTGGGGGCTTTTGGTCTGGAAGTAAAGCCTACAGAGTTGTGAAGCTTAACATAGAAGTTAAGAATTATTGTAGCCTTATTTTATACTCCCTAGATGCAGTCATACTTTAAATCTTAGTGCAGGGACAGGTGTAAAAAGATATGAAATGCTACACATCTACATGTATAAGCAGTGGAGCTTGTTTTATTGGCAGTGTGACATGTCACCACAGCAGAAGACAGAAGTGCAAAATAATCCAGAGGCCATTCAGGCAGGAATGCGGCTAGCACATCCACCACCAGGGGAAGAGGTTGTCATTTCTGGTGTGGCTGGCTACTTCCCTGACTCAAGTAATGTGTATCACCTTCGTGACAACCTGATGAACAAAGTAGACATGGTAACAGATGATGATCGACGCTGGAAGCTCGGTTTGTACATGTTTGCTTATTTCTATAATGTTATGAAAAATGTTACATTAATTAATGCTTTTGTAATAAATAACAAATGAATGAGCTTTTGGACTAACAGAGTGAAAAGTGATATATAGTGAGGTTTGTTTCTTGTCTTCAAACTAACTAAATAGAAAACACAAAAGTAATTTATTGTAATGATCTAATGATATTTGCACTTATAAGAGGATAGATTGTAAAATTCCGGGATTGATGGCTGCTTTTTGAAAAAATATTTGTTATTCTTCTTCTGGAATAATAGCAAATTCCTATGGTGTACTTTGTAAGATCTCTGGAATTTCTGAAATCTCTTCTCATTTTGGAACCTCTCAGTTTGTGGGATATAAATAAGTATCTAGTTGCTTAATCCAAGAAATAAGGTGGATGGTGAATCAAAGAAATCTGCATGGGTAGAAAATTTCTCCCACAGACTGCTAAGGGAGCAAGAGCATCATGGTGGTGCAATACATATAAACCTGGTTTTCTTTATGCAGGTGTTTTCTATCAGATTAATCTCTTGGATACAACGAAAATACCATACTTATTGTCTGACAGAAATAATTTAGTTACAGACATGAACAGTTAGAATGTAGAAAACATCCACTGATCACAACTCAGGGGTTTTTATTATAAAAAAAGGGGAGAGGAGGTTATGACAACATGTTTCAGTCCAAAGGGACCATGTCCAGGTAATATGTACATCCAAAATAACTAAGACGAGACACTGGGTTTTGGATGGTTTATACATAAATGAGATCTCATTTGTACATTTAATCTGTTTATGTATTGAACATCTCCACACACCCCAGTTACCCCAGGAAGACAAGGAGAACATTATGAAAAATGCTTTGTCACAATAGATGGTCTGCAGACTAAGATTTGAGCCATGAAACTCCACAATGCAAAGCAAGGTATTTGCTGAACCGAAAGTTTATTTGGAGAGAACTGAGGAAGACCATGTAAAACCTCTGTCACAGTAGATGGTCTGCAGACCAAGATTTGAAACCAGAACCTTCAAAATACAAACACAGCATATTCAGAATTTTTACGTTAAGAAAGTACTTTGACAAGGATATAGAGTATTACTAACACTATATAGTATATTACTAACACTATATAAAATGCATACTGAATCAACACAAAAGAGATATTATATATTCAAATCTGAATTGAGAACTTGTAGAAAACTAAATCTAATTTGATTCTTTGCAGCAGCTCAAGTGGTAGGAACTCAAGTATGTGTAAGACTAAGCTGTTGTGCGCATTTGCAGTGAACAAAATATGGTGTCTTAGTACTGAAACATGTCCAAATGCAGTTTCTTGAAGAACACTGGAATAAGTAAGAAGCTCTGTTGTAGAGCCGTACGTATGGGTGAACCTGAAAACTGGAGAATTTTGAATATAATAATCGCAGGTCAGGTGCTATAGGACTGCATTTTTGAAGAAAACTATCTGTAGGTTGCAAGACATTAAATTTGTGATTACTGAGAGGAATATTTGAAATGAGGGAATGGTTCTCCTCCTTCATCATTTTGCCCACGTAACATATAATACTGTTGTATATTCTTAACCTTCCTTCTTCAGTATTAGAATACTTCATGCTGTAACTGTAAGTGGGGATGTGGAATGGACTGGAGAATAAAGACAGCACAGTTTAGACAAGTTTTTTTTAGAATATCAATTAATGGATGCCACTGAAAAATCTCATTGTTGCCCCATCCACATTTATGTTAACTTCATATGATATCTGATGCTAAAAATATATAATTCTAGGCCTGCAGGCATAGCTTTGCAGGCCTGTGTCACTGCTGATAATATAAGTACTTTGTACACAGAAAACCTTGAGATACCACAGAGAACAGGCAAGCTGCTGAATTTGAGTAAATTTGATGCATCGTTTTTTGGAGTGCACTTCAAGCAGGCACATTCCATGGATCCAATGTGCCGCATGCTGCTGGAGAAAACATATGAGGCCATAATTGATGCAGGTCAGCAACTTTTATGTCCCCTTGTGGCTGGAAAATGATCTTGGTTTGTTACAGGTGTGGTACATTTGGAGGGTAACTCTGTGAGCAGATGAAGTATGTTGCATATTTGTTATGGAAATGAAAGTCACAGAAGTCTGTCATTTAATTCCTTTGAGGCAGCTCCATCAGGCTCAGATCCTCACAGCCTATTTATCTGAGATTAATTTTTGTAGTCTTACCATTTAAACTTATATCTTCAGACTGGATTTTTCTCTTATGATTTTTATACAAAAATGTGTTATGTACATTTTGTTTTTCTTACGCATGTTGGGCTTCTGTTGAAGTGTGACACTAAATGCCAGTTAATGTTTTATATCAGTCTACACCTAACAATTCATTGAGGAGACACAGCCAATTAACATTATGATCTCACTTGCCAATCGTTCTGCTCATTTGATAACAGTGTAATTCTTCTCAAGTCAATCAGAATATGTTATATAGAGTTTAGAAAAGTAGTGTTAACGTTATATACTTTTAATTTCATATTTAAGTTGTGCTTTGTGTATAAGTCTATATGTGTATGGAAAGAGATTTATCACCACAGAGTTTTTCAAAAACACAAACTTTGGCCACTCATCCACCTACTTTTTCCAGAAGATAAATAAGCATTCAGTGAAATGCTGTAGTATGCTACAAAGAGGTTTGGAGGTATGGGTGATGCCTACATTGTTTATATTGGTTTAATTTCCTGTTAGGCATCAATCCTCATCATTTAAAGGGGCAGAAAATTGGAGTTTTCATCGGTGCATCTTTCAGTGAATCAGAGAAGACTTGGTTCTATGAGAAGCTGCAAAGAAATGGATTTGGTATCACAGGCTGTAGCCGAGCCATGCTTGCAAACCGCATCTCATACTGGCTTGGTATCAATGGTAAGTAATACATAATTCACAGTTACTTTTGTAACTTTTAAAGGAACAAATTTTCACATTTTGGATCCTACTAACAGCTTGCGTGAATCAGTTATGAATTTATTTCTGTGTTATTAAAATAATAACTGCACAATTTTCAAATCCATTAGTGTGCATATCACCATTACTGAAGGCCACTAAACCCAACCCAATAAACTTGGGCATTGGGAAAAATACAGGTGATAAACAATGTACAGTACAACTAGAGTCTTTGATCAGTCATTCAACCTGTCTCTCATTCACTCACTCAATCAATCCATCAATCAATCAATCAGTCAGTCAGTCAGATGTATTATTTAAGTAAAATTATAGAGAATACTGTGCCACTAACCCAGGTGTCTGCAGTAAACACTCTTTATAGCTGGTTTTATCAATCACATTTAATAACCAGCAATTCAATGTATCAGCCAGATTTATTGATAGTAAAATATCCCTGTAAGTCTTGTAGTCTAGACACATTTATGTTTATCATTACATTTTTAATGTGCATGTACTGATTGTATTCCTTGTCATACTTCGTAAATTTCAAACCACATCTCTTTTAAGTTATATTCTATTGTATTAATATTCTAAATAAAATTTCACAATCAGCACTAGTTCCAAAACCCAGCTAGCAATTTCCATTTTAATGCTTTCTGATATTCATGTCCGTATATATCTTTCAAGTGACCATGCCAATTCTGACCAAGTAGATTTCAATAATGAAACTCATTTTCCTACTGTTGCAGAGGTATATCCACTTGTAGCTTAGATTCCACTCTAGTACAGATTGGTTGCAATTACATTGACTCTTACTTTAATGATATTTACATGAAGCCATGAATCCTGTAACTGCTAATTTTTCATGGTTCTACAATGCATTGTGCCAATAGACACATAGAATTCTTCTTAGACTACTTGTGATTAACTGTGCTTTTATAAACTTTTCCGTATGCCGTTTTACAATCATGTTACATTGCAGGGCCCAGTTATGTAGTGGATACAGCATGCTCCTCCAGTTTTTATGCTATGGAGTATGCATATAAATCTATCCGGGATGGACACTGTAATGCTGCCATTGTAGGAGGCTGTAATCTCTGCCTGCATCCATTTTTCTCTCTCCAATTCTCACGTCTTGGTGTACTAAGCCCACAAGGCATGTGTAAGACATTTGATAGAGATGGTAAGTACAGGACTTACAGTTGCAGGACTTTGAACTGAATTGAATAATTTTGCTGAACATGAATGTTTTGACCGAACCATCCTATGTATGGACGTGTTACCATCATTAGGTACATGAGGCAGCCCACTGCTTCACGGTATGACACATAGCTCCTAACTGAAACCTCAGTTCCACCACTACTACGGTCACAAAGCGTTGCTACTGGATTTTCTTCGTGCATCTTGAATCGCTCCAGGACCTTTTCCGTATAGACGCGCTGGCACGCGAAAATCCCATCCTGAAGTTGGTCTATCTGCATTCCCAGGAAATTGCTGAGTGTGCCCATCGTAATCTTTACGTCATGACTCAACTGATATAGAAACACATCGATCTCACTTTAATCACTCCCCGCGATCAAACCGTCGTCCCTATAGATGGCGACAATTAGCTTCTTGTCATTATGCTATCGCACAAATAAAGACTGGTCTGGTGTACTAAATATCAGTATCTGTTCCTTCATGAAATCTACAAACCATTATTCCAACACCTAGGGGCTTATGTTACCCTGTTCTGATAAAACCGAGGAGTTAACATTAACTGTAAAATGGAGTCCAGAGGTGCAGGATTCCTTCTGTTATCCTGACACCTGATAAAACTGTGGGTTGACATTAGCTCTGACAAGATACCAAGGACAGCCAAGTCTATAAGTGAGTTAATTGAATTGTTAATTTATTTATTACATAGTTGTTTCATTACTTAGCTGTTCATTATGTGATGTAATTAGTTGTTTCTCCAGATACATGCATATTGACTTTTAAATGTCTTATTCATACAGCCAATGGTTATGCACGAGCAGAGACAGTATGTGTAATGTACCTCCAGAAGGCTTATGATGCAAAGCGTGTGTATGCAACAGTGATTCATGTCAAGACTAACTGTGATGGATACAAAGAACAGGGCATCACATACCCATCAGGACAAGGGCAACAGATTCTGTTAGAGGAATTCTATCAGGAGTGTGCCATTAGTCCCACATCGTTGGATTATGTTGAGGCACATGGCACTGGCACCAAGGTATTATCTATTCAAATCTCAATAAAATGGTGAGCAGGAAGCTATTTTTTATTTATGCATATGCCTACCTACATTTCTCATTCTTATCAATGTCATTTGTCATTACACACCCATGGTAAGAAATGACATGCGTGTGAGCCATTCGGATCTATATATGAGCTTCACAGTTTGATATTATCAAGTCTTTTATTTATCCAACTGAATGCACAACATTTTTCTAGAACATTCTGGTTGTGCATTCAGTTGGATAAATAAAGTACTTGATATATATATATATATATATATATATATATATATATGATCAATTCCATCCACCCACATTTTCTGTATTATTTGTTATAATTAAATCTTTGTTTTTTATGATCAGAGAGGGAGGCTCCCTGAACTTTATCACATCAGAGTACCCAACTTCTTGTTGATATTACGATGTCAAAAAAGTTAATAATATAGAAACATCAACATGAGAAAGGCAGTAACTCAGAGAGACAACATTTCTCATTTTAATGGTGTGTGACAGGTAAAATATTTGTAGAATATTGTCCCTGAAGTGAGCATTCAATTGTGCCTTGGCAAATATTTGGTACACCAAGTAGATATACTATACATGCACCTGATTGTCTTTCGCTTTTCCTTTCAAATTATTCCTCCCACATGTTTGTTTGCTTATCTAGAGTAATTTGAGTCATGTGCAGTGAGTAATTGTGTATTTTATTTCTTTTTGTTTTTGATGGTCCTCAAGACTATACAGTATTTCTGTTTGCTAAGCTATGTGTATATGTCCTTACATTGAATGTGACATGGAACCATGGGCATATTGGAGCATGCGATGTGTAGTGTAATGTATAAATTGCTATTGTGAAAATATTTTTTTTATTTGTTTATTAAATTGTTCTTATTGTTGTTATTATCGTTGCTGTAATGCTTGCACTCCCTACCATATCGTTAGTGTTTGCTTTTTCAGATAGGGACAAAGTACATTAAAGTGATGAATAATTGAACTTTCACTGGCAGCAGACATACTTGGAATATATACTTGTATTGATACTGCAAGTGTTAATATGAATTATGATATATAATTTTGTAAAATATATTAAAACTTTTAAAAGGTAACCCTATAATTTTGTAAAATATATTGAAATTGTTAAAAGGTAATCCTAGAATTCTATAATTGAGACAGATACTTCTACAACTGAACACAGGTTGGGGATCTTGAAGAACTGCATACTTTGGACCATGTTTTCTGTAAAGGGAGAAAGACACCACTTCATATAGGGTCAGTCAAGACTAATCTTGGGCACTCTGAACCAGCATCCGGGATGTGCTCCATCATTAAGGTTCTGATTGCCATGGAGACAGGTGTTGTTCCTCCCAACTTACATTACTACAACCCCAGAGATGGAGTGGAGGCACTAGTGGCAGGACGTCTGAAGGTACATTTCATAATACCTCTCCTGAAAACAAAGGAATTTTAGTACAATGTCATGTTGGCAGTTCCCATAACAAACTTCTCCTGTTACTGACACAACATTTGAGCTAACATTGGATGGAAACCTGATTTCCTTACATAGACCCAAACCAAAACCAGCATGCTGTCATAACTTTATTACATTTTATTGTGGGTTGCAGGTAGTAACAGAGAAGTGTCCGATGAATGTTAGTCTTGTGGGTATAAACTCTTTTGGGTTTGGAGGTGCAAATGCCCACCTTCTGCTACAGTGGAATAGAAAAAACAAAATAAATGGTGGGGCCCCCACTGACATGATTCCACGGCTTGTCATTGCATCTGGTCGTACAGAAGAGGCAGTTGATACCATCCTTAAGGATGTAAGTAGACTCTGCATTATCGCATTTCATTACTTAGTTCAGAATCTGTGAAAGAGCAGTAAAGTAGACAAATAACAGTAGGTACACTCAGCTATCCAGTGTAGTTATGGGGAAAGAAACATGAATAATCCAAAGATATGGGTAATGAAACATTATCTTATTATCATCTTATTATCATCATTAGCTGTCCATTGTGGTGTACCAATCGCAACGGCAGCACAGCTGAATTTCGCTGAGAAGTTCTGACTGTTATCTTGAAGTAAATTCAAGAAGTAATTAACCATAAAATAGCAGTTATGGGTAAAACTCATAAAATCATACAACCTCCTTTTCTACTGTAAAAACTTCCAAAACTGAAAATCTTGCCTTGTGAATATTACATTTAATTGTTCTAAGTTTATAGTTCAATAACAATAATGTGCAACGTGTGTAATGTTTTGGCATAGCTTGTGAAAATAATCAAACAAAATTTGCAGGGGAAGAAATCACAAATGAACAAACCTTCAAAGAATAAAATTAATTAAATAGGGTGGCATCTTACGCAAGTTTTTTTTTTTTACTGTGTGAAGTTATCGGTATCTCACATTCAGAAGCTGTTGTTATTATTTTGCTTTTTTTGAAGAATGTAACACTTAAACATCCACCAACATTACTTAATTTGTAATGTTCACTGATGAACATTATTTGATATTATCTTTATTCTAAATTTCGTATTTATGACACTAGCAGATCTTTGGTAGTTATTGCTGTTAGACCAGAAACTGAATGACAAATTTTGTGTGGCCATTATTGATGAACATACATTCTACACAAGGAAATGAAGATAGCTTTATTCTGGGATATGATGCCAAATAATTTGGTAGAAAGGCAACAATATTTTGGAGAGTGAAACAGTCAATCTTCTGCCTTCAGAATGGGGACACCACATTCCTGTGGAATGTTGGTACCTATCTACCAACTTAATTCCATCTGTACTGTGCTTCAGTTACCATATAGACTCCTTCTGTCATACAATGTCCAACACTTAACACTGTTTTGTTTTTTACACGTGCATTCGTGCATTTATATGCCACCCTGTGTCTCCTCTATCACATACATTAACACCCCTCCCCAAACAACAGGGTAGAGATATTTGCATAGTAAAGACTAATGTGACCATCATGTGGGACAAATATATTGTGCCTCAAATTAAACACTCTATAATTTCTAGAAGACTGTGTGCTATACCTTTTGTATTCAGAAAATAATATGCATGAAGGAAGAGTTGAAAAATGAAGCCTTTATGCATATGTAGGTTCTAGTTCATTTTGGCTTTTTCTTGCATTTTTTCTAATACATTTCTTAATATTTTAACTTTTAACTTAATTTTGGCTTATTTTACAGAAAGAATTGTAGGACTGATATCTCAGTTCTTTTTAATTAGTAATGCTTTTCTGTATGTAAAGAGCTTACCTCTCAAGTACTTTTTATGCTTGAGTATAGCTAAATAGCTAATTAGCTCATTTTAGACATTAAAAAAGGTACTGTCTAAAAAGTAGTTGTTATTGAAACTGTATTGTTTTTATTTGCCCACAGTAAAGTTTCTTTTATTACCTCATGTTCCCAGTGAACTCTAGTATTTCTTTGAAGAAGTAAATAGCTCTAGAATATTACCACAGTTTCAGACAACATTATTAACAACAAATTAGTTTGTCATTGAGCAGTTGCTAATGAATTAACTCTTTATGCCCAGTTTGAGAGTCGATCAGTAGATGCAGAGTATGTGTACTTGATGCATGATCTCCAGTCAACAGAAATCCCTGGCCACATCTACCGTGGATACACACTTCTGACAAACGATGGGCAAAAGCTGAGAAGCATTCAGGTAAGCTCATCTGAAGTTTTTGTATGCTCTTTGTGAAATCGCATGCATTTGAATTAACACAAACTGCAACAGTTTTTCTACCTTAGATCTGTTATACTGAACAACAAATTTAGTTTTTATTTACTTTTTTACAATTTCTGACTCTTGAGCTACTCTGACATTAAAGTGGAATATGATTATCTGAATGTTAGACTGAATACAACCGAACACCTGAAAGGGCTCACTTTCTTAATGTTTTCCACAAAAAGACAGAGCACTGAAATTGTTTTATGGATAATAGTCAATCTCAAATGGAGCTCGTAACTATTTAATTGCTACATCTCTATTGATAATAAAATATTTAAGGATGTCGTATCTTCTGTGTGTGCACATACATTCTGTGCGTGCAGTCAAACAGATGACATACCGCTCTCATACATTCTGTGCGTGCAGTCAAACAGATGACATACCGCTCTCATACATTCTGTGTGTGCAGTCAAACAGATGACATACC
>Ga0123355_10022730_pt1 | contig 10055 bp, 7 predicted proteins | sample TergutEmb28metaG_3_FD_89872 | JGI IMG/M metagenome (GOLD analysis project Ga0123355, IMG submission 89872) | Embiratermes neotenicus P1 segment gut microbial communities from Petit-Saut dam, French Guiana - Emb289 P1 | ecosystem: Host-associated > Arthropoda: Insects > Digestive system > Gut ...
AAAGGCGGCCGGTGCGTAAGGCTGACAACCTTACCACCATCCTGTGCCGTTGTCATGAAATCTGGGAACCTTAACTTCCTGGAACCCTCTGGGCCACTCCAGGCCTGCAACGGGATTGCTTTTACTATTCGTAATTACTTCGTAAGACACACAATAGAAGCAAACGGTTTTAGACTTTCCTACAGGGATAACAAAGTTGTGGTGCGTTATATAAATAAGAAGAAAGCTTCAAGGCAATACACTGAATGAAGAAGTGTTGCCACACGTGTGTAGCCTGTCGCTAGGAAATAAGCCCGAGAGATTCAGACCCTGCTGACAGGGAGTCCAACCTGAACCGGTTTGCCCTTTGGAATGGTCCAGTGACTTCTAATTTACTTTCACTTCTACTCCCTCTCCCATGAGGCTTGCCATCCATATGGCAGGTTGTCGCTTATATCCGAGGAAATAAGAGGGCAACCTGCAACATTCTTACAGCACGCTTCGCAGCGTTTATATTTCTGTAATACGACGTTCGTAGCAGCATGAGGACCTACAGTTCTTTAAGGTTACTGACTTACAAATTGCAATGTGTTGCAGTTTGGGGGATTAGTGCCAGCATTTCGGGAAAACGTCTTCATCGTTAGTGCCTGTACCCATGCAGATGGAGGCAGTGGGTTTCTCCGAAATCATAACACCCATCTACAAGGAGTCACATACCCAACGACATGAGTGTTTCTAGTCACCGCCGTGAGAATCTGAAACCTCACAATGTAACGCTTCATTTTAAACACTCTCTTCATCGAATGTTAGTAGAATAACCTCTATTCCAACATATAAAGACGTGTCTTTGCCTGACCACGTGGCGCGCAGAGCAGGTGTAAGGATTCATAATGCTAGTGGGCAGTCAGGACCTGGATGTTCATAGTGCAAAATACACCTGCAGTTTTATGCAGTACAGGCACCATAAAATTCACGGTATCGCCCTCGGTCCTGATCTTATTCTTCACTCTACGTCTTAGTCCCGTGCGTTGTATCCAGAATCCCTTCTCCCGGCCCCAAAGATTCAGCATGTACAGCCAGGGGAGGACCAACCGGGACGCGGTTGCTCCAGGAGCCCGGGTTACTTAATAAAAATTGGCGTTTAGCCCTTAGTTCTGTGCAGGATTGATTTGTGCGGAGATACACTGGTAAGCGCGTTGTAGAAACATTGTACAAGACCACTTTTCAACAAGACAGCCAGTGTACTATAACGTTCTCACAATAAAAGCCAACGAGTTGCACAATTTCTCAAATTTATTTGATAAAGTACTCTATATTTTAAGGACAGGTCCAGTGTCCATCATCAGGAGTATCTCAACACTGTATACACGCTACAGGTATGTCATGCTAGTTCAGCTGGCTGTGTGCTAGCGTGGTGCGTTCGTGTAACCATTGTTGCAGTGTAAAATCGATAAGTATTACATATTGTGAGTGTGTATTTGTAGTCTTAGGTATCTAGCATGCAGAGCGCATGCGCCGTATTATAGTGTCATTTCTGGCCTGTCTGTCTGTACCAGATGTTTCCACATTATCTCAAAAAGGCACGATTTTCGGGGGGGGGGAATTTTATTGAACACAAAATATGTTTTCATTTTCTCTACAACTTTCTCTAAAACGTTTCTCATTCTACGAAGAACTGTGCGAGAGATGATAAAAAACGCACATTGGTCTTCATGTAAAGTGCCCGCTATTCTTGTCAGATTTTAATGATATCTTAAAAATGGACATATCGTCATGAAAATGCGTCCAGTAGGAGGCGAGTAGCTGCATGCGGATGGACGGGCTGACAGACAGACATGACGCAGCTAATGGTCGCTTTTCCTAATTTTGTGAACGCACCTAAAAATTGCTCTTTTAGAAACATTTATTTTTTTACGGGAAGCACCAGAATCCATCACGGGAATCACGGACGTTCCTAACACTGTCTCGCTCTCAGTTACCCACTAATCTTTGGAACACATCCTTAATGCAAGTGATGTGGAAGTCAGCGTGTAATCAGTTTTTGCAGTCTGTGGTCTGTTGGCAGTATGTTGGTATCAGACGGTCCGAGAGGTCACAGCTGCACTCTTACGAATTGCTGGGGGACGGCCAAAGAGCGTCCTGATAAAAGGGCCTGTGGTTTCTAATTCTTGGACTGGTGTTTGAACACAATTCAGGTTCCTGACCTTGCATTTGTCTCACCTAATAGATGACATTTGAAGGAAAAAAACAGCCTGCGACGTCGGGGAGGTGCAGAATTTTGATACTTAGAAGGAAAGCGCAAGCCAATGCAGTACTGTTTTTGTCGAACGGATGTGTGTAGACGTAGTTCTGTAGAATGTTCTTTCACGGCATCCGTTTCTTATCCCTGTTGCGTTATAGAGAGTCCCGTAGCTGTCTCAGTGTCGTGTAGTACTTTTAAAGCAACCACTTACACAACCTATTAATTCTTACCTAAAAGTGTGAAACATGGTTTGTCACATTAAGGGAAGAACACAGCGAGAATAGGGTGCTGAGTAGGGTATTTAGGCCTATTACGAACGAAGTTAACAATGGACTGGAGGAAAATTGCATATGAAGAGCTTCACGATCTGTATTCTTTGTCAAGTATTACTCCGCTGATCAAGTCAATACGATCTGTATTCTTTGCCAAGTATTACTCTGCTGATGAGGTCAATAGGAATGGGACGTGCGGGGCATGTGACACCTACGCAGGAGACGAGAGGTGCATGCAAGGTTTTGGTGGGGAAATCTGGAAGTCGTAGGCAAAGATGGGAGGACAGTATAAAAGTAGATCCAGCTCGAGGAATGCCAAGTTTTGTTACTTCAACATGGGTACACATCTTTGTTGCCTTCGTAGCCTGGTAGAAATGTACCTACAGACCATAGATCACGAGATAATACTCGCGCGAGAGAGAGAGTGTCCGGTGCGGTGCGGGTGACTGCTAGCTACAGGTTGGGGTTCCTGGACTGCTACTGGCATGAGTGAAAGGTAGTTCTGCTATCACACACCGAACGAAAACATCAGTCATTTCGAGGAGTGGGTAGCGAGCCAGTGCACTGTACTGATGATCTCAGGATGGCTAGTAGCAGTTAGTCAATCGCCACAAAATCGCGTGCATGCGCATGTCGCATTCCTAGCATGGTTTACCACCAGGTCGGTGGACAGAACTTTTCCATCTCCTCCATCTTCATTGTAGAAACGTCGAAATATTTCTGCCAGACTACACAGCGTTGCATCCAGAAGGCAGCATCTGCTCACGTATCCTTCTACATGTACCGCAAGTGTTCTCTGCTGAATTAGTTAACACGCCAGAAAAACGTTGTGGCAAACTGCATTTTGCTGCGACAGCCCCACCGTGCTGGCAGTAGGACAAGTTTATGACACAGCATTTGGCCATGATCTGCCGAAAAAAGGAACAACTAGAAGCATCTGTGTGACAGAAAAGTTGGGGAACTTGTTAGGCCAGTTCACGGTCATTACATGGCAGGCAATATTCGATTAGCTGGTGTGATCCAGCGTTAAGCTTCGAAACAAACGCGGACCAACACTCCACTTATAATAGTCGCAGCGCCTAGCCAAAATTCTCTCTCCTTTGAAGCAACCTTAGGGCCACCACTTCCTATCAACTCAGCTTTCCATAAATAGATTTCGATCAAATCTGATATTCCAATTCCGCATAAAATGTTACCCATAATTCACAGATTAGTACGTCAGTAAATTATTTCGGAGCATAAACCCGAACCCCCAAGCAGTGGGTTGATTTCTGAGAAGCTAACGGTCGCTGAACTGGCCAGATTTCGCATACGTGTACAGTTAGACTCCCGACACTGTGGCGCCACCCTCACGCAGCACTCATTCAAAGTCTGTCAAAAGAAATTCCGTGTGTTACAGTACATCGATATACCAAAACAAATCCCCTTGAAAAACCAGTGGCGTTATATCGGTGTCTCTGTATACATACGCCTAAAACACGGGTGCAAACGTTGGTCAGAACAGCAGCAATGCGAACGAAGTCAGCACCTAACGGCTCTCGGCTCTGTGGAGCTTCGCTCACAGCTCAGAACAGTGCAACATAAACTGCATTGTAATATTAGTGCAACTTACTTGGGTCCTGAACGTTTATTTTTTTTTATGATAATGGGGGTTAAATAACATTCAATATTCTCAGGTCATTTTAGTAGGCCATAACACAATTCACGGAATACGAAGCTTCCCTTTGGCAGCAAGCGTTGCTGAACCACCGAATCGTTTGAGACAAACGGATATTTTGGACGCAGCAGCTCATAAGGTCTGCAGTTAAACAACTTTTTTCTTCTACTTACATTAAAAATTATATACAGGATACTGGTGCAACAACTCAACGCTATTTCGTGGGGGCTGGGGGCTGCGAATTTTGCTATGAAGTGGAAATAGTGGTCACAAAACGTGAAGTTTTCCCTACAAACGTCCTGGTTTGGTGTTGCGAAATTCACGGTTGGGAACAAGAATACCCACCGCAAAATCTGTTTAATGTAGACAAGACGGTTTTGTTTTATCGACAAATAACCAGAAAAAGTTTTTGATTCAGAAAGGGGAAAATTGTAAAGGTACGAAACGTGTACTGCCACCGGTGAAGTCACTGCTAATGCTGCATTCACACAATAACCGACAGACTCCAAGCATTTTCCAGTTGACAACTGTCCCACAAAAGGGAGTGGATGACACATGCACTTTTTGAAGAAGAGCTTTGAAGATCTTAATGGTATGATTAAAAAAAATAGGAAAATGTTGCAGTTTGTTCACAATGCAACTCGTCACTCTGTGATAAAAGTGATGAGCAATGTAAGTCAAATTCCTTCTGCCAAATCTATACCTTAGGATTACAACCTTTAGACCAGAGAATCACATGTTCTGTGCCACAGTATCGCTAGTAGGTGTTACAGAACATTGTTGCAATGGCAGAAATTAACAACAAACGCTGACTTCAAGAAATGCATATCAGTGTTACAATTCGATGGCTAAGTAGCGCCTGGGAACAGATTTCAACGGAGACAATTTGGATGCACTCTAATGAGCCGGATTTCTTAAACACCAGGAACAAAATGAACGTGAGCATCTAACGAGCTGGATTTCATAAACACCAGGAACAAAATGAACGTGAGGATGATACAGGACTATATCAAGTCATATGCTGTAGTCCAACACACGTTCAGGACTAAATATAGAGCCCAGGAGACTGAAGGTAGTGATATTGACCTGACCTCATACAAGATGTGTCCTCCATGCTACATTAAGTTCTGGGTGAAATTTTCAATGTAGTGTAAGAATAGCACCTAACACTCACATTGTGAAGAGTGGCAGAGTTGATAAAATTACTGAATACAAATCACAGGCTATTACCTAGCCGTAACGAGGCTACTGAGTGTGTTTCAATAAATTATGTATTCCTCAGCCCACCCTCACTTTATTGGTGATTTTTTTCGTCTGCACAATGGTATTGAGGCACAGTTCACTACAGCTAGAACATCGACACGACAGTCAAAAGTAAATTAATATTTTTCACCAAATGAATGAAATTACTGTTACTGAACTCCATACAACAGTTGGTTTAATATATAAATTAACGTTTCTCTCTCATGCAGTTTCAGCAAAAATGTACGTCAATTTAAGTTTCTGTAATTTGGCCACCTGTGTTAAGTTGGGTGGCTTTGAATGGAATCAAAGGTGGCCAACACAAACATGTTTCACTGTATTAAAAACACATATCCTGCAGGCTGACTGTCACAAATTTCAAATGAACAGTTTCAAACAACACAATATATGAGATTCTCTGCTGAAGCTATAAAATACTGCATTTTTTGTACATAAGAAATGTTTTGCCTTGATTTATACAAGACAACCATGTGGCAGTAAGTCTTTCTGGACAGGTTAACAGTTGCTCTGCTAATGGAGACTCCTTTTTATGACACCAGCCAGTTTATGTGACTTCACAAAAGCCAACCACCATTCCCCAAGCCACATGAATGTGGTCCACATCCTCCATTCCAACCTCTCATCTACACTTAGGTCTTCAGTTTTCCAAAGAAAATGAGTTTATGTGACTTCACAAAAGCCGACCACCATTCCCCAAGCCACATGAATGTGGTCCACATCCTCCATTCCAACCTCTCATCTACACTTAGGTCTTCAGTTTTCCAAAGAAAATGCATGCCACACCCTATGCGGACTGTGAAAAGCAAAAATAATTAAAGCTTTCAAGCTCATGAAAAGAGCATGTAAAAGGTTTATTAACTCATCTACAAATCTTCTTTGAATTCTTAATGTCTGGACTTCATATCTTACCCCCGATGACGACTTTGAAGAACTCCCAGTCACCTCTGTACCGGCAACACTGTCAATACCTGCAGGAGGGTGGTGATGGACTGGAAAGGACATGGAATAACTTCTGGTAAAATTCTTACATTTGAACAGCAGAAGGCCTCAAAAAACCTGTCAGAACCAAACAGGAGCCCTGGTTAACATGTGAATTGGGTACCCTCCAGGTACAAGTCAAAAACATCAACACTTATTACCAGTCTGTGCAGTCCTGCTTGAAATATCTGAAGTTCAGCACTAAAGATGGAGAAAATATTCCTGCCTATAGATAACTACACAGCATTATGATGAAAAAAATTATGGATGATGATGATAATAATGGACTGTAATCTAATTTACTTCTGCTTATATTTGTAGCTCTCTCTGAACCCCAGTTCTTTATCAACAAACTGCCTGCACTAAATCAATAGCTGGACAATTGCCAGACTGATAACAAATGCTACCTGTGCATTACAATGTCCATGTGTCTTTTAAAATGTCCACAATGATAAAGGCAGTAGCACAATAAATAAGTCAAACACATACTATCCACCCACCTAGTTCTCCATTTATTAGAATTGTTCGACAAAATACATATATATCATATGCTATACACTTGTCTGTGTAATAAAATACAAAGAACAAAAAAATGCATCTTCTATTTACTCATGCAAAACTTAACTTGCATATTAATAATGGCATGTATTCAGATAATAATGTTGCAAAAGAATGAAATTTATTTTTGCCTCTAAACTTATTTTTTCTCTAAATTTTTCATTGTGACATGAAAATACTTTCGTTTAAGTGCTGCCAAACCAGTATACGCCAAATTACATGTGATATTTATCGAATACACAAGGCGTGGGACATATTTGTAGCAAGAACACCTTGACACCATACCATCAGCACTATTAAGAGTACGTCATTCAGATGTCAAGTAATGTCCTACTGCAGAGCAACAACCCACAACCCCATGAACATAATGCAACAACCATGACACCATGATGACTATTATAATAACAAAGGTGCAACAACAGACCTATAACTTACGAGTAGGCAGGGCATCCAAAATGTTCCTACAACACACCAACAGAGAAGACATGGGACGTAACACTAATGTTCTACACTGTATTTAAGTACTTTCATTATAAATTAAATTATTAATGATCTACTGATGATGACTTATGACGATGATGATGACAGTTTGCTTACAAACTAGATGAATGTTTTATTAAAGAGCTTCTCCTATCTAGTCTACTGGGTAGCTAAAAACAAGAGATGTCAGCCACCTCTAAATATTGATTTGCTCATCACTTCATCAGCCCCTTGGCTCTGAACAGATCCCGCATGAGTCCTTTCAGGTACTTAATCTCCCTTGACAAGTCAGTAATTTTTAAATGCAGGTCTGCATTCTTTTCCTCCAGCCCTTTCTCTTCACTTAGGATCTCCTCAACCTCTGCCTTCTTCTTCTGGCGGTAACGGGTTGCAGCATTCTTGTTCTGCTCCTTCTTACGGATGCGTTTCTCTTCAATTCCAGGGCGGGAATAAGGTTTTGTACCACGCCCACGTTTACGACCATTCTTTAAGCAACCTTGTGGAGGGTGCTGGACCAATTGCGGAATCCATTCAGGATCATCACACATTTCCTCCCCACTCCCACAGCTACTGCCACTGGAGCTGGTACAGGGGCTAGGAGGGACCAATATAGACAATTCCCCTTCGGACTCTCCCCCTGAGTTCGAACCAGAAACATTTCCGCTGCCGCATGATTCCCATGGGTCTGGTAGGCACTGACTATGGCCAGTGTCTACAAGATCTTCGACACAGGTACGAACAAGTTCATCAACTGCTGCTAGTTCACGATCCAGATCTAGTGACGGTGTTCCAGGAACCATCTGTTCCAGGGGTTCCTGGCACAACAGTGGTTCTTTTTGTTCATTACTATACACATCAGGGACTGAGAGAGTAGGGAGCATTTTCAATGTGGAAGGTGCTGATGGAATTGGTTGAAATGCTTGATTTGGGACCATCTGCTTGAGCGTAATCAAGTCTCCTTTGTGATCTTCAGGAATAATATTTGTGTAGGGATCAACTGGAGGGCTCTGGGGTGGAGTAAGGGTACCATGTGTCAGCTCAACTTCTCCAAAAACTGTTTCGAACTCACGAAGCAAATCCTGCGTATCCTGGGGTGCCACTACTTGTGGCGCCGATTTGACCTCTGCTGGGACAGAGGTCACAGATGGAATGGTCGTAATGGAAACCACTGTTGTAGTGGCCAAGCTCTTGGAAGCTTCCACTCCACCCCGGAAACTGTGGCCATAACAGCGAGAGTCCAGTCCTGGGAGTTCTTCAAATATTGGGAGGTCGATCTTTTCTTCCAACCAGTCAGAGAAAGGCTCTGTAAACAAACATAACAGATGATCTTAAGAACTTGTTCTCATACATACTTTCAAATAATCCACTCCGTCACTATACATCAAGCTGACTCAAAATCTGGCAGGAATATGTGATTACATAAACATGTAAATATGCATGTGCACAAGCACACTGTGGGGTGGGGTGGGGGTGCATTCTGCACCAAAAGTTATGTTAAGCACCAAGTAGACACAACTCAAAAGTAACTGATAGGCAATTGGATGGGCTAGCAATTTGCAACATTAGTTAGTGACACAACACTCTGACAAATGAATCAGAAGAACACACACAACCCTAGATGCTACAGTGCGTGGACACCAACAACCCTAGTCAGTTCTGGTTGAGGGTATTTTAAATTGAGGTTTTAATGAAGCCATAAGCAACCTTTCTTCCACATGCACTTCTGATGTGTCTACAAAGTTATGACAAGAATTACTATAGGCCTACATACAAACATTTAAATTGGAAAACCTGGAAGATCTTAAAATAAATGGGAGGATAATGTAGTGTGTGAGGGTGTGGAAATGTATTCATGGGGTTCAGGGAAGCTCTCAATCTGCAATGAAATGTACATAACACACAGGACCCAAGTATTCATATGTCTACTAATTCTTTGGCAAGTACATTCCAGCAGTGTTCCTACTGGGAGTGATGGAAGTCCTAACTGCACACATGCTCCAGTAACATTCAACTAACTTTCTCTCATATGCTTAACATATGTTCTAATAAACCTGTTTTACAAGTAACTTTGTTTCCTGTCATTAAAGCAACAAGGAACAAAACAATCATTGTCAGCTGTACAGAATGCAAAAGTTAAAGTATTTTACTGAGTAAGTCAAGTGAGGGCAGGTTTTTTTTTTTAATTAACTGACAAACCTTACAACTTAAAAGAGTTCTTGTTTTTCCTCATTTAGTTGGATATGCAACAAGATGAAGAACACATTACACCTCATAATTTTGTTTCTGACCATATCGCAAGGTGCTACATTTTATTTGCTCTTCATTTTTTGCATTGGGTGACATACCACTACATATATATATTTAAAAAAAAAAAATTTAGAATCAGTTTTGTGTGGTCTATTTTGTAAGTTTTTAAGACAGGAGACAGGTGGATCAAACACAAAGTTTCTAACCAAATGGTAGTAGCAAGTATTTGCCAAACTCCATCCGCTCTTCACTTCGTAATGAATGTAACTGATATGTTACCGCAATTTCCAAGTATGAGCACCCCCCCCCCCCCCCTCTTTTTCCTTAAAAAAAAAACAAAAGCCCCCCCCCCACCACCCCCCAACACCTCAAAAACTAC
>Ga0123355_10022732_pt1 | contig 10055 bp, 7 predicted proteins | sample TergutEmb28metaG_3_FD_89872 | JGI IMG/M metagenome (GOLD analysis project Ga0123355, IMG submission 89872) | Embiratermes neotenicus P1 segment gut microbial communities from Petit-Saut dam, French Guiana - Emb289 P1 | ecosystem: Host-associated > Arthropoda: Insects > Digestive system > Gut ...
CTATATACAATTGGTGAATAAAGATTGAAAATTTGGTCAAAACCTGCATTTAATATATTACCTAAGGATAGTATAGTCATAAGCATTATAATTGGCATCATCATAGGAAGAGTAATGTAAATAGTCTGTTTGAACCTTTTGGCTCCATCCATAGCAGCGGCCTCGTATAGAGCAGGATCAATACTTGTGAGTGTAGCAAGGTAAATAACAGTTCCAAAGCCAAAACTTCGCCAGACATCAGAGACAATCATAGTCCAGGGAAAGACGCGTTCATCACCCAAGAACCATATAGGTTCTACACCAAATATACCTAAGAATTGGTTGAGTATGCCATTTTGGTGCAAAAGTTCAAGCATTACTCCTGCAAGTATAACCCACGATAAAAAGTGAGGCATATATATAACTGTTTGGAATAAACGCTTAAAATAAACATTCCTTATTTCATTCAACAGTAAGGCGAAAAATACAGGAACAATAATCATAAGAACTATTTTCCAACCGGCAATGAATAGTGTATTCCAAATAGTTCGAACGAAATTTGGTTGAGAAAAAAGATTGGTAAAGTTGTCGAAACCAACCCAAGGAGAAGAAAATCCGGCGGCAACATTAAAACGTTGAAATGCAATGATTATGCCGTACATCGGAATATAATTAAAAATAAAAATAAGTATGAGGGCGGGCAACAACATAAGATGAAGTGGCCATTCTCTTTGTATCCTTACAAGAAAGTTTGTTCTATTACCGGTTGCGCTAAGAGATGTGCTGCTCCTTTGCCACAGTCGCGAAATGTTTCTCATTGAAATCACCTCATACATAAAATTTGTAGCAGAAACCAACTGGCGCATAACTATATCAAATAAGATATAATCATGTAATGCCAGTTGATTTCTGATTTTTGTTATTTAAACTATAGTGCTATTAATATTAGTTACCAAAGAAGTTATTTACAGACTCTGTCATTAAGTTTCCACCGGCTTGACGCCAATCCTCAAGAACTACTTCCCAATGCTCTAGTGGATCAAGTCCCATAATAATTCTAGTGATACCCTCATCTATGATATCGTCTGTGATAGTAGCGAAATCTAACATTTCTTGTGTCTGTGGTCCCCATGCCAGACTATAAAGATGTTGCCCGCTTTGCGAATATTGAACACCTATATATAGACTACCATTTCGACTACCCATTTGCGCATAACGTCCCAATCCAACGATATCTTGATAATCATGCCATCTAACAGCTTCTTCGAACATGATAACAGCGAGACCGCCCGAAGTGAAAGTGAAATCCTCTCCACGTGCATGGGCTTCTATCGCTCCAACTACGTCAAGTACATCATGATAGTGAGGTTGTGTAATTCTAAAAGGACCGGTTACATGATGCATTTCATTTGTAGAAAATGGTAACAATTCTTCTGCAGGCATACTACCTGTCATGGGAGATTCGTTAGTAATGTACAAGTAGTCACTGACTAAGATTGGTAAAATTTCCGGATGTGCAAAGCCACTACGCACAACATTATACGCATAATTTGCAAAAAGAATCGGAATATCTGCCGGTGTTCCATCTACTGTTGGCAGTGGTAATGCTATCAGAGCACTTTCAGGACCATATGCTTCAACTATGGATTGCCAGCCCCATCCGGCCCAGTTCATGCTGAATAGAACACCTGTTTCGCCGCCTACTATGGCTGCCATCGTACTGTCCCAATCGGCTGTTGCAAAATCTTGTCTTATCCATCCGCGCTCGTACCAGTCTCTCCATGTGGCAATAGCATCCAGCATTTCAGGTCTCTCATAAGCTGACATAATGCCACCTGCTCCGTCATCTACCCACATAACACCACCATTGCCTTGTCCGCGAGCGCCGGCATGCCACATAGGGGTACTAACAAAAAAGCTGAATAATTCGTCGTGTAGAGGAGTTCCTATAGTAGCGCCGTGCTCCCTTTCAAATGTTTCAATAAGGTTTTCTAAATCGGCTATTGTATTAATTTCAGGGCTACCTGCCTCTGCGTACCAGTCACCGCGCACCCACAAGAATGGAGCTTGAGTAATGAATCCCCAATGGAAGTGTGGTAGAGCGTATGTTATGCCTTCTCTTTGAGCTGTTGCGAATACAGCCGGCTCTCCATCAATTATCCTACGTAAGTTAGGAGAACTCCATTCATCAACGACAGCCGTTATGTCTTCAAGGAGATCGGCATCTACTAATTGCGAGAATTGTACGGCATTAACATGGAATATATCGGGTAATTCACCTGAAGCAATGGCCAAATTCATAGATAAATCGTAATCTGATGAAATCCATGCTACTTCTACGTCGATATTATATAGCTCCAACCAACGCCTCGTCCAGAGATTATCCTCATAACTTTCACCTGATGCGAAAACAGCTTGAGGAAGGTCTTCCATTGCAACTGTTACCGTAATTGTTTCAGGGAAAGGATCACTCCAACTATCTCTGTCGAAATCTACAAGAGCCCCATCATCTCCGCATGCTGCGAGAACAGCAATAAGTGTTAGCGCTAACAATCCCACGAATAAAATTTTTGCTTTGTTTGATTTGAATCTCATTTATTAATCCTCCTTATAAATTTATGCTATGCTACACTACTAGAGCTTTTAGCACAAGCGGTTCGCATAATTTTTGTCATATTTTGCTTTTTTTTTGGTAATATTTCACAAATGTCTATCATACTGTTTTTCTTATAATGAGCTCTGGGTCTAGCACAATTGAACGCTTAGGGAAATCGGGATTAGATATTTCATTAAGTATTAATGTCGACACTTGTTCACCTAGAATTAAACCATTATAGTCCACCGTAGTGAGACCATGATCAAACAACTCCAGGTATTGAATATTATCAAAACCGGCCACACCTATATCGCCCGGTACTGCAATAGCATTGTCTGAACAATATTTTAGGACCCCTAGTGCACACATATCATTAAATGCAAAAATAGAGTCAACGCCCTTCGATATAAGTTGCTCCGCATATGTATATCCTTCGTGGAAAAACAATCCCTTAGACGCACAAACTATGCTTTCGTCGTATTCTATCCCGTTGTTGAATAAAACGTCTTTATACCCGCGCAGCCTATCATTAAAAGAGCCTAAAGTTGTATCAGCCCGGATTGCCCCTACTCGCTTATATCCTTTACTCAAGATATGTTCCATTATTTTCACACTACCGGCATAGTTATCTGAGCTAACAGAGCTGGCGTCTAATCCGTCGATAATTCTATTAGCAACGACCAATGTTGTTGCTTTATTAGTGCTAACATAATCATCTTTGTTTAAACTTGACGGAAACAATATTATTCCATCAATACGTCCTTGCAAAAGATAGGACAAGTATTCAGCTTCTTTTTCTTTTCTATGATCATATGGACACAATAGTAAGCCATAACCACGGCTTTCAAGAGTGAGAGTAATGCTTTTTATTATATTCGTATAGTAATAATTTACATCCGGAACAACCAGCCCAATCATATTTGTTTCTTTCGTAACCAAAGCCTTTGCGGCGGAGTTTGGAATGTAACCTAAGCTTTCACAAGCCTCCAGTATCAACTCTTTGGTTGCATCAGAGACTAAGTTTGGTTCGTTTAATACACGGGAAACAGTCATAATTGACACTCCACATTTTTCAGCAATATCTCGCATTGTAACCATTTAGTAACCCCCTTAGCACCTAACGCGTGCACCTCGTGCCTATAGTTTAAAAGCATTATAAATCATAACTGCTGTGCCAGTCAATTCAAATTCGTTTTAGACATCTCAGGACAAGGGGACGGTTCATCTGTCCTGCCCTTTGTGCAAAAGCACCTAATGAATTCAGCAAAAACACCATGTAAAAAGTATTGACAAAAACAATTTATAGAAGTTATACTATGTTAACGCTAACATGGTGGCGTCGCTTTATCACACATTCTTCAATAATAGGAAGATAAAGCAGTAAAATGAAATATTAAAACAGAAAGGTAGAAATAAACATGTTTAAAAGAATCGCAGCAATTTTTGTCGTTGTGGTAATGCTTGTGGCTTTGCTCGCAGCTTGCGACTCAACACCAGCTGAAACACAACCGGAAGACCCCCCTGCAAACGAAGAAGTAACAACACCGGCAGAAGATCCGCCTGAAGACCCGGCGGAGGATCCCGAAGAACCGGAAGAACCGGCAGTTGACGGATTCGCAGGATATCCTATGAACGCTATGGATCAAACACTTACGTTTTACACATGGCAACCCTTTGGTTTTCCTGATACTCTAACTACTTGGGAAGAATCACCGTTCCTAACCGGACTCAACGAAGCCGTTGGAGTGAACATTGAATGGATATTCCCGGTTGCCGGAGCAGCAGACCAATTGCAAGATCTGAATCTAATGATTGCATCAGGTGATCTACCGGATATCATTGCAAATGGCGTTATTATGCCTGATGCTGAAATCCTAATGGACGAAGGCGTTATCCGCGATTTAGCCCCTTACCTTGCAGCATATGCACCAAACTACTACGCATTCCTACAAGAACATAATGATCGCAGACTAGCTATGACAACTGACACAGGCAGAGTTTTCGGTTTTGGTATGTTTAGAGAAGGCGGCGGTTGGGCTGATACTCACCAAGGACCTCTAGTACGTCAAGACTGGCTAGATGCCCATGATCTTCCACTACCAACAACAATTAGCGATTGGGACAATACACTGGAAGTATTTACAGAGTATTACAGTGCTCCTTTAGCAATGTTCTGGGCACGCTTTAACGTAAACAGCTTCGTTGCAGGTGCATTCGGAGCACAAGGTAGTACACAATACAGACTATTCATCGACCGTGCAACTGACACAGTTCAGCTAGCTCAAGTACAACCCGAGTGGAGAGATTATATTGAGCACATGAATATGTGGTGGAACAATGGTTGGATTAACCAAGATCTTCTTACTCTAGCCGATGCAGACATCCGCACACTTGCAGCAAACGACGATGTTGGATTATCTCTATCTGCTCTAAGTCAAATTACACTATGGACACTTGATGCAGAAGAAGCAGGCTCACCGGCACATTGGGTAGCAGCTCCATTCCCAACAGCGGATGATGGCTCAATATCTTCAGTTACAGGTGGTCAAGGTATAACAACATTTGCCGCAACTATAACAAATAGTGTAGACGATGATCGTCTAGAACTAGCAATGCGCGTTCTTGACTTCGCATTCTCACCGGAAGGTCATATTTATTGGAACTATGGTATCGAGGGCGTAAGCTGGGAAATGGTTAATGGTGAGCCACAATTCTCTGATTATTTAATTAACCACCCTGAAGGCATCAACGAAGCGATGCAAAGATACGTTGGTACAATATGGGCGGCTCCGGCAGTGCAAGCAACAAATGTAATCGTTGCAAGAAACCATCCCGTTGCTATAGAAGCAAATGATCTTTGGTTCTATACTCACCCTGAAGTTGCAATCCAATTTGGATTGCCACGCGGAATGGCGTTAAACGCACAAGAGTCCATGCGTGCAGGAGAAATTGAAGGAGCAATTCAAACCTATGTAAATGAAATGGCTGTACAGTTCTTAACAGGTGCAGTATCCATTGATGAGTTTGACAGCTTTGTTGAAAACGTTATGAACATGGGTCTTGAAGAACTACTAGCACTTTATCAAGCAGCATATGAAAGATTCTTAGCAAGAAGCTAATGTAAGTTTCCTCAAATTAAGGCAGCAGCGTGTTCATAAATGAAACGCGTTGCTGCCTACTTCCTTAACAAGCGCTATAATTCTACAGAAAGGTGAGCTATCATCATGGGAAAAACGACTACTGCCTCGGTGGCTATAGAAAAAATCGGAAAGGGTTCAGTTCTTGATACTCTTGCCCGAGATTTTAGGAAACATAAATATAAATATTTGATAGTATTACCGGTTTTGGTTTTTCTCGCAATTTTTGCATATAGACCAATGTATGGGCTAATTATCGCATTTAAAGATTTCAGACCTGCTCTTGGCGTATGGGGAAGCAACTGGGCAGATCCTTGGTACAGACATTTTCAAGTCTGGTTCAATGATCCGTTTTTCTTTCGTGTTGTACGTAACACATTTTCCCTTTCTTTCCTAAACATCTTATTAGGATTCCCGGCACCAATTATTCTTGCATTGTTAGTTAATGAACTCCGCAACAAAAAATTTCAACGCGTTGTACAAACCATTACATACATGCCATTTTTCATTTCAATGGTCGTTGTAGCATCACTTATTCGATCATTTGTTTCAACCGATGGTATATTTTCACAAATTGTTATGTTCTTTGGTGGCGATGCAACTAATTTCTTAATGCACAGCCAGTATTTTTATACAGTCTTTATTGTTTCAGATATCTGGCAATTTGTCGGATGGAATTCGATTATATTTCTTGCAGCCATAACAGCGATAGATCAAGAGCAATATGAAGCAGCGACCATAGATGGTGCTACACGTTTTCAACAAATGCTTAAGATTACGCTGCCGAACATAGTGCCGATTATTTCGATTTTATTCATATTACGTATGGGTAGTATTTTAAATGTAAACTTTGAGAAAGTTCTATTGCTCTATAACGAGGCGATATTTGAAACAGCTGATATTATATCAACATATGTTTATCGTCGAGGAATAATTCATGCTAATTTCAGTTTTGGAGCAGCAGTTGGTATATTTAACTCAGTTGTTAATGTATTTTTCTTGCTAACGGCAAATTACCTTAGCCGAAGAAAAACCGGCAACAGCCTGTTTTAGGATGGTGAGTGACTTATGATAATAAAAATGACAAATCGCGATAGAGTATTTAATGTATTTAACATTATTTTTATGTGTGTATTGGTATTAGCCACCCTGTATCCAATATGGCATGTTTTGATGGCATCATTTTCAAATAACCGTGAACTCGCACAACATACCGGCTTTTTGTTATGGCCGCAAGGTTTTACCCTTGGTGCTTTCGAGATGGCGCTCAGGCATCCGCTACTTATAGGCGGGTTTATGAATACATTATTTATCCTAGCGGTATCTCTTCCTATAAACATTTTTCTAACTCTATCTTGTGGTTACTTTATGGCGAGCAGAGGAATGTTGTTTAGAAAACCAATAATTGTTTTCATACTGTTTACTATGTGGTTTAACGCCGGAATGATTCCAATATTCTTAAACATACAATCACTTGGTTTATTAAACTCATTATGGTCATTAATTTTGCCGAGTGCAATGAGTGTTTTTAATGCAATTATTGCAAAAACAGCTATTGAAGCCTTACCATCAAGCTTAATTGAGTCAGCACATATTGATGGTGCTAATGATTATAGAATTCTATTTAGAATTGTAGCGCCTTGTGTAATGCCTACAATTGCTGTGCTCTTATTATTTTACGGTGTAGCACATTGGAATGCATGGTTTTGGGCAACCATTTTCATTCGCGAAAATGCATTACTTCCGGTTCAGAATCTGTTGCAAGCAGTTCTTATTGAAGCTTCAGGGTTGTTACAACAGGGTGTTGCAGAGGGGGATCAGTTCCACTTATTTGCTGAAACAATCAAGTATGCAATTATTGTAATAACCACTGCTCCAATTCTGTTAATTTATCCGTTTTTGCAGAAATATTTTGTAAAAGGTGTTATGATTGGTTCAGTAAAAGGATAGGAATTTGAATTTATATGTTGTTTTCCGGAGTTACATCTGTGACTTTTAGAAGTTTGACTGCTTCAAAAGTTATAGACATTGCCAGGAGTAATAAGCTCAGCGCTATCGAATGGGGTGGTGATATCCATGCACCGCCATCTGATTTAGAAAATGCAAAATTGCTAGGTCAACTAACAGTTGATGCGGGATTAAAAGTGTCATCATATGGTTCATACTGGAGAGCGGAGGACATGTCTTCGTTTAAGTCAGTATTATCTTGTGCGATTGCTCTGGGCGCTCCGTTGATTCGTGTTTGGGCAGGTAGCACCGGCAGGGATTGTACAGATAGCTACACATACACAAAGCTGAAAAACAACTTGATTGAAGCAGCGAATATGGCTAAAGCAGAGGGTGTTTCGATTGCTCTTGAGTACCATAGCGATACGCTGACAGATTCCCTCGAAAGTACAGTTTGTTTGTTGGAGGATACGGAAGGTTCAGGAATATTAACCTATTGGCAACCTCCCGTGGGCATGTCTTTGCAGGAAAATTTGTCTGCGATACAAGCGCTTTCTGACAAGTTGGCAAATATTCATGTTTTTAGTTGGAGTGCTACTGAGCGTTTACCTTTAATATGTCATGAAAATTTATGGCATGATTACATAAATGAACTCAAAAAATTAGATAGCGACAGATACCTAATACTTGAGTTTGTAAAGGATGATGATCCGACTCAGTTTGCTGCTGATGCAGCAGTTTTGAAACGTTGGATTGGAGAGAATGGAGAGGTTGGAGAGATTGGAAAAATACAAGGCAATTTATCTTAATGACAATGGACTGGCAAGAATACAGTCTGTATATAGTATAGAAACTCATAATGCAATAGATGAATTAGTTGATTTAGATGAGAAGGTATATACAAAAAGCGATTTGCGCTCTTTGGAAACTACAAACACTCAAATAATCTTTTCAACATGGGGAATGCCAAAGTTATCTGAGGAAGAGATTAGGCGTTATTTTCCTAATTTAAAAATTGTTTTCTACGCAGCAGGCTCTGTCCACCATTTCGCCACACCATTTTTAAACTGTGGTGTGCGTGTGGTAAGTGCATGGGCAGCAAATGCTGTGCCTGTTGCAGAATTTACTTTTGCTCAAATTATATTGGCAAATAAGGGATATTTTTTAGCTCAACAAATCATGAAAGAGCAAGGCTATAATGCCGCTCGACAACTTACAGATCAACATTTTAATGGAACGTATGGTTGCACCGTAGGCATTATTGGTGCAGGTATGATTGGACAAAAAGTCATTGAGTTGTTGAATATTTGCAATTTACGGGTTAAGATATTAGTATATGATCCGTTTTTAAATGAAGATACAGCAACAGCTCTTGGCGTTACTCTTTGTTCACTAGAGGAGCTGTTTGAAAAGAGCCATGTTGTTTCTAACCATTTAGCCAACAATTCGCAAACTGTCGGGATTCTTAATTATGAATTGTTTAAGCGAATGAAGCCGTCAACTACTTTTATAAATACAGGTCGCGGTGCACAAGTTGTTGAGAGTGATTTAGTGCGAGCACTTAACGAGTTTCCAAATCGCTCAGCACTTCTTGATGTTACGGACCCGGAACCGCCGGAAAAAGAGCATCCTTTCTTTACTATGCATAATGTATTTTTGACAAGCCATATCTCAGGCAGTATAGGGGATGAAACATATCGCATGGCTGATTTTATGCTGGAAGAGCTTGAGCTTTATCTTTCTTCTCAGAAGCTTAAATATGAAGTTACAGCGAAAATGCTTGAAGTGATGGCATAGCATTTAAGCGAGAATTGAGCTATATATTACTAATATAAAATAGAACATACTATAATATAAAATTTTGGAGGAAGCATTATGGCCAACATTGCAATTATCGGCGCAGGAAGTATTGTTTTTTGTAAGACATTGTTAAACGACCTTTTCGCAACACCGGTATTGAGCGGTTCAACCTATAAGTTGATGGGACCTACAATGTGGAAGTTAGAAAAGATGAAAGTCTATGCGGATCAAATCGTTAAAAAGAATAATATCAAGGCAACAATTTCATGCACAACCGACAGACGTGAAGCGCTAAAAGAAGCTGACTATGTTATACTGATGTTCCAAGTTGGTGGCGTAGACGCATTTAAGTACGACTATGAAATTCCAATGAAGTATGGAGTTGATCAATGCATCGGCGATTCTATGGGTCCCGGTGGCGTTTTCCGTTGCTTACGAACAGCCCCTGTTATGGACGAAATTGGCCGTGATGTGATGGAACTTTGTCCGGATGCCTATGTGCTTAATTATGTAAATCCGATGGGAGCTGTTTGCACTACTGCCGGGCGTTCGTCAAAAATGAAAATTGTTGGCCTATGTCATGGAGTGCAAACAAC
>Ga0123355_10022734_pt1 | contig 10054 bp, 5 predicted proteins | sample TergutEmb28metaG_3_FD_89872 | JGI IMG/M metagenome (GOLD analysis project Ga0123355, IMG submission 89872) | Embiratermes neotenicus P1 segment gut microbial communities from Petit-Saut dam, French Guiana - Emb289 P1 | ecosystem: Host-associated > Arthropoda: Insects > Digestive system > Gut ...
AAAAAAAAAAAAACCCAAAAAAAAAAAAAAAAAAAAAAAAAAAACATAAAAGTCCCCCAACAAACGTAATTAATTCAGTAAAAAAAATCCGTTATAAAAACTATTATATCCTAGAATTAATGACAGTAGAAGAGAGAATAGTAAAAACTTGCAGGAAAAAATAAATAACTTTGTGGCCTAGTGAGGAGTATCTCAATGTGTAATAACATTATTCCAGATAAATACATTTCCTATAACGTAAAAATATTCAGTAGATTTTTTCTTCTAGCTTAATAGACAAAAATAATCCCTCGAACGTCATGGACAGGCTTCGAGAGCATACAGGGGCTTGCGGACCACATTTTGAAGACAGACAGCGGAGCAGACCCTGGCCCGAATGAGGCTGAACGCCATTAAACCAAAGACGTTGCTTCTGGCGAGGTAGCAAGCTTCATTAGACGGTGTTACAGGAAAAACTTGTTGTTTCTGCCGCCAGACTGCGCTCCTCTTGCTGGCAAGATGTGAAACACGGCTCCTGACATAAGTGACGTGATTACCTGCGTTACACCTTGGAATTAAAAATCTCCTCCCCCTTTGTACTTTCGTATGTAAAAATGAAATAAAAACATCTATATTTTTGAAAGTACAGAAATTTTAAGTAATTACTTAACAAGAGAGTGGAGTACAGTAGCACAGTGGTTAAGGTACTGCGCTACAGATCGTAAGGTCGTTGGTTCGATTCCAGGTGGTGTCATTGATATAATCCTTCCGATCGCACTATGGCCCTGGGGTCGACTCAGTCTCTAACAGAAATGAGTACCAGGTGTATTTCCTGGGTGTAAAAATAAGGCCGGTGTCTAAGGTTGACAACTTTACCACCATTCTGGGCCATTGTCACGTAATCTGGGAACCTTAAATTTCTGGAACCCTCTGGGCTCCTCGGGCCTGCAATGGGACTGATTTACCTTTTTTAATTAACAAGAGAGCCCAGTTAAATAGGTTTAAAAGTTCTGAGTGGGAGATCAGAACAAGAGAAAACGAAATACAACAATTCAGTGTTTTGAACTTTTTATAGTTGACATCCTTTGGTTTAGAAGTGAAACTACGGTATATCCACTGCGTTCTAACGGAAGTTTAATTTTTATATGAAACTGCGTGATATTCTGCATTACATGCACAAGACACAGCGACGAACTTCTCATTCCAAACTCAAAATTGATAATGGATTGTTTGATTCCTTTCAAACAGGTTTCAATATCATATGAAATATATTTATTTATATCACGTGTCCTTTTATGAGGTTTCACGTACCGCCCTATGTGGCTTCGCTTACCTTCTTAAGTGACTTCACGTACCCACTCGTGAAGCTTCAATTAATTAGAAGACCAAGAAGGCATATGGGGAGGTGGAGTCAATATTTATCTATTGGTACTCGCCAAGCAGATAGTTCTGAGCACAGGACGCTTCAGCTGCGTGGAATGCAATCCCGGTAATAGATGCGCAGGAAGCTTGGCAGTCTCTACGGGTGGTATAAGTGAACTGAAGAAGAGAATGTTCTGTCACCACTGCCAGGGATCACAACCCAGTTCCTCGGTCGTTCAGCCCGTAGTCCAGTCAATGTACGAACTAAGTTATTCGTGTCTCCTGACAAGGTTAGATGCGAGGATAATGTTCAAAATAATTTTTGAGAAACAAGGAAGGCAAATGAGAAAAGTAAGTTTACCTGCTTCATAATGGCGGACTTTTCTGAACACTGTAACGTATTATTTACACAAAAATCAAGAGATGGCACTGACTAGTTGACAGCACTATAGCTAATCTTTCGGGGGCCATTGCTGCCGGATAATCGGTGGTCCCTTTTAAATTTTAGAGACTTTACTCCCCGACGACATAACAGGGATCCAAAATATGGAATCCAGTCCGAAGGAATCCAAAACAAATTACAGTATTCTGCTGGTTTGGCTTCCCTCACTCAAGGGACCCCAACGTTGCGTGGTCTCCGCGGGACCCTTATTTACGCCATTACTAGCTGAGGACATACTAAATTTTCCAAGCAAGATTCTGCAAAATGGATTAATTACGTGATGTAAGAAAGTATACTTCGAACTGACAAGGCACTTTCGACTTGTAATATTTTATAAATATTTAGTGACTTAACAGTGAACTGAAGTTTGTCAGTTCATGTGACCACTTGTTGAGTGGGGCGGACTATTAATGCCGGAAGAAACCTGTAGTCACACGTCTGAATCCTGCTGGAAGCAGTACGTATGTGAACTTGTGTTGTGTGGTCCTCTGTACATATGTAGTTCCTTCCTGAGAGTGACGTTATTCCTTGCAGAAGGATTCATAGCTTCAAATATGAATTCCGAATCCGATAAAAACCATGACATGCAAAGAATGGGAAGAGGATCGCAGGATGTACTTCCTCTGCATTTGAATAGTTAAATCCTCGATTATTCAGATCTTATTGAAATTTTACAATTTTATAATTACACCCTCCCCTTCAGCAGCATAATTTAGAAGCAAACAGACTATCACAGAATTAAAACCCTACTCAAAACTACGGGTACATTAAACAATATATCCACAAGAATGGCGTAAAGAATAAGAAGAATTACTTCGAAGTAAGAATTTGAACTACATATTTAAAAGTTTAATTTTATACTTAACCGTAAAAACATTAATTTGATTTGTGAAGAGCAGTAAATAAACGATATTAGTTAAATGATCGCCTGCGATCTGAGAGCCGTACGAAACACAAGCACAGAACTAAGCCGGCAGTCTGTTAAAGTAGGTGGTTCGTGTATCTACTGTTGTGCATGGAAGATCTAACTTAATATTAACAACAACACGCCAACACTTTGGTAAGCACAAAAATTAATATGCAAAAAAAGTGTTCTTAAAATATGAATTTTTATCAGTTCCTATATTTAAGAAGGATAGAAGCAGCTAAACTTACTCTGTGTACTGTATAGGAGACTTTCGAGGCAGCCTGTTCTTTCCTTTGATAGCAAGGATAATAAGGTGTTGAAGAACTGTATTTGCATTATATTGTCTTCATAAACTGCGGAGAGTCAAGGGCTGTTAAACGGAGAGAAATAAAGTTCACTGCTGCGGGAACTTGCAGTAATTCCAACGACTGCATAATGTAAGTAAATGTTTTAAGATTCGACATTTTGCTGTCTACTGTCACTTTACCACCTCATAAGCACTTCAGGTAGTCTTATTTTACTTCGGACCTTCACGCTTGAGTTCAGACATGCTGGATGTACTTGGAATGTTCAGGCGGTTTCAGGATTCCGAAAGCGTAACCTCATTAAACAAGATCAGTACCGTTTAACTTACCAAAGAATGTTCATACTTTTACTGACACTTTATTTGAAAAGCAAAATAAATATTTATTTTTAAGTGGTGAATAAAGAATTTATACTCACTAAAACACATACATTATGGTGCAGAATTGTGCAGCAAGAAGCTTCAGTGCTTGACCGATTTAACGCGAAAAGGCTCTCTGAACACATGTTAGAATGTACGTAATGCAAATAGAGAGACTGTAAAACAAAAATGAATAAGTGAAATCCGCTTCGAATTGCGCACAATGCATTCTGAACGCTCCTAGGAGTTGAGTACATTTTTGTTGAAGACATTAAGAATTTGAAGTATAGTTGTTGTTGTTGTTACTGTTGTGGAGGTGGTGATGGTGTTGGTGGTGCTTCTTTCTTACCATAGATAAAACTAGATACTTTGATTACTATGTCTTGTCATTGTTATCTCTTATTTCGTTTACCGGATTTCGGAAGAACCCAGTGTCTCTTCCAATTCACCAATTCGTGACTCAACTATGTTGTTATTTTCGATGGTAGCAAATTATAATTACGAGTTTTGGGTGTGGAGAAGTGCTTGATAAGAGGCGTGGCACAAATTACAAGACACATTTGAATCTGTGCCAAGGTGTCCCAGAGCGTTCGGATGTCCAGATGGCGTCGCCAGCGGGTACCCTCTGTGTTCCTTTTGTGTGGCGAATACATGCTGCAAAAGACCTCAGACTGCTATCGGCTATTATCATTATTACTGTACCAAATTTGTAAGAGTACTTTCACTTTTTGATGACAGAAACGGTATTTGTCAGAAGATTCGGCAGTTTCGAAAACAAGAGAGCCGTACCTCCTGTATTAAATGAGGAGACCTGCGACAGTTGCTATACTACGCACGAAAATCCAAACGCCGTGGGACAAGCGGCGCTAATGCTGTACAGCTCCCATCCCAAAAGACTGCAAGACAGTTATGTTGGTGTTAGGTCCATCGGCAGTGCGAACAAAAAAACTATAATTGAAGTGACCACTAATTGCATTTTGTTTATACAGCGCTGGAGGAGAATTATCACTTCCTACGACAAAAATGAAGACAAAGTGACAAAAGGTCGTGGTAACGTATGGACACATTCCTGTTTCAAGCAAGCAATGCCGAATAACAAACTGGATTATTAATACTTAAGTACAGCTTAACAATTTTGGCCCGTGTCATGCCTTTCATTTAAATATCTCACACAGTGTAAGGCTTACGGAAAACATGCGTCGGAAACACAATGCTCGTCTAACTTGCCTTTACAACTCTTTTTAAAACATTCTGTTGTGATATGCATTTGACTACTGAAGGTACAGACCGGTGCCGAAATTTATATCAGGTGGCCATTACTTTCATACTACTTGCAGCAAAACTACCGTACTTCAGGTTATCGTAGATTCGTGCTTTACTCTACCCTGGGTCACGTGCGAAGCGGTAACACGTGTGGAGGGTATACCCTGATGGGTGTTGCTGGCTAACGCTGGCTAACGGGGCTCTGGTCTACCCAAGCCAAGGAGGAAAGTGTCGTGCTGAAGGCTGCATGGCAATGGGGTAGAGATAGCAGTGTCGTTAGCGATCCCCTTGGGGAACCAGGTCGCGCCCCATTTTATGTAGGCCTTCCGTCTGCGTTGGGTTCCGTGGACGGTGACCTTATTTTTTCCTGTATGTAAGCAGGAGGGCTCCTTTTTGGGAACTCCTGCAGATATACATGAATGAATGAATAAATAAATAGAATCCTCTCGCTTTGTCAGTGGCTCTGGTGACGGAGTATCCCTGTCCGTGGGGACCCTGTTATGCAACACAGAGTGGGCTGCATTACCGGGGACTCTGACAGACAGACTATAAGAGATACATATTAAGAAAGATGTAAAGAAATGCCCCGCAAGCGGGTATCTCTCTCCCTAGGGGCCCCATTGGGGAACTTGGAGGGGATTCTCTTTCCGGGACTTTTTGAGAAAAAAAGGGATATTATATCCGGGTTTCTTTCTTGGACGCAAAGGATATTAAGATTTTAAGTCTTGGGGCCATCTGGGAGTTTGGTAAAGGGACAGGGCTCTCCTGAGCTGGTAATAGATTATGGGACACAAAGGGCCATAAGGTCTAGGCGCATCGGGACCCTAAGTGCTCGGACCCAATACAAATCTATCTACAGCAAAATTAAAACTGATAGGCCACAATTAACCTTCTTACATCAGAATTAAACACCCATCCATGTATAAATCTTATTGTAGCACCGTGCATTTTCGTAGAATCACTTCTATTTATCAACCAACGAATGCACATATAATTTCACATGAAACACTTTTAAAACACTTTAAAACACTCCGACATGTTTCGATCTGACAAGATCGAAACATTTCGGAGTGTTTTAAAGTGTTTTAAAAGTGTTTTATGTGAAATTATATGTGCATTCGTTGGCTGATAAATTGAAGTGATCCGTCCAGGTATTCTAACACTTTTACGTATGACAGACGAATAAAGCTGGTCTGGCGACATAATTGTCGCAAATTTCCAAATTTTTTTTGTGTCAGCGAGTAATACTGTTTTATATTTCTGGTGTAAGAGTGTTCGTATAGAGACAAAGCAATTAAAATTAATTACCCCAGTATGTGGAAACATAATTAGAGCTTAAGATAAGTACCCCAATTTATATTCCGCGCTTCCTATATAAGGGTACAACTTCCCATTAAAATTCATGGTAAACCCAAACCTTTCCTCAGCAGCTTAATGCTGTATTTAGCTGGAGTTTCCTACGGGGTTTATGTACATATTTATGTACATATTTCTGGAAGTAATGCTAAGAAATTTAAGTTTAAATAAGAAGTCCTTTTCTTAATTTTCGATTTCAGACTTTCTTTGTTGCCAACTACAAACCGCTCACCCAGAGTTTTACAGTCATAGCCCTACGGTACGTGGCGATGTCAGCAAGTGGACAACCTGACACACACATTTCACCGTCCTGTTTCTGTTGCAAGTTGTTACTATCACTTTTAAATCCTGATCTGAATATATTTAAAACTGACGTATGTCCACAAGGACACGTGTGCTACTTGACTGTCGCTGCAAGCCAGTTGCAAGCGACCAGTGACTGCTTGGGGAAAAGTCGTCCTACAGGACTCGCTCAGGCAGACGCAAGGAATCAGGTTCCGCTAATTATAACAATTTCATGTAATTCCACTGCAGCTAAAAAGTTAACTTGGATTAACTCCAAGAAAAATGTATGAAATGCACTTTCTGTCTCATTACCCTATACACAACGTGTTCTCCTTATCTGCCAACATGAAATATTTCTTATAGGTACTTTCGTACTAAGTAGAAGTTGTGACTAAGTAACCTGGTCTCTTTCTCCCCCTGAATTCTCCTAATCACTTTCTCTAAACACCCTCGCAGTATGTACGAGGATCACTTTAAGCACATATGGAAAACAGTCGGAAATGCGAATACTATACAAGAAGAAAGTCTGCGGTTTCGACTGCTGTAGAGGCCAGTTGAAATGTGATGACACGCGCAGAAACCAGATTTCGTCTTTCGGCGAAACGGACGAATTCATTTAAATCGGCCGGGGTGTCAGTTCAGTAGACTACTGGCAGCCGAAGTGTGCGCATCAGCAGTAGTAATGCTGGATAAACCATGTTCCGAGGTAGTGTGAAGGGTACTGGCTACCCACTGCATTCGCCAGTTTCCCTTCACTTACCCTCCCGTGCGTCACCGTGTGCCATCACATTTCAACTGGAGTCTACACGTTTTGAGGTTCCTCAGTCACGACGCGGTTCATTATGGTAGACGGATACCAACATTTTGGAAGCAAATATGTCTATTAGAATGTACAGAATTGAAGAATGTGAATATAGATGTGTTTCTTTTCCGGTGATTCCAGGTACAATAAATTACGACATTTAATGTAACATCCTTTGTGTAGCGTGAAAGTGTCCCCAGCTCCCTATAACCGAAGTAATACCGTGACTGTGGAACGTGTCCTGTGAAAACAATTTTATTTTAAACACGAACAAAGGGAAAATCTGATAAAAATGAGTAACACTTGGAAGATGGAAGTTAATCTGAATTCTATTGAAGGACTCAGCACGTACCGCGCAGTAAACATACTCCTGCTCGGTAACAAAACATTTAGTCCTGTGAAGGTAAATAATGGCTGTTTTTTCCGAGACTCAAAAAAAGGTAGATACACCCTGTCGGGAGAGTTTAGGATTTTTAAGGTTTAAACCTAGTGGTAAGTAAAGTAACCACTGAACCTTACAGAGTTAATGCATGTTGTTATCACTTGATTAAAACTTTCGTTACAGTGAACTATACTCCGATATTAAAATCAAGGAAAAACACACCAAACGTGGATGACGACGCTATCAAAAACTTTATCCAGAAAGGCGTCTAATCAAGTTCGAGCCCAGCTGATTGAGAATATCTGTGAATCTGAAGTTTGCAGGTCCTGTATTTTACGTTCTTTTTACTTTTGTAAATCTTATTCCTTTTAAATTTTTCGTAATTATTTACTGCTCTTATATCTTAATCTTTAATCAATGCAATCGTGTTTATGTCAAAACAAATCATATAAAGATAACAATGATAACCATTTGCAATTCCGTATTTCAGGATCTTTCTAGAAAAAAGGAGCCACTTATTCAACGACTACAAGAATTATTTAGCCAAGTTAATATTTGAAGCCGGAAAGCGAGAGACAGGAAGCGACAATTGGCAGGGCAAATCCGGCCGTACTTTTGGCACGTTACTGGTTACTATAAACCACATTTAACAATGAAGCTCCTACCTCACAGGGTCACATACAAAGACCAATATGTGATAGTGATTTTTGGTTAATGAAATAGTAGCGGTTAATTTTGAGAATAATATAAAAACAGTTAATTCTGTAGGCAAAATAGAGTTTCGGAACGTTAAAGCAGGTGGTGGAGTATACAGGCAATTAATCAATGTATTTAAAAGGTTATTAATTCAAGAATCCTTTCATAGTTTCACTTCGATCCATATTGAGAGTAGTGTGCTTTATGGCACCGGGTTATCCATTGTAGGACACAAATAATTTATTCGTTACACCAACCTTGTATGTATGTATGTGTGTATGTATGTATGTATGTATGTATGTATGTATGTATGTATGTATGTATGTATGTATGTATGTATGTATGTATGTATGTATGTATGTATGTATGTACATATGTATGTATGTATGTATGTATGTGTATTTATGTATGTATGTATGTGTGTATGTATTTATGTATGTATGTATGTGTGTATGTATTTATGTATGTATGTATGCATGTATGTATGTCAGTTTCAAAACGTTGTTCTACCTTGTCCGACACCTAGACTCCACTGCTTCCTATCTTCCCACTGACCTTCATTTAGGTTTCTTTCGTTCATGGCCTTCCTAATACCTTCCATCCGGATACACTGGTCCTCCAGGTTGGGGGGTGGGTCGATGGGCCAGCACCCCATCACCCGGGAAAAAAACACACATGCTAAAAAACACACATACACCAACCTTACAAGCGACAAAACACACGTTTTCAATTGTGCATTATGAGACTACAACAATACGTTTTGTTTTAAACTTAATAAACGCCCTAGCGTGCATAGAACGGCGCCTTTATCGTTGTACATGACCGGAGATGTGTCCAGGAACTTGCTTATTGTTTCATCGCTAATTAAAGGAGTCTAGACCACCTGTTTGTAACAAAAGACATGACTGATGATTCGGTCGAGACAGAAGCTTTTCTATAAGCCACAGTGAATTCTTTTCGGCCCCACTTCAAGACGGCTAATGAAAACTGTAGACTGACTACACAATGCCTCTCAGCCACAAACTCCTACTGCTGGAATATCAGCCTGGGTGTGTTGAGAAGCACTAGGGTAGATATTGAGCTCCACCATTGTAGTTTTCGATAAGACAGTATCACTTCTGAGCAGTTTTATTCCTGAAGAAAAAGCATCCACTGCACATTCCATAACTATGTGAAAAATATGGTGGTTGCAGCTGGGAAAGGAAGTTTCGTCCATGTCAGAATTTTTGCTGATTTATGTACTTCAGTGGATTTCCGAGGTAGTTTCGTTACTCAGATTAAAATGCTCAACGTCTGACGTCACCTAATCGGCATCTAATTATTCTGTCGTACATCAGAAGACACACACACTGAATCTAAATTACCAACACCCAACCATTTAATGCCATATGGAGAATAACAGCTGTTTGGAAAAATCACACAATGAAACATAAATACAATATAAGGGCAAAAGAAGTGTCTCAAAAATACAGCAGTTTTTCACAGTCCTTTCCGGTCTGTCCTATCACCGCCTAAAAATGTTAAACTAAGTGTCTGTCTGTCTGTCTTGTCTCCACGGCTGTAATATAATTTTAACTGCCGTCTTGAGGTCAAAGTTAGGAAGAGTATCCTTTCGGCTGCAAAGAAAAGTAACAGGAAAAAAGTTACTTCCTTATGCAGGCCAAAAAGTCAAACGGTGGAGTGGACGTATATACATTTATACTTCATGTCCGAACTATATGGTAGTTTGGAGTGATTAAATTCTCATTCCGACCTATTTAACACGGAGGAAGTGCCCAGGTTATCATTAACTCTTTAACCCTTTGGCGAATGAATTATTTTTTAAATTTAACACACCCTGTATATAAAATGTGAATAAAACAAGAACCAAATACGTTAGAATTATGAAACAAACTGCATTTTGAAGAGAAAAAAAG
>Ga0123355_10022735_pt1 | contig 10054 bp, 14 predicted proteins | sample TergutEmb28metaG_3_FD_89872 | JGI IMG/M metagenome (GOLD analysis project Ga0123355, IMG submission 89872) | Embiratermes neotenicus P1 segment gut microbial communities from Petit-Saut dam, French Guiana - Emb289 P1 | ecosystem: Host-associated > Arthropoda: Insects > Digestive system > Gut ...
TCTGTGTAATTATCTGGATAGTCTGTATTTTCATACAAGTTTTTCTTCCACGTTCGCTTTCTTTGTATCATGACGCTAAGTTGGCTCTATCGAAATGTCTAGTAAGACTAATTAATTAGTACATTTAAAACATGACCCAAAAATAGAATGAGTGTTACACATTATCTTGTTTATCACTTCCCCTCTAACACAGATAAAAGCAACTGTACGCATTTCTCACGCTTTTCATTGCGCTATCCTAGTGTGATGTTGAGCTGTTGCTATGGTAATAGAAACTTCAAAATCAAAACAAACACTAGTACCAGAAGGGCAAAGTGTTGTTACAGCTCAGTCACTTGGTTATATAGCGTTTGAATTTACGTGTATTTACTTTTATCTACAGTAGTGATATTTACCTTTTGGACTTTCAGAAATTGAGCAACAAGTCGCCAACTCAGTCGTGCAAAGGGAGGTATTTACGTACGTGCACGTCAGCAGGAATTTAGTAAGCAAAGGAAATTTGTGGTTTAGAGGTATTTGAAACATTAGCAACGTACTGGTTTCATCGTATTGTTTATTTTCGTTAGTACTTTAATTAAGGCAAATTTACGTACAGTTAGGTTAGTGTACCCCCATAGTGTGAAGCTCTTGTGTATTGTACTTTGACAGTTCTGTTATTGGGTTCAAGTTTTCTACTGGCAATATGAATGTCACATAGTGCGCCAAAAATGTAGTGTATTTAAAACGTTGTTACTCGATATTTTCAGGAGTAAAGTTAAGAGGGCAAGAGCAGTGGGCGTTATTAATATTTAAAATATCTTGCTCAATTCAGTGAACAGATCAATTTATACGGTTTGAGTTTCTGGTTTGAAATGTTTTACTACTTAAAAATTAAGAAAACCACCATAAAACACAACTATATTTATTGTGTAACAGCAGGTTGCTACCATTGAGCTACATTCCACTGTTCTACGTGACCATCATCATGCTATTTATAAAAACTTGGAAAGAATGTAAAATATACTTTGACCAGTTATAGAGAAGGTATTTTAAAAAGTATACCCAAGATACTGACCAGCTTTCTAAACAAAGTCTGTTAAGCATTTGTATTAAGTTGCTGTTGCTTATGCAGCACACATGTGTGTAAGTATATATATTTCTGTTAAGTAATATATTTGAACAGTGACATCTTCAAACTTACTGCAATTTACTGAGCTGCTCAGGCAGGAGATACAGGCATTTTTTTTTTGTTGTTGTCAAAACTGTCTCTTCTGCCTGAGCAGCATGTGATTTGCAGGAAGCCTGCAGGCAATTACACTGTATTATGACATGTTTAGGGTCATTGTCCTGGTCATATAAAGGATCTATGGAGTGTAAATAAAATCTACTTCTAATTCCAAATATAAACTTCACAGATTGCCATATTTATTATTGACAATAGATCATGAAAGATGTAAGTGTGAAGAGTCTATCTAACTCTCTGTTCTTGTGCCTGAAAATATAGCTTGAATTAAACACATTTAGAATTTTGATATTGTACAGCTGATATTTCATTATCTCACATTTATAATCAGTGCAGATAATGATGATAATGAAACATAATCATGTGACAGACTTAGTATGTTGCAGTGGGATTTTTAGGTATCCTCTTTGATAAGTACTGCTGCTAGTATTGTAGCTATGTGTACGCTCATATTTGTGACACCATATTGTAATAGAAATTCTTTCCTGCCTTGATCCATAATACTTCCTGGCTTGCTGTGTATGCTGTTTTTTATGTCTTGTCATTTTTTACGTATAATTGTATTGTCATGGTTTTAGAGGTAGCTGATTGTAACACCAGTTTCGTCTGTATGTGACATCATCCAGACAAATTCAATCTTGTACCTTCAAGTAAACTCTGTGTTTCATGTTCCATTAACTTTATCATTCGTAGTAATTTTCACATCTCGTTTGTTCCAAAATAACCCCATTTCCTTCATGGTTTGTTGACATACTTTTATCTAATACTTTTCTTGTGGTATGACCAGGATACCAAACATGCCTAGCTGTAAGTTGAACCTGCGTGATCGGTTGGAAGATACGGTGCTGGATCTTAGCATGTCCCAAATAGACGAGGTGCCAGTGCGTGAGATTGTGAGTTGACATGGCAAGCAGTTGTGACATTTTTACTGTAATTCATTTCTCATAATTTGTTGATCAGTGGTAGAGACTGGCAAGTCCTGTGATCTGTCAGGAAACATGCCTTCCATACTTGGACTTGCAGCTCAGTCTTGGTATAAACCATATTGTATATTGATGTTTAGGCTGTTAAAAATATTAATATATTTCCACCCAGATGTAACAGAACATCTATTATACAATTTGTGTTTATTTTTACATACAATTTGGATTCATGAATAATGCATAGCCATTCGCTTTCAGAGTTGAACCTATGTTGTATATGTTCCATGTTCCATACATTAATTGGATATATACAAGTTTTTAAAAGACCAACAAATGCACTTGGATGTAGAAATGTAATTTTATTACATAGTAATCACCAACACCTTGATAAATGGGCCCCTGTCACCATGGCATGGTGCAGCCGCAGGCTGCAGATGGAGGAGCGGTCTCCAGTGTGGAGGGTAGCTGTGAATATATTGAATAAGCAGTTGCAGACAGACAACAAAGGGTGGTCCACCAGCTTGGGGGTTGGGCAAGGTGCTAACAGCTCCTCACCATAAAGACTGGTCTTGTTACGAAATGTATATATGTGCTCTGGGCCTGGACTGATCCTTTGGTATGACCTAAGAAACATAAAAGGGACAGTGAGATTTGGTAAATGGAATGGAAGGAGCCTGTATAGGTCAGGTTCACTTACAACAGTAGTAAGGGAATTAGTAAGGTATAAATTCGATTTAGTGGGTGTATAGGAAGTTAGGTGGGACATTGGGGCACTGTAAGAGCAGGGAATTATATTTTTTTGTAAGGAAAAGGAAACAAAAGTAATCAATTGGGAACAGGATATTTTGTACAGCACAGAATAGTATCAGCATTTAAGAGAGTAGAGTTTGTTAGTGATAGGATGTTATATGTAGTTCTGAGAGGTCACTGGTATAATATCATTGTTTTCATTGTGCATGCACCAAGTGAAGAGAAAAGTGATGATTCAAAAGACAGTTTTTGTGAGGAATTAGAGCAGGTTGTTTATCATTTTCCGAAGTATCTTATGAAAATTCTGTTAGGAGAGTTTAATGCAAAAGTGGGGAGGGAGGATATTTTCAAGCCGACAATTGGGAATGAGAGTCTACATCAGCATAGTAATGATAATGGTGTAACAACAGTAACCTTTGCCACACCAAAAATATATTTGTTCAGAGCACATTGTTCCCACACCGAAACATTCATAAATACAATTGGACCTCCCCTGATGGGAAGACTTAACAACCAGATAGATCACATATTGATAGACAAGAGATGGCTTTCGAGTGTACGCAATATACAATCTTTCAGGGGAGCTGACTGTGATACTTATCACTGTCTGGTGGTTCCAAAGGTTAGGGAAAGGTTGACAGTAAGTAAACAAGCAGTACAGAAATTTGATGTGGACAGATTTAATCTCAGGAAGTTAAGTGAGCTGGAGGTTAGGAAACAGTATCAAATTAAGTTCTCAAACAGATTTGTAGCTTTGGAGAACTTAAATAATAGCAAGGACATAAATATGGCTGGGGAAAACATTAAGGAGAGTATCAAAACCTCAGCTAAAGAGAGTCTAGGCATGTATGAATGGAAGTAGCATAAATCATAGTTTGATGAAGAATGTTTGTGATTTTTAATTCAAAGGAAGCAGGCTACAGTGCAACTGTTACAGGATCCAAACCAAAGCATTGTTGAGAATTTAAACAATGTAGGACATGAAGCTAATAGACATTTCAGGAACAAAAAGAAGGAATATCTCAAAGCTAAAATTTAGGAACTTGAAACTAACAGCAAGATAACAAATATAAGAGACTTGTATAGGGGCATCAGTGACCTTAAGAAGGGTTACCAGCCTGGAACTAATATAGTAAAGCATGAGAAGGGTGGTAGGGTTACAGACTCACACTGTATTGTGGCTAGATGGAGGAGCCATTTCTCTCAGCTCTTTAATGTACATGGGGTTAATGATGTTAGGCAGAAAAATACATGCAGCAGAGACACTAGTGCCTCAGCCAAGTGCCTGTGAGGTTGATATATCTATTGAAAAGTTAAAGAGACACAAAACACCAGGTACTGATCAAATCCCAGCAGAAATGATTAACCCTTTCAGTGCCGAGTTAAATCCCATCTGCCATGTGCTGGCATTATTAGGAGCTCACTATATTCTCCACGTTAGCAGGATAAGGGTTAAAGGAGGGGGTAAGGCAATTTCCTCTGAACCCATAAACTTATTCTATTTGGAATAAGGAGGAATTTCCTGAGGAGTGGAAGGAGTTGATCATTGTAACCTATTTATAAGAAGGGTGATAAAACGGACTGTAGTAATTATAGAGGCATATCACTTTTGCCAACTATGTACAAAATTTTATCCAACATCATCCTGTCAAGGTGAACTCCATATGCAGAGGAAATTACTGGGATCATCTATGTGGATTTCATCACAACAGATCAATTACTGATCATATATTCTGCATTTGTCAAATACTTGAGCAAAAATGGGAATACAGTGAAGCAGTGCATCAGCTGTTTATATACTTCAAGCAAGCCTATGATTCAGTTAGGAGGGAGGTCTTGTATAATATTCTTATTGAGTTTGGGGTCCCCCAGAAACTGGTAAGACTAATAAAAATGTGTCTGAATGAAACCTATAGCAGAGTCTGGGTAGAAAAAATTTGTCTGATATGTTTTCTATTAGGAATGGTTTGAAACAAGGTGATGCTGTGTCGCCATTGCTTTTCAGCTCTGCTTTAGAGTACGCTATTAGGAGGGTTCAGGTAAACCAGGATGGCTTAAAATTAAATGGTACACACCAGCTTCTGGCTTATGCCGATGATGTTAATATATTGGGTGGAAGCGTACCTACTATAAAGAAAAACACAGAACATTTAGTATTTGCTTGTAAAAAGATTTGACTAGAAGTAAATACTGATAAAACTAAGTACATGTTCATGTCTGGAGATCAGAATGCAGGATGAAGTCACGATATAATGATTGATAATAGTTCGTTTGAAAGTGTGGGAGCATTCAGATATTTGGGAACAACCTTCACATATCAAAATTCTATTCAGAAAGAAATTAAGAGCAGATTGAAGTCAGGAAACGCTTGCTATCAGTCATTGCAGAATCTTTTGTCATCCAGTTTGCTATGGAAATATATCAAGATTAAGACATACAGAACTGTAATGTTGCCTGTTGCTTTGCATGGGTGTGAAACATGGTCGCTGACATTGAGGGAGGAACACAGGCTGAAGGTGTTTGAGAAATGGTGCTGAGGAGAATATTTAGGCCTAGGAGGGATAAGGTAACAGGGGAGTAGAGAAAATTATATAATGAGGAGCTGATTGATCTGTACTCCTCACCAAATATTGTTCAGGTGACCAAATTGAGAAGAATGAGATGGGTGGGGCATGCAGCATGTATGGGGAGAGGAGAGGTACATACAGGGTTTTGGTGGGGAAACGTGAGGGAAGGAGACCACTTGGAAGACCCAGGCATAAATGGCAGGATAATTTTAAGATGTATCTTCAGGAATTGGGATGGGGGTCATGGACTGGATCAAAGTGGCTCAGGATAGGGACAGGTGGTGGGCTTCTGTAGACACAGTAGTGAACCTCCAGGTTCCGTAAAATGCGGGGAATATCTTAACTAAGTGAGAACCAGTGAGCTTCCCAAGAAGAACTCTGCTCCATGGAGTAAGTAAGTAAATAAGTAATCACCATCATATTTTGAGCCATTCATGTGGCCATCCTCAGAGTTAAAACAAAAAATTATATGTTTTTAACTGTGGTGTGATTTCAGCACATTACCGGGGTGGTGATAAGTCCTTAGCCCGACCAGGAAGGAAACAAGCTCGGAAGCATTTCAGGGACGCACGCCATTTCAACAAAATCGAGACGCGAGCTGTCATCAAGGTTCTTTTCTTGCAAGGCAAGGTGCCAAAGGAAATTCACGCCATTCTGACAGAAACATTAGCTTGTTTCCTTCCTCGTCGGGCTAAGGACTTAAAAGCACCCCTGTATAATTGTATATGTATTCATGTTCTCACCACCCTGATGATGGCACATGAGTGTCCAAAACATGTCTGTGATTACTGTGTAATAAAATTACATTCTTGCATCCAAATGCATTTATTGGTCTTTGTAAACATTTTAACATGTGTATTTCTTTTTATATACATTGTGGAGCCATGGATAGTACATAGTAGATCACTTCCAAAGTTTAACAGAGTGTTTTGGGCAGAACTCATAAAATATACTATCCTATTACAGAGTTTAGTAATCAAACAGTAAGATGTAATCTGTTTCTTGGGTTAGCATGGTAAGTTCATGTGTAGATGTCATAGGATTTAATCCTACTAGAGCAGTACAGAAGTTCCAAAACACATGCCAGTGTGTTATGACCATTTCATCTAAACAGCCACAACCATGACCATAGGGTCAACCATGCTATTTATGCTTATGTTAACACTGTGGTTATCTTTTGGAAAATAACACAGACCATTTACAACAGGTATGTTTTAGGAAATGTGGCATATTAAGTAATTTTAGTGGCATCCATAAATGCAATCAAAGTACATTTTCTGTGGGCTGGACATAACATTTTAATTTTTTTCCTAATGGCAGGTACATTGACTGTTTATCATTGACCTATGCAACCAATAAAAGTAAAATGTTAAGATTACAGTATAAATACTAAAAACATTCAAAGTAAATATGAAAGTCCTAATGATAAGAAGTAGTCACAAAAATAGTAATAGTAAAAAGACAAAGTCAGTTTTCCATAATTTTTGTCCTGGCCTCCCTCCCTCCTGCACATAACATAAAAATGCAATAAACCTCACTTAAGAAGGCACCACTTAAAGAGTTTTCCCATTATAGACATACAATAATTTAATATCAGAATTTTCCCATATATTTACCTCATTTGCCCTTTGAGTATGTCTTCCACTTACAAGGATTTCCAATCTAAAAAGCATGGGAAATTCATCACACGTTGCACAGATAGTTGCGCAACAGTGTCTTATTATGGTATGATATTTCTGTGGAAAACAAATGTGTAAAACATAAACACTGAATATGAGAAATAGTCCCCCCCACCTCCTTTTTATTTCCATCCTTGCTCCTAATTTTTGGAGGTGGCATCCAGATCTAGATGCAACATGTCCAGACTTGCTGTGGCTTCACACACTATATAAATTTTCGTTTTTTCATGTTTTAAGATACAAATGGTTTTGGGTTGTGTATTTTAAATATCTTGTAATTCATAATCCTTTTATTTATTAGCATCTGTACATTCATTAAAGGAGCTGGGATATTGTAGTCGTACTGACTAGGCTATGGGTTGGACATATCAGGAATTTTGGTTTGATTCCCAGTAGGGACAGCAGATTTTTCACTTCTCAAAAACATCTGGACTGACTCTGGTATTTACCCAGCCACCTGTTCAATGGAAAACAGGAGCTCTTTCCCCTTGGGCATAGCGGCCAAGGCATGAAGCTGCCCCTCACCTCCATGTAATGTCAAGTTTAAGAACATGTAGACCTGTATCTCCATGGCTGCATGTCTATACAGTGTGCACAGAGACCACTTCACCTTTACCCTCTTTAGAAGTGGCTAGGTGCTCCACCATGCAAATTTGATTCCTTAATTGGAATGTATGTAGAGCCATTTTTTCTTCTTGTGCAGGCTGTGCCACTGCACAGGTGGTTAGTCACGAGACTCCCACAGTGGGAGCCCAAGTTCAATTCCAGGCAAGCCCGTGCTGTATGTGTGGTGGAAAAATTGTCACTTGGACAGGCATTTTTTTAATAATTCAGTTTTTCCTCTCAGTGTCACTGCACCTATGCAGCATATTCATTCATCTATTACTGACACTGTACAATCATAGCAACTGAAAGTGTTGTTGAATAACACACTTTAAAAAAAACTTCTCTTGCATTGGATATCATAGTCAAATTTGTTTTTAGGTCCCGCATTCAGGTCTGTGCCCAGATATGGCCTATGCTGGCTGAAGAAATCCCTCGAGACATACGCTTGAGTAGTACCTTAAATGAAGCCACAACCACTTCCTTCCACATTCTGCCTAATTATTCATCAGTCATACTACAATCTGATGCCAATATGTCAGAGCTACTAACATTGTTATTAAATAACTTATAAGTAAATGTAGTCCTATTTTAAGTTGTGCACAGGCATATTTATATTTTTATGATTGTTTTTCAGTCACAGATCAAGAAAGCTACAAGTCTGGACCTATCTAACAATCAGCTGAAGTCCCTTGGGGTATGTAAAATATTTAAGCATGTCTGCTGGGCAGTATGTAGTAAGTCTAATGTCCATAGACTATGAATGTCTGAGTTGCACTAAATGACACAGATGCCACGTAATAATTCTGTTACAAAGTGCTGTTGAAACAGTGTGGTACTTTTATGTGTGATTTTAGGTTTTCGCAACAGTGAGGATTCATATTGTTTTCTTTCTGGCCACAATACTGTGTAAGCTCTTATATGGTTACAAAATTTTTGGAAGAGTATACTGCCTGCATCGTCAGGGTAGAAGTGACCCATACACTGATCTCTGCACATAACTGATTTTGTATTGATTTAAAATTCCTTTTTAGTTATGACCTTCTCACTTATGAAATCTTGTGAGTAGAAGTGGTCTTTCTTCCGAATTTTATGCTTGTTGACGATGCATCCTTGTACGTACATATAATCTTGTAAATAAAGCCAGTTTGGTGCACAGTTTTCCTTAGCATGTTTATTTCTTTTCTCTACATGTTTCAGGTGACTATGTGCCCATCATCAGGAGAAATAACTGTATCTATGCGACACTTGGTATTTGTTACTCTGTGTGGATGACTGTCTGGCATACCAGACAGTCATCCACACAGAGTAACAAATACCAAGTGTCGCATAGATACAGTTATTTCTCCTGATGATGGGCACATAGTCACCTGAAACATGTAGAGAAAAGAAATAAACATACTAAGAAAAATTGTGCTCCAAATTGGCTTTATTTACAAGATGGTATTTCTTCCCTTAAGAAGGAGGTTTATACTCCTCCAAAACAACAGTTCCTACCTACCACACATCCAGTACTTCCTATCTAGTGCTACACACTGCAATCTAAAGGCATTTGTTCATTAACAGGTGTAAACTGCACCTCCCATTTGGATAAACAGACCATGAGCCAATAATCGTGTTATTTGCAGTCTCAGGAAAGCCTCTCCCACAAACTGAGCCAAGGATGGCTGGTCACAGACCCAGTACTGTTAGAAACAAAAACAGCAACAACAGTCTATCTAATACTGACTTTCAGAAGGCATGGAGCTGTATGTCCATTTCACCTTTTGTTTCCATAGTGTGGTGCTTATTCAGCACATAAAGTACTTTACCCTTTTGTGTCTCATCTTGTGTAAGATGCACAGTCAGTCTCCTAATTTGATGAAGTTTTTCTTCTTTTGCAGAAGAATTTTGCACCAATGCTTGCACATTTGATAAAATTAGATTTAAGCAACAATCAGTTGACTGAGCTACCAGACAACTTTGGGGAATTGGTTAACCTTCGGCACCTAGACCTTTACAACAATCAGGTACCTTCATTGAGATTTGCTAGATGGGAATTACATTTATTAATATCTTGATATAGTCATATAATTTACACACATGATTCTATAATATTTTATTGTGAGAAATTTGAGGTATGATTTACATGAGGTTTTGTGGATGTGTGTGTCATGGACAGTTGATATTTTATTTACGTTCCATGAATCCACAATAACAATAAATAGGATATAGAACATGTCAATAGTAATACTTAAATGTTTGGAATCAAAACAAACTGATTCCAAGTTAAGTACATGAATGATGTTTAATACAGACAGGACAAAACCA
>Ga0123355_10022736_pt1 | contig 10054 bp, 10 predicted proteins | sample TergutEmb28metaG_3_FD_89872 | JGI IMG/M metagenome (GOLD analysis project Ga0123355, IMG submission 89872) | Embiratermes neotenicus P1 segment gut microbial communities from Petit-Saut dam, French Guiana - Emb289 P1 | ecosystem: Host-associated > Arthropoda: Insects > Digestive system > Gut ...
ATAAATATGCATTTTTCGTCATTCCGAGCTTGACTCGGAATCCCCAAAGCTAGGGGGACTGCGGGTCAAGCCCGCAGTGACGAATGTCTTTTGCATAAATATTCATTGGAAATGCTTAACGTGACAGCCCCTTTTTTATGTCGCTGACTGTTTACTATTCCAAGGCACGTCCAACGGCCTTTTTCCAGCCGGTTATCAAGTTATGGCGTATGCCTTCATCCATCTGTGGGTTAAACTCCCGCTCAACTGCCCGGTTACATATTATTTCATCGGTATCTTGCCAATATCCTACCGCCAGCCCTGCAAGGTATGCCGCGCCTAAGGCTGTGGTTTCCGTTACCTTGGGCCTTACTACCCGAAGCCCCAGCACATCGGCTTGGAATTGCATCAAAAAATTGTTGGCGCTGGCCCCACCGTCTACTTGAAGGGCGTGAAGAGACTTAGGCTTGTGGGTATCAGCTGTCATTGCTTCCATAATTTCCAGCGTTTGATAGGCCATAGATTCTAGCGCTGCCCGCACTATATGGGCTTTATTGGCCCCACGGGTCAGGCCAACTATTATGCCTCTGGCGTAAGCATCCCAATATGGCGCACCAAGGCCAACAAAAGCCGGAACCAAGTACACCCCGTTACTATCTGGTACAGATTGGGCAAGGGGTTCTGTTTCTGCGGCATTATTAATTATTCCAAGCTCATCCCGCAACCATTGTACAACGGCGCCACCAATGAATACACTGCCCTCTAAGGCATACTGTATTTTTCCGCAGTAAGACGCCGCCATTGTGGTTATAAGGCCATGGTTGGATTCTACAGGGGTTGAGCCTGTGTTCATTAATAAAAAGCACCCTGTGCCATAGGTGTTTTTTGCCTGCCCCGGCTCAAAGCAAGCCTGCCCAAATAATGCGGCTTGCTGATCCCCTGCTATGCCTGCAATGGGGATACATCTGCCAAACACATCAGTTTCCCCTACATATCCTGACGATGGCACAACCTTTGGCAATATGCTCTTGGGGATATCCAGCTTGATTAGAATGTCCTGGTCCCACTCTCTAGTGTGGATATTATATAGCATGGTGCGGGAAGCATTGGTGTGGTCTGTTGTGTGAATGGCGCCCTTAGTCAGTTTCCATATTAGCCAGGTATCCACTGTGCCGAAAAGCAAGTCACCTTTTTGGGCTTTTTCTTTTGCTTCTGGGATATTTTCCAACAGCCATTTCACTTTGGTTGCGGAAAAGTATGCGTCTAACTTAAGGCCGGTTTTGGATTTAATAATTTCTTCTAGGCTCCTTAACTGGTCACACATGGGAGCCGTGCGGCGGCATTGCCATACAATAGCATTGTGGATAGGTTTGCCTGTATTGCGGTCCCATATAATCGTGGTTTCGCGCTGGTTGGTTATACCTATTGCGGCAATGTCTGCCCCAGTTAACCCAGCAGAGATTAGGGCTTGGTGGCCTACTATGGCCTGGGTTTGGTAAATTTCTTCAGGGTCATGCTCTACCCACCCGGGTTTGGGGTAGATTTGGGTAAACTCTTTTTGGGCTGCGCTTACTATTTCGCCATGATGGTTAAATATTATGCAGCGGGAGCTGGTGGTGCCTTGGTCTAGGGCCATTATGTATTTCATGAAGCTTGCTCCTTTACTTAAAAAACCTGTGCCCTTTCTAGAAAATAACTAGAGCGGGTACAGGTTTTATTTTACTGTGGCAATACTATTTTCACAACCATCATATTGGCCTCTTGATGTGCGGATATTTTACCGCCCATTCTTTCGGTTAGCTCTTTGGAGATGGCAAGGCCCAAGCCGGTGCGCTTGTGAGTTCTGGCAGCGTCTGCGGTGTAAAAACGGTCAAAAATACGGGATACATCCAGCTCATTTAACCCATCGGCTTTGTTGGCAATTTTGATTGTGTTATTCGTAAGTCTCACCTGAAGAATTTCTTTGCCGTGGACATAAACGTTTTTTAGTAGATTTTGCAGTACACGTTTTAGTGCGTCTTCGTCGCAGTGGCAGAATGCTGGGGCATCAGGGATGCTGCTTTCCACTGTAAAATCTCTGTTTTCTAACTCTACATAACTATCGGTGAGGGTGTCACGAAGGATATTTCCGATGTTTACTTTTTTAACGGTGATGTTTTCTTCCAGGGCTCGGGAGAAGGCGAAGAGATTGTCCATAAGGGTTGATACTGTGTCTAAGCGGCCTCGGATAATGCTTAGGTAGCGAGTGGCTTGTTCGTTAAGCTTATCGTTATCCTGGTGTTCTGCTGAAGCGCCTCCCTGTTTCGCTTGTTCCTCCAGCATCTGCAAATATCCCTTAGCCGATGTAAGCGGTGTACGCAAATCATGGGATATATTTAATATTGCTCGCTTTAGGTCTGCTTCCAAACGCAGGGCCTTGACAAAGTCGTGGCGGCTTTTTGCCAGCAAAATGTTGGCGTTTTTTGCTAGGAAAGAAATATCATTATCGAAGGTTTGAGTGGTTAGCTGGGCATTGGTATCGGTTTGGATAATTTCCAAAAGTCGCTGCCCTAATCGCCGGATATCGCTTTTAAATCGCAACAATTTTATAAGCAAAAATATACACAATCCTGCCAAAACCCCACATATTACCCACAAGACAATCACTTTATTTCCGCCCGTCTAAATAAAGCCACGCCCCCAAGGGTACTCCCTATAAGGAGGAACGCTCCAAGCCCCAATGCCCGCAAAATTTCCCGAGTTTCTAAATAAGGCCAACGTGCTAAATTCATAAGATTTGAAATCATTTCAAAATCCAGAAGCCATTCAAGATTTGTGTTAATAATCGTTATAATTGTTAAAAGAAACAGCGGAACAAATACATAAGCTATGAAGGCTCCATTTACAGCTGCAACTCGCTTGGTGGTAAAGGCAAGAAATACCCCAACACTAACAAAGGAAAGCAGAATGACTAACTGAGCAGAAAATATTTGAAATAATCCTACCCAATGTCCGGCAGGGGCAGGGCCTCCAAAGCCATTTATCACTGTTGCGACAGCCATATTAAACCCTATATAAAGCTTTAAAAACAAAATGCATAAAATGGAGCATAGTATCAATTTAGAAAAGTAGAGTTTGGTCCGGGATACTCCCCAGGCGATATCATTTTTCACTGTTCCGTGGGAGAAGATAGCCCCTGCAACCACAACAATAATCGGCAGCAAAAAGAACACAAAGTTATCCATCTGGGCGGCAGTATCTCGTGGGATGGTTACACCGCTTACGCCAGGCCCTTCAAGCATATTTAAAAAATCTTCATGAGTATCTGCTATTGCCGAATCTTGCATAGTAATTGTAATCACCCCAGATTGGAGGGCGTGTATGGAGCCAACTGTTAGCACACAATAGACCAACAATACTGCAAGTGTGATGTAAAGAGCCTTGCCACGAACCACTCTATAGATGTCTGCACGGATTAAATTTATCATTTTATACCTCCGATGGTTTTTGTGTAGTAATCTTCTAGGCTGTCGCCAACTTGTTGCAATGATGCAACTCTTATCCCTTCTTGGCTTAGGCGGAAGGTGACTTCTGCCGGGTCTTCTACTTTATCGTAAACCCTTATTTCATTTTCGGAGACTTGTTTGTAATTGCTAATCCCCAGCGTAGTTTCTAACACTACAGCGGCTTTTGCCACATCATCTACGGTAATAGATAGGGCTTGTTTACACTCTTCTTGTAATTCTTCATGGGTTAAGGATTTTAGCAGCCGCCCATCATGGATTATGGCGTATTTGTTTGCCACCAGAGCCAGCTCGCTTAGGATATGGCTGGACACTAACATGGTTATACCTTCTTGGCTTAGGCGCTTAATTAAATCGCGCATTTCTATTATGCCTGTAGGGTCAAGGCCATTGGTTGGCTCGTCTAAGATAAGGAAATCTGGATGTGAAAGAATTGCCACAGCCAACCCTAGCCTCTGCTTCATCCCCAGAGAGAAATTCTTAAACTTCTTTTTGCCGGTATCTGTTAGGCTAACAATTTCCAAAGCTTCTTGCACTCGGTTTTTATCGGTTATACCCCGCTGTATACGGTAGTACTCAAGGTTTTGCACCGCGGTGAGATTTGCAAATAAAGCCGGCGCTTCAATTACCGAGCCCATGCGGGAACGAGCCGCGGTAAGCCTGGCAGGCTCTGATTCGCCAAAAAGTTCAATTGATCCGCTATCTGGGTAGGTAAGTGATGCAACTAGCCGCATAAATGTGGTTTTGCCTGCGCCGTTTTGGCCTATTAGGCCAAAGATATCGCCTTTTTCTACAGTTAGGCTTACATTGTCAACGGCGGGTTTTCCACCGTAGCGCTTTGTTATGTTTTGGGTTTTAAGAATGGTCATTGGTTCCTCCTCTGTTTGTCTTGTGAGGGTATGATATCCGAAGGGTGTTAAAAATGTTTTATGAAAATCTTAAAAAAGTCTTAAAGTTTATTATGACGTGGTATAAAAAAGGCTCCCATTTGAGGGAGCCAAATTTTGGTGTGGTTTGCTTATCTAATCCATAGGAATTTGATAGGTTCGCTTGCTTCGATTTTACAACAACCCCTCCAACATCCTCCAAATATCTTCCACAGAAAGCCCGCTGCTATTTATTGTTACTACAGCATCGTCAAACATTACACTAAAAATTATCATCGGCTTATCCAAAGTTCCGGCTCTGCCATCGTAAATGGCCCGTGCCTGCACCATTTCTAAGGTCAACTCTTCTGCAAGGAAAATAGGGTTTTGGAGATAGTTTATATACTCTTGGGGGACAGAATCCATCCATGGGATAGTGTAAAGGCTAACGTCAAACTTCTCCCTTTCGTGTGCTAAGACAATATGGTCTTGGTGATGCCAGGATATCGAGTGAACGCCCCAATTAATGGATGTTTGCCAAGGCTCGTGCCAATTGATATGCAGGCTGCTATTGTGCTGGTCGATAATCCTTCTGGCATCCCCAAAGACTAACCCAGGAGGAATATATGCGGGTAAAAAGGAGCCAAATTCTAGGTCTTGCAGGGCTTCCTCCAGGGTTAGTGCATCGTGGCGCAGTTCTGGGATGATCGGATCTGATAGAGCGTCAAGGTTAGCTGGGATGTTTCGGATGATGGTGTTTACGGTTTCGGTTAAGCGGGCAGGGCCTCGTTGGCCGTCTTTTTCATCCAATAAAACGACGCTGTAGAAAATACCGTCTAGCTCAAATGTTGCGATAAACACGGCAAGGCCGTCCCCAGGAGGGTAGCGATTGTCAAAAATGCCTGCCGTGACGGGGATATCATATACATATGAAATAACTGTATCGGCGCTGAATGTGTTCATGAAGGTATTATCAAAAATAAAATCATGAATGATACTGGTCGGTGCTATGCGGATAAGCGTATAGTCATAATTACCATAAAACCTTATAGTCCGCCCGTCGGGCAATTTCATGCTGGTTGGGATTTGCCCTGAGTGGGTGCCGGCGCAATTGGTTATGGCAGATATTTGTACTTCTAATAATGTACCGTCGTGAAAATACTCGGCAGCTGCATAAAGGGTTGCATCAAAATTGGGTAGTATGGCATGTATTTCGTTGTTAGAAAGCGGCTGCCAAAAACTTTGAGCAGGTATACGGCTAGGTGACGATAGTTGTCCAAATACTTCATTCATGACAAGCTCATATGTGGGGATGGGTGGTTCTGCCGGGTATAGAGGCGTTGTCCTCTCTGGCTGTTGGTAGGAATCGTCGGTGTCTTGCCCAGTGGATGGGCCATTTTGATATTCTGTATCTGGGTCTTGTGTGCTAAACAAAATATTGTTGTCGGGATTGCTGGGGCTATGCATCAAAAGCGGCACTGCCACAATAAGCGCAACTAAAGCGCAAGCCGCAATGGGCGCAAATATCTTCCAAAATGGACTTGGTGTCATAATATTGTTCCTTTCTTTTTCAATTGTTTGTGGTAAAGATGGGGCCTTTGCTATTCGGGTTTCATGGCTTTGACGGAGGATGTTATTTAACATGCGCTCATGAGTGGCGCTGCTAGGCTGGATTTTGTCCCAGGATTCTTTGATTTTATTATTACGCATAAAATGCCTCCGTGTTACTTTAATGGTTGTGTCATAAACGACAAGCTAAACAGCACTAATATAATGGCTCTAAATGCTGTTTGAGTGCTTTTCGGGCTTGTAAAAGGTAGTAACGGATAGTTGATTGCGGTTTTTGGAGGATTTGAGCTATTTCGGTACTGTCGCAACCTTCGTAATAGTAGAGGTACACAACAGTTTTGTATTTATTTGGGAGCCCCATTACTACCTGAAATGTCTCGTCAATTTCATAATTATCCAGGCTTCGCAGGTTTTCATGTTCATCCAAATTTTCACGTTTGCGCCACCAGTGCCGCAGGGCGTTTTTGCATACATTGGCTGCCGTTCGGATAAGCCAGGCTTTTTCATGTTCTGGACTTTCGAAGGGTTTGTCGGCCTTTATCAGATTGCAGAAGGTGTCTTGTACAGCATCTTCTGTATCGGCGTTGTTTTTCATGTATGCAAAACAAATGCGGTACACCATGTCTTTATGGCGCTGGTAAATATCCGCAATCTCTTTGCTCGTACGCAACAAAGAGGTTGTCATTGTTTTGGCCCCTTTCATAAGTAATACAATTGAAAGCGGTGAAACGTTGGTTGTAGTCATATGTAATTTTGTGGAAGTTTATACCTTTGAGTAAAACTTCCCTCGTGTAAAGTCTATTTTTATCATTTTGCCGTGCATATATGCCTTAATAACCTCACGCACGACCTCGGGGGGTTCTGTTGTAAAAATTAGGCGCCCGTGGGTTACTCCTGCTTTTTCTACTTCTTTGAGCTTGTCCGCTATAAAAATAGGCACAGAGTTATATAGCTTGTCGTCATTAGAGAAAAAGCATGTGCCTTTACGGTCTATGATAGTGCCATTTTTTATTGGGTTTCCCAGTTTCATTAAGGGGATTTTTCCATAGATTACGATTTCGGTAGAGATACATTTCTTTATATCCCTGATTTGGGCCAGGTTTAACTCGGGATGAAGTGTGGCACGGGTTACACCCATGTCTTTTAGTGCCTCTAGGGTTGCAGAGTTAAAACAATGCACCGAAAAATCTGTTATACAGCCGGGTTTGATTTCCCCGTAAGAGCTGGCGTAGTTTTTTATTACTTCTACTCCTAAGCTTGTACATGCTTGTTCTTGCTTAGGGGTTAGGCATGTAGCTATAAATTTAATTGGCATATTATGCCCCTCCGTAAGGGTTTTTTAGTTTGTCCATGTACATATTTGCTTTGTTGTTGGTGTAATATCCATCAGTGTACCCGCCCCGGTCGAATACATTTAGCATCGCCTTTTTCTGTTTTTCGGATAATGCCTTCCCATCTAGTACCGAGCGGTACGCTCCCACAACTGCCCGTACATAGTCTTCGCCTTTCATACGGCCTTCTATTTTCAATGAAGCAACACCCATATCTGCAAGTTCGCTAATATAATCGATTAAGCATAAATCCTTTAGGCTTAACAGGACACCGCTTTTTTTAGCTGATTTATATGGAAGACGGCAAGGCTGGGCGCATTTGCCCCGATTGGCACTTCGCCCGCCGATAAAACTACTCATAAGGCATTGCCCAGAGTATGAAGAACATAGAGCACCGTGTACGAAAACTTCCAGCTCTACGGTTGTGTTTGTGGCGATTTCTTTGATTTGATTTCGTGATAATTCTCGGGCAAGTACGACACGTTTAAACCCTAGGCTCCCTAAGATGTTTATGTCTTCTAGTGTCTGGGCTGTTGTTTGGGTGCTGGCATGTAAAACAGCGTTGGGGTGATTTTGTTTAATTAATCTTGCCAATCCTAAATCTTGTACAATAAAAGCAGCGGCCCCGGCGTGATAGGCTTGAGATACAATATTAAGGGCATCGGCTAGTTCTCGGTCGGTCATTAATGTATTGATTGCAAGATATACCTTTACGTGTGCGCTGTTGGCGTATTGGATGGCGGCGGTTAATTCGTTTCCGTCAAAGTTGGTGGCATTTGCCCTGGCAGAAAATTTGCCTGCCCCAAGGTAAACGGCGTCTGCCCCGGCTTGTATGGCAGCTTTTAGGGTTTTTGTGTTGCCGCTGGGGGCTAGTAGTTCGGGTTTGTGCATAAATCACCTTTTACATTTTGACTCTAACTCGTTTATAATTGTACCAAAAATACCATCTGGAGGGCACCACTGATTTATGATCATGAAAAATAGCTTACCAGAGGGGAAAATGCTAAGTGATATGGCACGGTATTTAAAACACCTGTTGCCGGCAAGGATTCCCGCGATTTATTCTGTTAAACCCATGTTTGTACGCATCGAAAGCGAAGAAAATATACGAAGTGGTATTCTTGCCTTAAAGGATTTTATGAGCATATTTTACGATTTACTTATTGAGGACAGTGCAAAATACGAAAAACCGAAAGCAATGAGTGATAAGGGGGATAGAAAGCCGAGCCTTGCTGTGGATTTTCCTTTTATCTATCATGTAAAAAGTGTATTGCTCAACATTGGATATCACAGTATGTTAAACGGCGATGTATTGACATTTAGCGGGTTAAAAAATCTTACCCCTATCATATGTTGCGAAGGCATGGAGGCATCAACCAAAATTCCCACTCCAAGATTAGTAGACTGTCTGCGGTTTTTAAATGAATGCGGTATGTACTTTGAAGGATTTGACATAGACCAGGCAAAATCATATATGACAAGCGAAAGACTTGTGGAGGTAACATATCCCGATAATCCTATCATGCTAACCGGGTTAAAAATTATGGCAGTTGCGCAAAGGGATATGCGATGGAAAACCAATGATGAGATTTTTTTACGTTGTGATTACCGTGCTTTGACAAACGATAAAATGGATATTGACAATGTAATAAAGGATTTTATTCGCCCGTTTTCTTCCGAAGTCCATAAATTTATTTGGTACTTACACCAAAAATGTTTAGAAAAAGGGGTAAATTGTACGGTAAAAACCGGGTTGAAAAATTCGTTTCTATATGCATACAAAAAAAATGTTTTGTGGGAGCTTTCATCATCCTTTGCCTGTGGCTACCGAATCTTCGTTAAAATGCAAAATAAACATTCGTACCATTATAAAACCATGGGATTGTCTCCGTTATTGCAAGAAATCGTTGATAAAGATTATGGTTGCGAAAAAAAAAGGTTTCACAAGCCCTGTGAAAAAGACTGTTGCGGGTTCTACCTGCCGCTGGATGATGCATTTTTAAGTATTTATAAGGACATAAAACAATGGATTGACCTTGAGAAGCAAAAAACATGAAAAAACGCGCATATCATCCACTTATACAAGAGATGACATGCGCGTTTTAAATATGAAAAGAAAACTTAACAAGCAACCTTTTTTATCCCATTATCATTTACCAAAATCTCCGCCGCCACGGAAAAAATCGATGGAAACGATAGTGCAATGGCGGAAATTCATATTCTTCGCCTTCAAATGGCAGTGCAACAGGCCAGCCAAACCGACCGCCAAATACACCGTCTCTTGCCCATGGTCCACGCGACATTGTATGCCCTCCTTTTGCTTGGGGGGCGTTTTAATAACGTATGCCATCATACGTTTTGACTTTTTGTATCACGCCATACACTTTTGTGCGCCAATGCTACCCAAGCTTGTATTATGGTACATACTATGCAGAGGTGGGACAAAGGGTGATTACATTGGCAGCATTACTCGAGCCTCGCACCCTGTAATAGGTAAGGTTTGCAATTCCAGTTGACCACCTATGCGGCTTAGTAGCCAACGGCATATAGGCAGGCCCAGGCCGCTGGCATGAGGCTTTAGCATTGTGTGGTGGCTGCCGCTGTCCTGGACTGCCACAAGGGTGCATCCATCAGTATTTTCCACTCGTATATTTATTGCGCCTGTGGTGCCTATGGCTTCCACGGCGTTTTTGAGTAGGTTGGAAAATATCATTTTTATATAGGTTTCTTCCCCATGGTACATCAGGCCCTTTGTATCCGGCTCTGTATCAAGGCTAAAAACTATTTGAGGCCATGCGGCTTGGTA
>Ga0123355_10022737_pt1 | contig 10054 bp, 6 predicted proteins | sample TergutEmb28metaG_3_FD_89872 | JGI IMG/M metagenome (GOLD analysis project Ga0123355, IMG submission 89872) | Embiratermes neotenicus P1 segment gut microbial communities from Petit-Saut dam, French Guiana - Emb289 P1 | ecosystem: Host-associated > Arthropoda: Insects > Digestive system > Gut ...
ACGGCATGGCCAACACTACAATGTACGGCATGGCCAACACTACAATGTACGGCATGGCCAACACTACAATGTACGGCATGGCCAACACTACAATGTACGGCATGGCCAACACTACAATGTACGCAGCGACATAATTAAAGAACACCGCAGAGTCGTCAGCATTATGGGAGATACTGGGAAACAACAATTGGAAGCTCCCTCCCGTCCCTCCTTCCAAAAAGAAATTCCTTATAGATCTTATGCGTACTGGACCGTGGCTGGGTTGGGGCGGTATCCGTGTGGCAGGCTGAAGCCTTGAAGCCTGCCACATGGACACCACCCCAACCCAGCCACACCGAAACTCCAACACACGTCGAAATAAGAACACGCAACCAATGTGGTGATACAACAGAAACGTCGCAGGCTCCTGATGATGGATGTATTAATATCCGAAACATGATGAGCATAGAAGAAGTAAAATAAATCTTAATAAATTGTGACATCAAGTTGGTCTCTTATTCTTCAACTATCCTTATAGATCCTTAAAGCTAACTTCCTACCAAAGCCACTCTATCCATAGGGGTCTAGTGGCTCAATAGACGACGCTATAAAAAAGGAGACTGCTGTCTGTATGTGGCTTCAGTAACATGTTTCATTAAATCATTCAAGTTTGTCAAAGGATATTAAGGCTGAAGAGACCGGATCATGAAGCTTAAAACCTACATTCAGCGTAAACGTCTATTATACGTAAAAATGTACCTCCCAACCACCAACAGGCCTCTACGGCTTGGTGCTTAAGATAGAAGTGTCTGTGCCTTTAACACTTTCAGGCAAAGTGGTCATTTCACGCACCATCTACTCCGCACAAAACATTTCTGCATTTTTTCCGCATTGTTTCTTAAGGTTCTCGCAAAGCTTTGGAGCATGCGTTGCAGGGTACAAGAGAGCCCAAAATATGGTTATTAGTCTTGCCAAAAAGAGTATTTCCATGCACAGTAATAGTCAGCTGGTTTTGAAATGTAGATGCACTGATTTTTTAAGTATTGTTTTGATGGACTGCAAACGCGTAAGGCCAAGTCCTTGTTCAGGCGGTTAGTTGCTGGTCTCTCAAGGCGCAGATGCGGATTCAATCCCGTCCATATAAGACTTCTGGTGGACAAAACTGTACTAGGACAGGTTACTCTTAGAGCCCTTCGATTTGCTAGTCAGTATAATTCCACACATACTCCATTCTCTTCATCATTTACATGTTACCCTTACCAGAAGAATTAATGAGTGATGCCTAAAACCCTACAAAAAGCAATGTCCTCTGCGTAAGTGGGGAATACTGAATAGAACATTTCTTTAGGGTTACCTCGGAGCAGTACACAGTAACTTAGCCGACTAAGTATTTCTCTGTTTTAAAATTCGCAGAATCATAACTGCCACCACCAACGCTGACCTTTCAATTCACTCTGTAACGTACCATTTAATGTCACCTTCAGTGCAATACTATGTCTCCAAAGTGTCACATAAGGACGGATGATGATGGAATTCAATACAGAGACCTTACGAGTTACGATGGACCTAAGTAACCCACACATTACAGCTTCGTGAGTTAATGAATAGACATGTTTACTGGCAGAACCGCCACCAAAGTAACGGTTGAGACATAAACTGAGTTCCGTTCAATTAGCACTTCACCGAGAACAGCTAAACACAGACGTCAATACACACATACCTGTTTACTATAAACGAAAAGGTGAACGTTTTAAAATACAGCATGAAAGGGGCTAGAAATGTGGCAGAAGTTCTTAATAATATAGCACGCATTCAACTATGAAATACAAACTTCGTTCTGCAACATAATAACTCGAGGAAAACGAATGTATTTATAAAAAAGAATTCCCCTAATCTTCGACAGGTCCACTGAAGAACATGCGACCTAATCCTTTAATGTTCGGTGCTTATTACTTATACCACCACGTCTGGCTTTCAAGAACTCGCCATTTCGCTCCCAAAGTGTTTCGTACTGTCATCGCCCTATACAGCACTTACTGCTATATTTTTGTAGCAGAGACAAAGGACTTGCTGTGTGAGACAGGGTCTGAATCTTTATACAGACGTTTCATTACTTTTAACCCTCAAAGATTTAAACAAACTCGGCCCCATCTAGTGCCCAAGTTACGAATGAGCGCGAGGATACGGCCTATTTCCACTACCCCATATACCTTCAACATGTGTACAGGGACAATTTCATCACCAAAGTGTTAAACCAAGCCCTGCCGTAGGCCTACTTTATACATCAGGCCCACAGTACGAACTTACCAGAACACAGACAGGTTTCAGTTTGGGGCAGATTAGCATCATGCAGTTCCAGTTCTATGTCAACATGGGCCATGCACAAAATCACATGTCACCGCTGTACATATGCATCACCCGGTCAGATGCGTCACTGAAGAATAATTCCACGGATATACTGCATAGGAGACTCAGCGAATGCCAAATAAATGCTGGAAAAGAAGAGGAAAATCGCGAAGTTTCTAACAGAATCGATACCCCACCATCTAATCGAAACAAAAATGATACACAGGGTTTTCATAGTGGGTCATTATAAGAATAAAAGGAAGTAAGAATTAGGAAGAGGAAACCCAGAAGCAAGAGATGGAAGAAAGAAATATTACGGACGGAACTTAAAATACTGTACTTGGTCTCCGAATCTGAATGTAATACAGAAAATTTGATCAGAACTGGACTCAGAAATTGAATACGTTTGCGCTTTTCACGAATCTGTTTAGAGTTAATTCGGTAGTTCCTTTGACAAAAAGTAAAGTTTCCGTTATTGACCGAATCCACATCGGCTGAAACATTCACACCGTTCAGTAATCTTAAGTGGCAGTTTCATGTCATCACCTTGTTGTCGGTTTTTCAATATTTATTTTGCAAACCTGGTATTTAAGTCAGGTAAAATCGTGAACAAAGTTAAAATTTACTATAGATGAAATACTCAACCCAAAAACTACAGATCATTCATTTGCAAGTGTAAATCACGCTGTCGTCTCCAAATTTATCGTGAGCTCTATGACTCGTATGCAGCTGTGTCAACGGTTACAGTGTATTCATCTGAAGGCTTTGACAGAAAGTCCACTTCACAGGCTGGGCGCAACAGACGAAAATTTTGGTTTTTAGTGAATATAAATGCATTATAACCCGCAGGGTTTCTACTGAAATGTCAAAATTTAGGTTGTTCGTGAATATGAAGTACAGCACAATGTGTCGTGGCCAATATTGGAGTCGGTTTGCCAGTGTCTCAATTCCTTTGCAAATGAGACATACCTTAACTCAATAAAAATGTCGAACAAGTTAAAAAAAAAAAGCCCCGAAGTCGAACATTTAACGTGTTCTTTGAAAAGACACATCAGTTGGCATTCAAGTGCATTCAGAAGCACGTTCAAAGAAATCTTAAAGACAGTTATTCCGGGAAACCAGTGCGTAGAATTCATTTCATACACGCAGTCACAAAATTGTCACCTAAAGCCATACAAATTTGAAATTGTAAAAAAAAAAAGTCTTGAGAGAGTAAAGATGCCATGAAGGCCCAGAGGGGGAGCAGAGGTATCGCTCTACTCTTTCTTTAACCCAGGCGCCAGATGAGGGTGAGTGGTCAGTGCCACACCCCGACAGCTCTACCTCCTGGAATATCCTGGTACCCACTGTACAGGAGGGTGGGTGAGCCCCACGGCCGGTCTGGACGGGTGCGGAAAATATCGCCCCCACCGGGATTCGATCCCCTAATTGTCCAGCCCGTAGCAAGTCACTATACCGATATATTATTCCGAGTACGGTTTTGTAACTATATATGTGAAGCAGTGTGTACTGGTAAATTCGATTCATTGCTAATGCATTTTATAGATAAGACTACTTACACGGTCACGTACATACTCAAAATACAGAGATGTCGGCATACAATGCCAGACTGAAAGATGATGTGACGTTACACAGCATTAAAGTGTTGTATGGTGTGCTATCATAGCAAGAAGAGTTAGACACATCTTCTCTTCAGACACTATAAATTCAGACACGTAAATTGGACAAATTCTTACATCATTTTTTTAAGTTTGAAGTGATAAGAAAATATGTAGGTTCTACCAGCAAGGCGGTGCAAGAGTCTATACAGACAATAATTCAACAGCCGCCTTACACACCAGTGCCGGGAACTAAATCATAATACGTCCATTGTTACCTACTAGTTTACCAAATCCGGCATCACATGTCTATTATCTATGGGAAAGTATGAGAGCCAACGAACACACACTTATCTACAAAGAGAGGCCGAAATGTAAAAAATAATCAAACACTCAATATCGAAAATTTCTGGACAAGAATTTCAAACAGTTCTTAGTAACTTGTTCACCTGTTGTTAAGCATGGTTGAGAGTTAAAGGCGTTATTTGAAACACTTGCGTCAACACTCGGTCGGTTACACAACACTGACCGGGTTCCGGTTTTAATTTGGGGAATGTGCCATACCATCAGCAAGGTCACTGGTTCGATCCCAGCTGGTGTCAGTGGATTTTTCATTGACATAAAATACTTCCGATCGCACTATGATCCTGGGGTTGACTCAGACTCTAACAGAAATGAGTACGAGGAGTATTCCTGGGGGTAAAGGCGGCCGGTGCGTAAGGCTGACAACCTACCACCATCCTATGCCGTTGTCACGAAATCTGGGAGCCTTAACTTCTTGGAACCCTCTGGGCCTGTCCAGGCATGTAATGGGACTGCTTTACCTGCTGCTGCTGCTATTGCTGCTGCTGCTGCTGCTTTTATCATACCATCAGCAAAATCTATTTCATGGCAGCGAATACAAATTCGAAGTCTTTTGGATATGCCTCCGAGTAGTTAGGTATGAGACGGTCGCGGTAGACCTTATAAACTTCAGAACGCAATAAGGCGAACTCCGGATACGTGGTCTGCACAAGGAAGTGCCTGTAACAGTGTCTCCCCAAAACGTTTCGAGATTTTACACATTTAACCTCCGTTCAGGAATTATGGTAACAGTGTGAGATCTCGCTAAGACCTGTTTTCTGCTCTCCTACAATTAAACCAAATTCCTTACTACAAAACACTGCGACTTTTGTCAGTAGTCAGTAGTAGTATACTATTACGACACATTACTCATTCCGGAATATTTTAATGCACTACATTTTTTAAAGAAATGTAATGAAGGCTTGTATTTAAAAAAAGTACAAGCTGAGAAGCGAGAAGAAAATAAAGAATAATATGGCAGACACGCGCGGAAGCACGCAAGCACACACAAGACTTTTATAATTACACATGACTTGGTGTGCCGCGGCATACTGAACTATAAATTACTGTGCCGCCAGGTGGAAAGGACGGAGCAGGTCACCTGCTGGCCTAGTACGAGATATATTACTTGACGTTATATCTGTTTTCAATTCTACCTTTATTTCTTCACGCGAAACAAATCAGTTCACGCAACGTCTCGTCGCGGTCTCGTGAGCAGAAGAACTACTTCGTACTCGGATTGTTCCGGGGGCCCAGCTATCGTAGCTGTGGATTCAATGGCTTTGTTGTAGGCAATTTAGGAGACAGTAACTTAAAACAGGTCGCAATTGCTTTTCTTATTTGTCTTTAACATGCCATCTGACCACACAAAGAGTAGATGTTTGAAAACATTCTTAACAGAAACCGGGAATCCAAAACAACTACAATGCCCATAAAATCTAATTAAAAAAATAGATTTCGATTACCTGCAATGTACGAAAAACCTAACAGTCTTTAATACAATATAAAACTGAGTCCCTAGAGTAGATGGGAGGATAATATTAAGACGGATCTTCAAGAAGTGAGATGGGAGCATGGACTGGATTTGTCTGGCTGAGGATAGGGACAGGTGGCAGATACTTGTAAACCCGGCAATAAACCTTCGGCTTCCATAAAATGTGGGGAGTTTCTTGACTAGACGAGAAACGGTTAGCTTCTCAAGAAGGACTCTGCTCCATGGAGTAAGTCCTTATTGGAAGTACATTCCTCTAATATCAAGCTTGTTCACAATGAGAACAAAATTATTTTTAAAAATAGTACAAACAACCAACTAGATGCAACAATAACAATTTATTAGTAAATTCAATCAGCTTAACATGTTTTGGGGGACAATTTCGCCCATCCTCAGGAGCACTAGACTGTGTGGTATAATGCACCGAAGTAGCTGAGTTCCAACTCAACCTTGTCATCAGCAGTCAGCTTCTTCAGTACATTATACCACAAGCTGTAAACACGGTCTAGTGCTCCTGAGGATGGACGAAATTATCGCCCGAAACATGTTCAGCTAATTGAATTACTAATAAATGGTTATTGTTGCATCTAGTTGGTTGTTTGTACTACTGTATCAGTGATGCGCGGTCACATAAACATCAAAATTATTTTTAAAACTCTTACGAGTATGTCTGCCATATTAAAGTGACTTAAGCACACGAAATTAAGATAGTTTATGAAAATGGCTTTCAACTAATATTAAGTCCTACATTTCATTTTCGAAACAAGTTTCAAAATGAGGATGTTATTTTTAATTACCATTTCGTCGAAAAAGTTACATAACTATGACATGAGATGTCTGCTGTTTTCAACGAGCCACTAAATAAACAGATGGACGTGATGACGCTCAGAAGAAAATATGAATCCCATTTAGCACATTTAACATGTGAGAACCGTCATGAGCGTAAGTCAATGATCTCTACACGCATCGTGGCACCCATACACGCAAGCAATCCCCAAGAACTGCAATGGATATCATAGTCTGTGTGTGATATTTGGACATCAGCAAATGCACTCAGGCCTCAAAGCTGGTGTCCAGGAAGGATGAAAAGTTTACCAGACACATATACGATATATGCATGCCACTAATCGTAACGTGAAACTCGATTTTCACAAGACCTACTAAGCAGGACTCTGATAGTAACGACGCTCAGGACACTGATGAACAATTTACAGAGCAGCAGTCTCCTTAAGACGGTGACAGTCTTGAATCTGGTATCTCTAACCTGTCACTAATGCAGCCTGTGCTCGCAAAAGCCCACCACTGCACCCGACCCTAAATCAGCTGAACGTGAATCACACCCCACACACGTTCATACGTCTCCCAAATAATTTCGTCCATTCGGGGTTGCCGACGCATTCTTATCTCTCCGAGGCACGAGACATTCCCTGCCAATCTCATCCGCCCTAATTTAACACCACAACCACATTCAGCAAAGACACATGTCATGAAGTTCCTCATCACACAATTTTCTCCAGTCTCCAGTCATTTTCGCTGCCTTCGGTGCTATTGTTCTCCACAGCACCCTGATGCCAAACAGTCTCAAACCGCGCTGTACCCTGTGTACCATACACTAACCAACCAACCAACTGCATGCCGAAGTCCTGCTTAAGAAGCTACGACTTCCTCCACCAGTCACGACCTTACTAGCATTTTATGGAACCTACGTGTTCACGATCCTATTCACAGCAGCCCGCCATCTGTCCCAGTCTTCAGCCAGACGAATCCATTCCACATTCTCTAATCCTAATTCTATACGATCCAGTTTAATAATTACCCTCTCAATTAAGCCTAGGTATTGGAACTTCCGAAACCGTTTCTTTGCTAATCCTCTTGCAAATGTGTTCAGCGACTCTGACCTCTAGTGACCCCTCACACTGGAGATTCCAGTTCTCATGTCCGCCTTCTACTGTTGAGATCGTTTCAAAGAATCCGTCCACAACCGAATTCCTGTGGAACATTTCGTAAGATGGTGATTTATTACAGTGAGTCCCTCGACCAGTCCCCAGGCTGAAAGATCACTGCTTGTCAGCTGTCCGCGACTCTTATTCAAAACATTCGCACCTACCATCCATATCTCGAGGCCGTCTTCTTCAGCAACAGCCTGAGGACGCGCCAAGCCTTAGTGACACGGATCCGTACAGTACAAACAACACGTTCCATTACAATTAATTTTGTTCATTTCACTATTTAGTGTTAAGCGAAGCGAATAGACGATTGGATTTTAATCTGTTAATAGTTTCTTCGTAAACTTGATTTTGATTTCGCACTATCGCAGGGAATTTCATATTTTGAATTCGACTCTCGACAGGGTTAAGAACGTTTTCTCTCAGCCCTCTCGGGCCGCGCCCGCCTAGTATTCAATGAGTACGGGGGTCTTTTCCCTCGGGGTAAAGTAGCCGGGGCGTGAAGCTGACCACTCGCCTCTACCCAGTGGTCACGTCACGAATGTGAGACGATACTCCACTCCCCAACACGTCTTCAAGGCGCAGTGCTTGAACAAGCACAAATACAACTTCAGGGTCATATTGCTACTGTTTCGAAAGCGCTCTGCATGTAATGACTTTAGGCTGATTTCTGGTAGTGATGACAGACGACATCGATGACATTATCATCACAAACATGCCAGGAAACATCAAGAAATAATGAAATTTTTGGATGAAATTAAAAAAAGCGGAAATTGAAGGAAGTGAGTATTCTGCCAGTTATCATACCTATATCATGTGGACTGAAACGGAAACACGTCAGTAAGGCATAAGCTTAAAAACCGCGCAATGTTAGAAGCATGTCATTTTATTACAAAACCTCTATGTAATCCGTCGTAACCCACGCGTTTAACTACATAACCATGTACTCCATTAAGACTCGCCACGTAAAAAATATTAGCAAAATTAAAATATTGTGAAAGCAAATAAAAGGATAGAAATAATAAAGACGAAGATAAAAATAATTAGAAGTATTTGATTGTCGGTAATATGAAACCACGGCTGTAACACATTCACGGCTAAAACGCAAATTAAGGCACAAGGCTCTACTCAAAAATTCAAGACTGTTTCCTCGTTTAATAACAAGTTCTGAAGCGTACAATGCCACGGACTGTGATAAGTAAAGAGCTCTGTTTCTGTCGCCCAGTGACAAGCCATAATCAAACATGAATGATAGCTGTAATCGACGTATTGCAGTGATTACAGCGTGGGCAGTTTGCAGGGTCTGTGAATGAAACCCCGAAGTCATTTAACACGACTAGGGCTTTATCGTGCAACTTGCGGCGCATATGAAGTTGTACCCTGTAAGACTGCGCGCTGAACTCAGAACTTGGTCCGATATTCTGTGGAGTCTTAATGCCTGTTCTAAGTAAAGGTCGGAACAGTCTACTGCAGAATCATGAGGGACGCGTGCTACAAACGGTACTATGGTACATTTTACTTTCCGTGTACTATGATTCAATTACCACAATGTAAAGCAACAAATGCAAGCAATTCGTCAAAATCACAATAATGTTATAATACGTCAACTCCTATATGTTTCGGGCCTCACTGGCCCATCATCAGGGAATGCACAATTACTGGTATGTAGTGCAGGTCGTTCTATATCTTGTAATATTTCACATTTATATTTTATGACATCTGTATTAGACTTCTCTTATTTTAACACGGTTAGTAACCACTTTTACACACTTAATAATCGTAACGAACAACTATTTTATAATTTCAAAATTTTAAAATTTCATAATTTTCGGTGTTCAAATTCAACTACTATAAATCATACAATGACGAATTTACGACAGTTATATTTCATACTAGAGACGACAAAGAGGATAAACGATTGTCTTATGCACCTGTGCACTCCCTGAAGATGGGCCAGTGAGGCCCGAAACATGTAGTAATTAACGTGTTATAACATTATTGCGATTCTGTCGAACTGTGTGCATTTGTTGGTTTACAATGCGTTAATTAAACAAGTGCTATGTTGGTCAATGACGACTATCCGTGGTGTATTTGAACTACGCCTATACATCATTTCGGAAGCTAGGTTCTTTTTTTTTTAAGATTTATTGCAAAGAAATTATGCATGGCATTTTCGAGAACCAGTTACAAAACTATTCCCCCAAAACAATTTGAATAAATATTTGTACAATGATAAAAGTAAAAAAAAAAAAAAACAACAAAAAAAAAAAAAAAAAAAAAAAAAAAACAAAAAAAAAATAAAAAAAAAAAAAAAAAAAAAAAAAAAAAAAAAAAAAAAAAAAAAAAAAAAA
>Ga0123355_10022739_pt1 | contig 10053 bp, 8 predicted proteins | sample TergutEmb28metaG_3_FD_89872 | JGI IMG/M metagenome (GOLD analysis project Ga0123355, IMG submission 89872) | Embiratermes neotenicus P1 segment gut microbial communities from Petit-Saut dam, French Guiana - Emb289 P1 | ecosystem: Host-associated > Arthropoda: Insects > Digestive system > Gut ...
CTCCTGGTGGCCCAGGTACTACTCAACCTCCACAACAACTTCCACAAAACCAAGAGTTCCGTCTACAAGAAGGCGTACCTTTTGGTGGCGTAGCAGAGCCTCTAATCTGGCATATTGTTGGACCTAACCGCGTTGGTATGGTATCTATGCGTGCATTCGCAGTACTCATCGGCGCAAGTGACGACCAAATTGTTTGGGACTCTGAAAACAGAGTAGCTCAAATCCACGGTACGCACTTTAACGGCGAAACAGTTGGTATCTCTGTACAAGTTGGCAACACAAACGCAACCGTTCAAATTGCTGGTGCAAACCAAACAGTTGACATTGCAACCGCTGTTAACTTCTTGTCAGGACCTGCTGGTTCAGTTCAACCTCTATTCCTAAACGGCGTTGCTTACTTGCCACTACGTTTTGTAGCTGAAACATTTGGTTACACCGTAGAGCGTCAAGGCAACATCGTAATCTTCCGCTAATATTAACTAGCAAAGATATTAAACAACCTCATGCCTCGGCATGGGGTTGTTTTTTATGTTGGGAAATCATATTCGCAATTTCCCATGCAAACGGTATTGTGGTATACTGTACCCAATATCCAAAGGAGGCTATATAAAAATGGCGAAGACTCCCGAACTAACAAAAGCACAAGTTAAAGAAGGCGTTGTGGGCAACTTAAGCACGGCTTACCGCAAAACAGTAGCCACTGCAAGTAATGCACAAATTTATAATGCCTTGGCAATGACTATAAAGGAATATGTATCCGCCAACTGGATTGCGACATACGATTATTTCGAAAAAAACGATGTAAAGACAGTGTACTATTTATCCATGGAATTTTTGATGGGGCGGTTTATGGGCAATGCCATGATAAACCTAAGCCTGACAAATACAATAAAAGAAGCCTTGGACGAATTAGGCATTGATATAAACATGGCAGAGGAAACAGAACCCGACCCCGGCCTTGGTAATGGCGGCTTGGGGCGGCTTGCGGCTTGCTTTTTAGATTCACTTTCCACAATGGGGTATCCTGCCTATGGTTGCGGTATACGCTACCATTACGGTATTTTCGAGCAGCATATAGAAGACGGTTTCCAGGTAGAAAAGCCGGATAGCTGGCTGCAAAATGGCGACCCATGGGGCGTGAGGCACGAGGAGTTTGCGCAGGAAATTAAATTTGGCGGGCGCGTTGCCGGCTACCAAATAGAAACCGGCGAGTACCGTTTCAAACTTGAAGATTATCAAGCTGTAATGGCTGTGCCTTATGATTACCCGGTAATTGGATATAATACTAACGTTGTAAACTCCCTGCGCCTATGGGATGCGGAAGCTGTAAACCGTTTCAACTTGCAATCATTTAACGAGGGAGAATACGAACATGCAGTGGCAGAGCAAAACCTTGCGCGCCAGTTGTCATCTGTGCTGTACCCGGCAGACGAACACGTGCTGGGTAAGGAATTGCGCTTGCGTCAGCAGTACTTCTTTGTTTCTGCCACAATTCAAAGCGTGGTAAAGCATTTTGCTGCGCGCCACAATAACGACTTTGCTATATTTTCAAATTATGTACAGTTTCAGTTAAACGACACCCACCCAAGTCTTGCCGTTGCAGAGCTTATGCGGGTTCTTTTGGACGATTATCACCTGCCTTGGAACGCCGCGTGGGAAATTACCCGCGCTTCCTGTGCGTACACGAACCATACGATTATGGCAGAAGCGTTGGAAAAATGGCCTATAGAGCTGTTTAGCCGCCTATTGCCTCGCATTTATATGATTGTAGAAGAAATCAACCGCCGCTTTTGCGCCAACTTGGTAGAATGGTACGGCAACGACCCAGAGCGCATCCGAAAAATGGCAATTTGCGCAGATGGGCAAATTCGTATGGCGCACCTGGCAATAGTAGGCAGCCATTCTGTAAATGGAGTTGCCGCAATTCATACGGACATTTTGAAAAAAATTGAACTAAAGGATTTTTACGAAATCTACCCGGGTAAATTTAACAGCAAGACAAACGGTATAACTCCGCGCCGCTGGCTTGCCAAGTGTAACCCCGGTTTGTCTCATTTAATTACAGAAACCATTGGCGACAAGTGGATTACGAACCTTGACGAACTTGCAAAGCTAAAAGACAAAACCCAAGACTCCACCTTCCGGGAAAAGTTTATGGATGTAAAGCGTCAAAATAAAGTGAACCTGTCCAATCACTTCCGCCACGAATACGGCATTGGAGTAGACCCAGATTCTATTTTCGATATTCAAGTGAAGCGTTTGCATGAATACAAACGCCAGCTTCTAAATATTTTCCATGTGATTGACATGTACAATGCTATAAAGCTTAACCCCGGTTTGGATATTGCGCCGCGCACATTTATTTTTGCCGCAAAAGCCGCCGCAAGTTACCACCGTGCCAAACTTATTATCAAGCTGATTAATTCTGTTGCAGATGTTGTAAACAACGACCCAATTGTTGCGGGGCGGCTTAAAGTGCTGTTCCTGCCAAATTACAGGGTGAGTATGGCAGAAAAACTAATCCCGGCCTGTGATGTTAGCGAGCAAATTTCGACAGCGGGCAAGGAAGCTTCCGGCACCGGTAACATGAAATTTATGCTTAATGGTGCAATTACAGTTGGCACTTTGGACGGCGCAAATATTGAAATGCTGGAAGAAGTGGGTAAGGAGAATATGTTCATATTTGGCATGACTGCGGAAGAAATCCATGCGCTTACGCTTAGCGGCAATTATTCGCCCTGGGATATTTACAACATGGACTACGATGTGCGTAACGTGCTTACAACGCTTATAAATGGTACACTTGATCCAAACCATGACCTTTTCCGCGAGCTTTACGATGCCATGCTCAATGGCTACGGCGGCGTTCGTCCAGACGAATACTATGTGCTACAAGACTTTGCCGCGTACAAGGCCATTCAGGCGGATATAGATATTGCGTACAAAGATAAAACCCGCTGGGCAAAAATGGCGATCATGAATACCGCATGTGCCGGTAAATTCTCCAGCGACCGTACTATTCGTGAATATGCGGAGGAAATTTGGCATATGAAGCCGGTAAGTATAAAATAATTCTAAAACAAAGGAACGTTAACCGATGAAAAAGAAGCAGGTAAACACGCTGTTCGTGTCTTTTATCACCACATTTATAGTAGTGGTTGCAATAGCTCTATTTGTATGGCTGGTTATTTGGCCAAGAATTCAAGGGCTGGGTGAGCGGCAAATATTAGCAAACCGTGATATTGTGTCGTTTCACGAACAGTTTAGCCTAGACCCGGAAATCCCCCAGATAGTGCTGGAGGACCAGCATTTACGTGTTGTTGCCGCGCCCATAGTGGAGTATCGTGGCGGCGAATATCATGTGTATTTGCCGGCATCATTTTTGCGGGATATCATGGACCCGTTCCTGTTTTGGGATGACAGCGCACATACTTTTTTTGTATCTACCCGATATGAAATGCTGGAATTTATCCCAGAGCGCAGGAGTTTTTATGTAAACGGCAGTTCCCGTCCACTGGAAACGCCAATAATACGCGTAGATGGCGAAGTATTTATGCCTGCAGACTTGGTGCAAGGGCTATATCCATTCATTGTTGAGTTTCAGCCAGAATACAATATGGTCGTTATTACATCTGTGCTTTTGCCGCAAACCGTTGGAGTGGTAAACACCAGCAATGCGGCTGTTCGTTATCGCCCGGAAAGCAGAGCCCCTATCACTGTGCAGCTTGACCAAGATGATGAAGTTATAATCTTAGGTGATATATCTTTGGATTTTGTGCGCGTAAGAACGCCGCAGGGCTTACTTGGTTATATCGCCGCAAGTGATATCGATGATATAAGAACAGTGGAACACATTCCAACCAGGCTGCCAATTTTGCCTGCTTGGATAGACAACACTACGCATCATCCACCCAATTGGAGCGGCGGGCCCATTAACTTGGTTTGGGAAGCTGCCCACAACCAAGACGCCAATGCAAGGCGTATGTTAACGCCGTTTCACAGCAGTGTTACGGTGGTTTCGCCCACATGGTTTGATTTCGACCTGGAAAACTTGAACCTTAGAACAAATGTAAGCCGTGCATATGTAGAATGGGCGCACGAGCAAGGTGTTTATGTGTGGCCCATGGTTTTTGACACAAATAATGCCACAGCACGGGCGATTTTAATGAATAGGGAAATGCGCCGTACGGCAATTAACCAAATTATTCACTATGTTGATACGTACAATTTGGACGGGATAAACATAGATATCGAGCATCTATTTAGCCCGGAAGAAGGCCCGTACAAAATTCAATTTTTGCGCGAGCTTGCAATCCCCCTGCGTAGCAGAGGCGTGGTTCTTTCGTCTGCCGTAAAACCGCCCGCCCCTTGGACGATGTTTTACAGGCGTGACCTTATTGCACTAACTGTAGATTTTGTTATGGTTATGACGTATGACCAGCATTACAATACATCGGCGGTTAGCGGCCCTGTGGCATCTTTGTCTTGGGTGGCGCAAGGTGTCATGGATATGCTGGAAGAAGTGCCGCGCGAGCAGCTGCTCATGGGATTGCCATTTTATAACCGCATATGGCGCGAAATTGTGCTGGATGATGGCCCGCCGCGCGCGCTAAATCGGAGCATGGACTACACCCGCGAATTTTTTGAAGAGCGTGGTGTCGAATGGGAGTGGGACTCCGAAATCGGCTCCTACTATGGCGAAGTTGGCAGCATAGAAGAAGGCGAAGCTGTTGTGTATCGCGTGTGGTTAGAGTGCGAACGCTCTATAACCGCAAAAATGCAAATCTACGTTGTGCATGACTTGGCGGGTGTTGCAGGCTGGCGCCGTGGTTTTGAAAGTGAAGCAATTTGGGATGTTTTAGCGCGGCATTTCCCATAAGGAAAAAAGTCTTTGACAAGCATGTAGAAATCAAATATATTTATTTACAGGAGGGATAGATTATGAACGGTGAAGAGAAAATTTTAACATTGCTGGGAGAAATCAAAACAGACATTGATGGTGTTAAAGCTGACATTGATGGTATTAAGGCTGATTTGAAGCATAACAGTAGGCGCTTGGACAAATATGAGATGCAGCAATCTAATATTTATACCAGCGTAAAAGCGCAAACCCTTGGTGTCAAAATGCTGGAAACGGATATGTTCAAACTTAGAGAAGAAAGCAACATGCACTTTGATGCACTTAGAGAAGATGTTTCTGCACTCAAAGAAGATGTTTCTGTGCTCAAAGAAGATGTTTCCGAACTCAAAGAAGATGTTTCCGGACTCAGGGAAGATATTGTCGATATTAAAGATGATCTTGATGAACTTAAAGAACATGCGGAGGTAACGCGTTCTACATCGAACAAGTTAGCTGAATGGGCAGATCGGGTTGATGATAAAATCGATGTGCCGTTGCTTAAATTTTCATAGTTTAAGGGCATTTATATGGATTATAAATCTGTACAGCAAGTTGGTAACGACATTCTTGTTGCCGGTGTAAGCTATTTCAACCTTGCGCAAACATTGGATAATGGGCAGGCGTTCCGTTGGGCTTCTGTGGGCGATGGTAAGTTTAGTGGTATTGCACATGGGCGACGGCTGGAACTTGAACTGCTTGACGGCAGCCTTATTCTAAAAGATGTCACACTGCCAGAGTTTCATGCTATTTGGATGCACTATTTCGACCTAAGGCGCAGTTATGGCGACTTGCGGGATATTTTCAAAAATTATGACACAATGAAAAAAGCATTGGCGTTTTCGCCAGGGCTTAGGTTAATGCAACAGGATGCGTGGGAGATGCTTATCTCGTTTATACTCAGCCAAAACAGCAACATACCCCGCATCAAAAAAATGATAGAGCAGTTGTGCCAGGGCTTTGGACAGGAGTTACCTTGCGGCGGTTTTGTTTTTCCAACGCCGCAAGCACTCGCCGGGCTTACGGAAGACGACCTTGCAATTGTAAGAAGCGGCTATCGTGCGGCGTACATAATAGATGCTGCAAGGCGTGTTGCCTGCGGTACTTTAGATTTGTCGGGTATTTCTGCGCAGCCGACGGAAGTAGTGCGGGCGGCACTTTTAGAAATACACGGTGTAGGCCCCAAAGTAGCGGATTGTGTGCTTTTGTTCGGCTTTGGCAGGGTAGAGTGCTTTCCGCTGGATGTTTGGATGAAGCGGGTTGTAGCCGCGTTGTATCCAAGTGGCTTCCCGGAAGAAATTAGCCAATATGCAGGCATTGCGCAACAGTTTTTGTTCCATTATGCAAGAAATCATTTTGCAGCCAATGGCCAAAACCGTGCAGCATTTTAATGGCTGTGGTAAACTTTATAAAAATGATGATGCTATGACGATGCCCAGGGAGCGTGTTGGTTATGCGAAAACAATTTGATGAATATGTGCGTGTGGCGGCGGCAACACCAAAAATAGAAGTTGCAAACTGCGGTTACAACGCAGATAGGATTATTGAGTTCATGAAACGGGCACATGCCGAAGGGGTGCATCTGTTGTGCTTACCCGAGTTGTGTATAACAGGCGCAACTTGCGGGGATTTATTTTTGCAGCCAACGCTTCTAAACGATGCGCAAGATGCATTGAGGAAACTGGCAGAAGCAAGCCGGGAATTGAATGTTGTGGTTGTGGCGGGGCTTCCGGTTATGGTTGAAGACAGGCTGTACAACGTTGCGGCAATAGTTGAGCATGGGAGCGTATCTGCATACATTCCTAAAACGAACGTTTCCAAACCCTTTGTAACTATGCCGGAAAACAAACGGCATGATGGCGAAATTACGCTTGCGACAGATATGCTGTTCCATTGTGTTGGTGCTCTAAATTTCAAATTTGCAGTAGAAATAGGTACAGATTTGCTGCTCCCGATACCGCCAAGTACTCGGCATGTTATGAATGGCGCAGATATTATTGTTAATATTGCCGCCACTTCCGAATTTGTGGGCAAGCCAGATTTTCGCCGCAATATAGTGGCGGCGCAGTCTGCACGGCTTGGGTGCGGGTATATATATGCGAACGCAGGCTATGGCGAAAGTACAACAGACGCAGTGTTTGGCGGGCATAGCATAATTGCGGAAAACGGAGTGATTTTGCAGGAATCCCCCCCTTTTGGTAATGGCTGGATTGTGACAGAAATTGACCTTGCGGCACTGGCGCATGATAGACAAATAATAGGTTTGCCACAAGTAAAGCAGGATGAGAATTTACCGTATTCATCCCCTGTGCGCAGCACTTTATCGTTATGTGAAACCCTAACCAGAAAAATAGATCCGTTGCCGTTTGCCAAAGGCGCAGAAGAAGCCCTGGTTATTCAGGCAGCAGGGCTTGCAAAGCGCATCGCCCACACAAACGGCACCGCTGTAATAGGAATCTCCGGCGGGCTGGACAGCTGCCTTGCGCTGCTTGCCACCGTGCGAGCTTATGAGCTGCTTGGCAAACCTTCATCCGAAATTGTCGCGGTAACAATGCCTTGTTTCGGCACCACTTTCCATACAAAAAATAACGCACACCGCCTGTGCGAAGCCCTCGGCGTCCCTTGCCGGGAAATGGATATAACCGCATCAGTATCTCAACATCTAAAGGATATGAATCATCCGAAAGGCAAGCACGATATCGTTTTTGAAAACGCGCAAGCCCGTATGCGCACCTACGTGCTAATGGACTTGGCAAACCAGGTCAACGGGCTGGTCATTGGCACAGGAAGTTTATCGGAATTGGCTTTGGGCTGGGCAACCTACAACGGCGACCATATGAGTATGTATGCGGTAAACGCAGGTGTGCCAAAAACACTGGTGCGCCATATAGTAGAGCACATCGCCAACACCAGCGACGATGTTGATCTAAAAAAAGTGCTGAACAGCATCCTGGCTACTAAAGTTAGCCCGGAACTGCTGCCAGCACAAAATGGGGAAATAGCTCAAATTACAGAAGACCTGGTTGGCCCATACGAATTACACGACTTCTTCATATATCATACACTGCGCTTTTGCCGCAGGCCAAGGGCTATTTTCAACTTGGCTCAAGTGGCTTTTGACGGCAAATATTCCGCAGCGGAAATTTTGCATTGGCAAAAGCTATTTTACAGGCAGTTCTTTTCCCAGCAATTTAAGCGGAGCTGCTTGCCCGATGGGCCGCAAGTTGTTGCAGTTTCGCTTTCTCCAAGGGCAGGGTTTCAAATGCCCAGCGATGCCTCGGTAGAAGCGTGGCTGCGGGAGTTGGATGCTGTCCACTTGTCGTAATTATATAAAAGCTGTATCATCTGTTCGCGGGTGGGGATGCCTTGCGGGTTTGTTCCATCGGTTAAGCGGCGTTGCGTTGCCCATTCCCATGCTTCTGCTGCCCATCTGCTGGGGCCTGGTGCGTCCTCTGCAACAACATTTGATTCATTTGCGCGTAATCTTTGGATTATTTCATCAAATTGAAACGCTGCCCCTGGGCAATTTGGCTTCCACTGTGGGGTAATATCTGCATGGCCTACAATATTGTCGCGGCTAATTGGGATTTCTGTGTTAAAAATACGCCTAACTTCTGTACGGATATGGCCAATAAGCCGCACTGTAGCTTCAAGTTGTGCCGGTGTTAATCTTCCCCCTGTTTCTGCAAGCCGGCCTTCGTGCTCGATACTTATGGTGTACAAGTTTGCATTTACATTGCGTTGGCGAACAGCTTCAAGCCGCGCATGGCGGTTGCCACGGTTGTCTGTACCGGTGGTGGTGCCGTTTGCCCATGCGGTGTCTGTAATAGGAACAAGCTGCGCAATTCGCCCGTCTTGCGCCACTACAAAATGCGACGACACTTGAGATTGCGGGTTGGTTAACCACGAAACCGCACCGTTAAATGCCCCTTCGGTAATATGGCAAACAATAATATCAGGGGCCCAGCCCTGTCTGCCACGGTTTATATTGGGTGATGTGAATTGTTGGATGTTCATGTGTAAAAATCACTCCTTTCAGTGAAAAATTATTCAATTTGTGTAGGCTTGTCAAGAAAGTATATATTTGTTAAGTGGTGAACTATATCAAAAGAGGGCTAGTACATATTATGTATCATAGAATCCATCGTGACAGCGGATATATAAACCGCCTTAAAGAGATTGTTGGATTAAGGAGAGGATTCGGTTTGCGGACGAAGTAACGTATGTAGTATAATCGTGTGTAAGCATACCGCACATCTTATTAGCGGATTAACTATTTCGAGCAGGAGGAGAATTTATGTATGCAATAAAAGCTGTTTATGACGGTACTAATTTCAAGCCGAAGCAACCTATTTCCGTAAAAGGAGAATATGAAGTAGTTATAACTTTTATTGAGCCTATAGATAAAAATCCAATTATTGATAGAGAAACAAAAAAGCGCCCTATATCAGAATTGAAGGGCTTGCTAAAAGGTAAAGTTTGGATGTCTGACGATTTCAATGAGCCATTGGAAGAAATGAAGGAGTACATGGAATGAGATATTTGCTTGATACACATGCTTTAATTTGGTATTTTGAAGATTCGTCAAGTATTCCTGAGAAGATAGTAGCTATTATCGATAGCGATGTGAACAATAAGTTTGTTTGTTCTGCTTCTTTGTGGGAGATAGCTATTAAAATGAATATCGGCAAACTGAAATTGAGTTTGTCTTTTGATGAACTGTTGGATGAAATAGCAAGCAGTGATCTGATTATCTTGCAAGTTGAAAATGAATATTTGAAAAAAATTTCCGAGCTGCCATTTTTACACAAAGACCCCTTCGATCGTTTGATTGTAGCAACCGCTTTAGCCGAGAATATGGTAGTCATTACTGTAGATGAAAACATCCATAAATATGATGTGTCGTGGGTTTGGTGAAAGCTGCAATAAGTAAATATATGTCCCTCACAGCATATTCCTAAGATAAGTTTTAGCTTTCTTTGCTTATTACAGCATCACGTCAATCCATAGACATATTAGTTGAGAACAGTCCGAAAGCGAGACCGAAACCCGTGGCAGAAGGTTTACCTCAGCGAAGCCGATGCGCGTAAGCGCACGGGAAACGTTCGCTTCGCTCACTGTGCACAGGTAGGCCACCCGGCCAGTATTTGCGAAGC
>Ga0123355_10022740_pt1 | contig 10053 bp, 10 predicted proteins | sample TergutEmb28metaG_3_FD_89872 | JGI IMG/M metagenome (GOLD analysis project Ga0123355, IMG submission 89872) | Embiratermes neotenicus P1 segment gut microbial communities from Petit-Saut dam, French Guiana - Emb289 P1 | ecosystem: Host-associated > Arthropoda: Insects > Digestive system > Gut ...
AAATATATATATATATATATATATATATATATATTGTATCAAGAAATGTGACCATTAAGTTTCCGTGCATCTCTGGGTTTGGTTTTCAATTGACCTCCCTGTACATGCACATTTATCTGATGTACAAAGCTTGATGATGCAAGAGTCAGTTGGAACTGGATTTTATGTAGGCCTTTTCAATGTCACACAAATACATGATCATTATCCTATCCAATTTTGAAACATTAGTGTACTCTGCAGAAATTAAGTGCCATAATGTCTGGAAATATCAGCAGAAAGCAGGCCTTCCCTTTCTCTTTCTGAAGCTCTTCCATTTTATATTGAATCTACACCAACCATAAAAAATTAGGACCTCTGTCAGACCTATCAAGGACAGAGAGAGCCACCCCAAAACACATATCTGGCATTTACATGGCCCCCTGCACCTGGGACAGGGTTGACACTACAAATGTAAGATACCAGGCTGGAGAGACAATGCTCAGTGATAGCTGAGTTGTTTGGTTAGACAAAAGAGTCTTGAAGTTAGTAAAACTGAAACCTTGTCAAACATCCGCACTTGCTGTATTTACATCAATGGGGAAGCCACCAAAACTGTCAAGACAGTCAGACACCCCTATAGCTTCATCCATGAAGTTAAAAGGTAAAGTTTACCCTAGAACAGGCCACGAAGGTCCATAGAGGGAGCAGACATGTAGCTCTACTGTTCCTTCAACCTTGGCGCTAGATGGGGGTGGGGTGGTCAATGCCACACCCCAGCCACTTTACACCCAGGTAAGACCCAGTACCCATTGTGTAGGAGGCTGGGTGGACCCCAGGGCCAGTCTGGATGGGTATGGAAAATCTTGCCCCAGTTGAAATTTGATCCCTGGACTGTCCAGCCCGTAGTGATTCACTATACCAACTGAGCTGTCCCGACCCACTTCATCCATGAAGACCAATACAAATTGTGCAGGGTCTGACTGCACTGTTCTCTCATTCCATTTTTAACAACATGCAGGTAGTCCTTGTGTAATGTTGCCCTGAGCAGTCTTGTTTTGCTTTAATTTTGAACATTGGCTGGACTGGGAATAACATTTTTACTGGTAGCTGGTGGGATGTTTAGGGACTGGACTGTTGGGTATTTTAGTCAATTGTTATGGGAAAAATGCCCTGTTTCCTATTGTTTTGCCTTGTGATTTTCATGAATGTAACCCCATCATTAAAGGAGGAAATCTCTTCTCACTGACCAACAGTGTGACCCACCCTTTCCTCTACCCAAATTCTTACTGAAAAATTTGTACCCCTGTATTGGCCACTTCCTTCTTCCTCCTTATCCAACCCAAAGATTTAAACAGCAGTGTACACTGATTGTTGAAATAGCTGCTACATATGATGTGCCTAAAATTCAGAGTTGTGTTTTATTCATAATTTTTTAGCAATATATTTATAACAATTGAAATTGCACCTAATTCAAAATATGCCTGTTAACAAATTAATATACCAAGTAAATAATAATATGTATAAATTAAGCACTTAGTTCATTGACTGTATGCAGGGTAATGCTTCATTAAATTTAGTAAATATAAAGATAGTATTCTGTTGATCAACAAAATGTTCCTCTAAACTTAATGTTGCAACTACTAGGCTAGGGAGATAACAACAGTGGAAGACCTAGCTCAACTGCCAGAGGATGTGCCATTGGGAGTACAACATACTATGTGGGTTATGTGTGATGGATTTCCAGCTCATTTTTCCTAAGATGTAAAGCAGTTTATAGACTCTCATCACTCATGTTGTGGATAAGACAAAAAAGATCAATTCTGCAGTCCTTGTGATCACCTGATATCATGTCATGAGACATATACCTATGGAGCCATTTGAGGCATATAGTTTACTCAATAGAATCAACATGTGGGACAGACTTTGTTATTGACTGAGGTGGCTGTGACAATGTACAGAGAATTCTTTTTGTTACAGAGCTTAGTTAGGCATTCAAACTGATAGCATTTACAGACACTTTGTAAACATTGTGTCAACATTAATAAGTTGATATGTTGAATGATGTTACTTTCCTCTTTTGATTTCCAAATGCATTCCTTTCTTCTCAAAAGGGTGTTGTGACCATACATTTGTAGGAACTTTGGTTTCATTTTAGCAATAAAACAGAATGCATTTATTATTTGGACATGAATAAGAATCACCATATATGTCTGGTTCTAAATGTACATGTTATTGCTCTATGTATAAAAATATATGCCTAGTTGTATTAAAAAATGTGCTATGAGCTGGGATAACATAGTCTGTATAGAGACTAGACTATGGGCTGAATGTTTCAGGTTTCAGATTCTGGCGGGGACAGGAGATTTATGGGATTAAAAAAAACTCCAGACTGGCTGTGGTGCGCACCAAGCCAGGGTGTGTGGCTGACCACTCATGTCCATAAAATTCTTAGATTAAGAATGAGTGGACCTGTACTTCACTTTTCTTGTGTGCCTTCTTGGAATATGTTGGAATATGTAGGGAAAATTAACTTTTTTGTATAAATTTACAATGAGTCATATGATTGTAGTTTGTTAACCATTTCTTAGCAACATAAATTTATCAACAGGAACATCTCTCCTCTGAATTTACACACAAGACATAATGTGAACTTTTTAACATTTACATTATATTTACTTGTTATTGACCTTATGTTAGTTTGTAGCTACTGAATATGACAGTTTGGAGGCATATTTCATAAAGCAGCATTTTATTGTAAAAGGGCCAGATATTTAGAATGGAACTCAGTGTTGAGAAACCTGTGTTGTACACAATGTTATGAGGTCTGCCATGCTAGTTGTGTTCTGTGGGATATTTCATAATGAATGAAATATGTATTTTGTTTTATTTTGTCTCATATTACCTGTTTTCTCTACCGTGTAGCACTACTTTAGATCCTTACGATACAGATCAGATGGCCAGGGAATTCCTCCTTCAGTTCTCTGGTCACGCTTTTACAGTTGGCCAGCAGTTAGCTTTCAGTTTTTGTGACAAGAAGTTGCTGGGCTTGGTCATCAAGAGTCTCGAAGGTAAGAATGGCTGTGGCACATGAGCCTGAATTGTTACAGTTGTAGTATGAAAATGTATCATTACTCTTAGCAGAATTTATTGTAGAAAACTCCTTTGTTTCAGTTTGTTTTTCCCTTTTGTGTAATAAATATTATAGGAGCTCAGTGATGTGTATTAATGTATTTTCAGCTGCTGATCTGAGTGCCATCAAAGCTGGTCAGGATGCAAAACCTAAGAAAACTAAAATGGGACGTTGCCTGGGTGATACCATAGTACAGTTTGAAAAAGCTGAGAACTCATCATTGAATCTTGTTGGGAAATCTAAAGGGTAATATTTTCTTACAGTTTGAAGTCTTACAGAACTCTTTTGCAGATTTAGTTATTTGGCTGCAACAACTATGTATTATCCTCAGTATGATGATAACTTTTTCAGCATATGTACATAAGATATCACTGTCCTTTGCCTCTAAGCAGCCTTCACATGCTGTAAGTGGTAGCGCTGTAAGCAGATCATAGAAATGTGTGGTTGTTCTTTTTATGTTATGTTGGAATATGAGATGTGAAACTGAAAAGCTGTAGCAGGTACTGCACGAGTATAACTTGTGAAAGTGGAGCTTGCATTTGTTCACTGTCTTCCCTGCTTATTATTACAGTTTACAGTTTCCAGAGGTGAAGATAGTAAGTTTCACATGTAAGGTTCTTGATACTGATTTGTATCTATCCTCTTTTACTTTTAACAAGGTAGAGTTGTAAATGATAGACAAAATAGGATTGGGGCCCTGTGACCCAAATTGTGGTTTCCATAAGGTATGTCCTGATGACTTGGTACAAATATGAGCTATCTGAGCAGAATTCCTTTGATAGTACCAGTATAGTACTATTATTTCTTAACATAAGTGTGTTTGCAGAAAAGTACCTCGTCAGTCCATCATCAACCCAGAGTGGGACTTCCAGAAAATGGGAATTGGTGGCTTGGATAAGGAATTCAATGCCATCTTCAGGCGAGCATTTGCATCACGTGTTTTTCCCCCTGAAGTTGTTGAACAGTTAGGTGTGTACAAGAAAAAATATAAGACCAAATAAGATTTTTCTTTTTTCTGTTTTTAAAGTTTTGTCCAGTTTACGTACAGAATATTTTGAAACATTTAGCTTTTTAGAGGAGGCAGTGTAATGAATTATGTGCTTTCCATGTCCAAACTGCCCCTTTATAAATACTTGATTTATAAAATTGATGGTGCCAAAATGTCTGACACGCATATAAATTCTGGGATAAACGGATGAAGTTTAAGGCATTTCTTTGAGTTTATGTGTGTGGATGAACACCAAAGTTCAGATAAGAAGGAACTATCATAGCTCTGTGTCAACAATGGATATTTTGGCTGCAGTCAGTGCATGACTTGCTAGTATGATGATCTTGAAGAGGAGAAAAGGTGTACAAATAACTTTTGCACCATTGAAGTCCTCTAGAGTGACATGAGATGCAATTATTTCATTACCAAAGGATTAATTTTGTAAACTGTTGCAGCACTTGTTTTTCCACTGTGAAACATGCTGGAAGGGCAGAAGGGGGTAATTTGTAATTCTTCTAAAATATGCCACATTTTTTCATATCTTTACGGTATTCAGGCATGAACTTCTTTGTGAGCAGAGACTTATATGAGGGTTACTACTGCATGTATGAGGGGGTGCTGATAAGTCCTTAGCCTAACCTACTTCCTGATGTCGTAGGACGGGATCAATAGTGTTATTGCAAAGAGGGGTCTGTTCATGTGCCCAATTACAAGTCTTTTCTTGTTACAGAGGCTGAAAGGAAGCATGTCAGGCAGCGCGCGCGATTTCAACAACATAGAGACGTGAGTTATCATCAGGTTTTTTTTTTTCTGCAAGGCAAGGCGCCGAAGGAAATTCACGCCATTTTGACAGAAACATTAGGGGAACATGCACCATCATATGCCACCATCAAAAACTGGGTGGCCCAGTTTAAACGTGGTGATTTTAACACCTATGATGCGCCTTGTCCTGGATGACCCAAAACGGTGAACACCCCAGAGATTATTGATCAAATTCACGAGCTAATCTTGGAAGACTGCCGGATTTCGGCTAAATCAGATGCTGAGCAGCTGGGCATCTCATGTGAGCGGGTTGGGTCCATCATTCATGAAGACTTGGACATGTGGAAACTCACCGTGAAGTGGGTTCTGAAATGCCTGAATATGGATCTAAAACGTCAACAGTGCCAGTCATCGGAGCAACTTTTGGAATTATTTCGGCGCGATCCAAATGATTTCTTGTCATGTTTGGTGATCATGGATGAAACCTGGTTATATCACTATGACCCAGAGGCAAAGCAACAATCAATGGAGTGGCCGGCATAGTGGCTCACCCCCCCAAAAAAATTCGGAGGGCTAAAATCTGCTGGAAAGGTTCTCGCCTCCATTTTTTGGAATCAAGACGGCATCCTCCTCATTGATTATCTTCCAAAGGGCCAAACTATCAATGCCGAGTATTACTCATCTCTGCTGGTGCAATTGAAGGACATTTTGAAGGAAAAACGCCATGCGAAGGTCACCAAGGGGTCTTGTTCTTGCATGACAATGCCCCGGCTCACCGGGCACTTGCAAGCCAGAAGGAACTGGCCTACCTGGGCTTCCAGTTTTTGATCACCCACCCTATTCTCCAGATCTGGCCCCGTCAGACTACCACCTATTCCCTGGACTGAAAAAACAATTGAAAGGTCGCCATTTTTTGTCCAACACAGAGGTCATTGCTGCCACAGAGACCTGGTTGGACGGACAAACTTCTGAATTTTTTTTTAGTGGCTTGCAAAAGTTAGAGCAACAGGCTAAGAAGTGTATTCGGATTTGTGGGGAGTATGTTGAATAAATCCCGAGTTTGGTCACTGTAGCTTCTTTCCTTCCTGGTCGGGCTAAGGACTTATCAGCACCCCCTTGTATGAAGTACTCCTGTGTTGTTGCCTGTTAGGTTGTGCAATAAATGTGGCCTATTTCTGTATGCAAAATATTTCTCTGTCACTTGAACAGGAAAATGTTCGTAGTGAGTCAGATTTATGAATGAAAGCAAAACCTGTGAGATTATACCTTTTGGCATTGAGTAGCCAGTTTGGTTCCATTATGCTATTCAGCCAGTTTTGTGGTCATATTGCATTGTGCAGTCTATTTTGGCAGTTGTGAAACTGGCCAAGGAACCCAAAATATCTCATCTGACGTTCAGTGGCACAGAAAAAATGGATGCTATAAATTTAGTGGAGTTGTATACAGCTTATAAGTATTCAAGGGAATGGCACACCCACTGCAGGTAACAACACAACAACATTATATTTTGTAAGAATGTATCTGGAGCAACTGAATTTATCAAAATTGTGATATATACCCTTCCTCCCCACCCATAAATGTTGGACATAGAGCCGCCTTTATGTGGAAAATTTGTCTTCCTTCATTTAAAAGATTGTTCTGTAAGAAATTTAGTCACTAATGTATGTTTGGTTTTCATTCAAGCTTTGACATTGAAATAGGAAATGGTAAATAATGTGTCATCACACTGACCACAATTGGGCCACTGAACCGGTATACCCATCACATCATTCACATGTTTGTTGTTTGTCACTCTCGTACGCATGCAGATAACTTGTTCAGTGACCGTCAATAGTAAACTGAAGTTTTCCATTCCATGCATTGTTTTGTTAGTAAACACCTTTTAATTGCACCAAGTTTATTCTTTTTATACCTTTATTGTATTTCTGATACGTGTTTAGTGCCATGTGCACCATCATCAGAGAGAACTATTAAGCCATGTACTGAAAACCATATATTGTTATAAAGCTGTTAAATATGGTTTCTCTGGCAGTTATGCCGTAAATATATTTTGAAAGGTACAACTTTGCATATGTTACAGTTATAATAGTTGTACAGTAGTTAAAATCATAGATGTGGCACAACTGTACTGTTTGTTAAAAACACGTTGATAATCTATGGTTAAAATCTCCTTATATATTAAACCGATGTTTAGTAAATGGCCTAATAGTTCTTCCTGATGATGGTGCACATGGCACCGAAATGACCAGGAGAAATATGTTTACTGAGTTTATAATTTTGTACTTGATTTTAGGTTGCAAGCATGTGAAAGGAATCCTCCTCTTTGGGCCACCAGGAACAGGGAAGACGCTAATGGCTCGTCAGATTGGGACCATGTTGAATGCTCGTGAACCAAAAATAGTTAATGGCCCACAGATTTTGGACAAATATGTTGGTGAATCTGAGGCTAATATTCGGCGGCTATTTGCAGATGCAGAGGAAGAGGAAAAAAGGGTGAATTGCACTGAATATTTAATTCCAAGTATAAATTATTCATATTTTTTTAGAAAACTAAAGCTAGAAACTTGAATTTAAAACTTTAATTTGATGTCACTCCTACATATGTTATGTTTTCAACTGAGCTGTATTTATACTGCAGACTTTCTTATATCTCTGATGCTTCCCAATATATTTTGTGTGACCCCTTGATAATTGCTCAGCTGGGCCAATGTGTGGCTGAGGTATATTAAAGACAGGGTGTCTCAAACAGCAGCATATTTTGGTGGTTTTATTTGCATGAGGAAGTAATAAATACATTGGTTTTATGTAACACTACAGAAAGTTTATGGGTTGAATTAGGGAAATGAGGTTGTTTCAGATGAGGTCATGGAGTTAAATTGAAGTCTTTTTTCTTTTCAGCTGGGCCCTAATAGTGGCCTTCATATCATCATATTTGATGAAATAGATGCAATATGTAAATCTCGAGGGTCAGTGGCTGGTAATACAGGTGTGCATGACACAGTCGTAAATCAGTTACTTGCCAAAATAGATGGCGTTGAACAGCTCAACAACATTCTAGTCATTGGAATGACGAACCGCAGAGACATGATTGATGAAGCATTGCTTCGACCAGGAAGATTAGAGGTAAAGCTTTAAAACTTCCATGCATAGCTGCATAGTTTTGTGATGCTTGGAAGGAATGCTGTTGGTATGAATGCTTTGAATATTATAATATTCAATTTTGTATTAACTGGTCTTCCATAGGTACAAATGGAAATTGGATTACCAAATGAAAAAGGACGAGTTCAAATTCTCGGTATCCATACAAGTAGGATGAGGGAGTACAAGAAAATCAATGCAGATGTTGACATAAAGGTGAGACAAATTATTTCATATTGTATTCTTTCTTTTGTGTGAATCCCTGGCATCTGATTTTATGTGCTGACCTTTCGGAGCACTGTTCCATCTTCATAGGCAGTGTAATCAGTCACAAGATTCTGACCCCGGGGATTCACTCAAAAGAAAGAATACAAAATTCAGAACATGGCCAAAGTTTGAAATCAAGAAAAATTATTTCATGTTGCTTTTAATAAAGTTCCACATACTCATGTATATTGATTCTGGTAACCCATGTACTGCACATGTGGTCATTTCTTCATATCCACTTAATACGTATCCTCAGCATAGAAACATTTTTTATATGGAAGTTCTTTGTTTTAGCAGTGTTGTGATCTAAATTTCATGTTATAAAATGTTAGGGTTCAGATTTGTTTTACTGCCCTGCATAGAGAGGTGTAATCATTGCTGTGTACATTTTGGAGACTGGTGCATGAGGTAACTGACAAATACAAAACTGTTGTAGGAATTGGCAGCTCTAACAAAGAACTTTAGTGGAGCTGAGTTGGAAGGTTTGGTGCGTGCAGCTCAGTCCACAGCAATGAACCGTCTCATTAAGGCTGCCAGCAAAGTGGAAGTTGATCCAGAAGCTATGGAGAAGTTGTTGGTGAATCGAGCAGACTTCCTTCACGCTCTTGAAAATGATATTAAACCCGTAAGTGGAAATTCTGTTATGATGCAAAGGATGACAAGGAGTCAGGGCAGAATTTGTAAAGCATACTTTTCCTATTGCATGACCTTATAGTCCTATGAATATTATGTTGTTGGTGTTATATTTAGATATGTGTGTAATCAAATAATAAAATGCAGTTCAGTTCATCATTTGTCATGCTGCACTGGTGTGTAGGTGGTTGTAGGATCAAATTCTACTCGTGCGTGAATCTTTTAGTGCAAGGAATTATGTGTTGTAGATTCTAATCATTGTTATCACGGTTGTAGTTATTTTGTGTGTAAGGACTTATTTCTTTGGTGCACATTGTGTCTACAGTAGAACTGTTGGCTATAAACTCAGAGTTTTTTTGCTATTGCCTTGTTTATAATTGTTGAATCATAAACAGTATTTCGTATATAACTTACTGGATTGTGAATTTTCATGTCCGTAGCACCAGGTATCACTGTCAAACTAAAACCTAAATTAAGATATTTGCACAGCTGCCAAATTGTTGATTTACAAGCTACTAAAAAAAATTAACAAATATTGCAGATATTTGGAAGGTATCTTTTAGTGGTTCCTTTCTGGAACCCAAATTAAGTTGCATTATTGTTGTTTCTGCCCAGTAAGTTAATCCTTCAGCGTGGAGTGACGGACACTGTTCGTCAAAGGGAAAATATCACCTGTAATGGAGTGACGACCACTGCTCGTCATGCTGCAAGCTTTCACTCATTCATCTCTATCTCGACAACATAGGGAGCAAATGTAATTGGGCTGCTTCATGCTTGTTCATGAAGGAGCTGGCTCTCTTATGGTGTGGGAGACAGTTGCTAGAAATTATTTCTTCATTTTTTCTCTGCTCTCGAAGTTTGGGTTTTCTTTTTGCAGTCACTAATTTCACAGACGGTTTTATGCATCCCTCTAACAGTGAAATGAAATAGGAAACAAATGTTATCACTATCGTCACGTAGCTGAGTTATGTAGCTTCTATTCACCGCTGTTTTCGGGTCTGGATTTCGTTTGAAGCTGCAGTCTGTTGCAATGATGGTGTCAAGTAGGAATTGTTTGTTGGAGGATGAGACTGAACAAAGTTTGCTAGAGGAACTTACAGCTTCTGATCAGAGTAGTTGTAGTGACGATGATGACTCAAGTGGGACCGATGATTTG
>Ga0123355_10022741_pt1 | contig 10052 bp, 4 predicted proteins | sample TergutEmb28metaG_3_FD_89872 | JGI IMG/M metagenome (GOLD analysis project Ga0123355, IMG submission 89872) | Embiratermes neotenicus P1 segment gut microbial communities from Petit-Saut dam, French Guiana - Emb289 P1 | ecosystem: Host-associated > Arthropoda: Insects > Digestive system > Gut ...
CTGCCTTCACATACACAAACCCACTGCCTCCAGGGGCTCATTTCCCCCAACTTACTGTTATGGCCGCGGCAATCTTCAATAATAATACCGCGGGCATAGGCAGTGTACAGCCGCCATCAAACTTTGCGTCAACCGTGCTAAATATTGCGGTCACAGCCCAGCGCAGCGGCGGGTACCCCCACCCACTAAATAACTATGATATAAACTTCTTTGTGATAAATGCGGACTGGGCAAGGCTAAACAGCCTAATTACCAATCCGGCAGGGCCTGAAAATATAGTAATACACCCCACAGGCGCGAGTGTAACCCCGGGCCTAACGGGCACAACCTATAACCTCATAGTCTCTGACCCAGGTGACGGCAGCACCATTACTACCATTCACCTGCTTGCCGGCATCAGCCCTCACGTGATTAACGTATCCCGTCCGGTTACAATTGCAGCCGCAAACGGCGCGGATATTACACTGCGTATGCCCGTACCAAACGGCCCAAATACGCCGGACATAGCACCATGGGTTACCAACACAACAACCCTCGAAAGGCACTTTGCTGTACTGGCCGGCGGCAACCTAACAATAGGCGGCGGCGCAGGTTTCGGCACCCTTACACTAGACGGCAACGCAAGCCTGCTAACCCAAGCCCGCGGCGGTATATCGGTAGCGGCAAACGCGTCCTTGCTATTGCAACAGGGCGGGGTAATCTACAATAATCGTGCGACAACCGGTGGCGGCGTAACCCTTACCGCCGCAACATCTGTCTTTAATATGACAGGCGGCAGCATTATCAATAACTATGCAACAACCACAACAGTCACAAACGGCGGCGGCGGTGTGCATATAAACGGCAATGGCGCGCACTTTACCATGAGCGGAGGCAATATTTCCGGCAATACCGCACTCCACAGCGGCGGCGGGGTCGCACTTACACTAAACGGCTCATTATTTACCATGAACGGAGGCACAATCTCCGGCAACACCGCAAGCGGCACCGGTATCACATCAGGTGGCGGCGGCGTGTTTATTGGCACGGGCGCACTCAGCCACTTTACCTTTAATGGCGGCTCTATATCCGGCAACCATTCCGAGAACGCCGGCGGCGGCGTGTTCACATCTGCCTTCACATACCTAAACCCACTGCCAGCAGGGGCTCACTTCCCGCAGCTTACAGTTTTGCCCTCGGCAATTTTTATTAACAATACCGCAGGCATCGGCAGTTTCCCACCGCCGGCAAACTTTGCCTCAGCTATGCCAAATATTGCAGTCACGGCCCAGCGCAGCGGCACGTACCCACATGCGTTAAATAACTTGGATATAAACTTTATTTTGCCAAATGCAGACTGGGCAAGGCTAAACACGCTAATTACAAACCCAGCAGGGCCTGCAACTATTGTCATACACCCCACAGGCGCGGGTGTAACTCCAGGCATATCCGGCGCAACGTACAACTTTATTATCTCTGACCCAGGTAACGGCAGCACTATAACTACCGTCCACCTACTTGGCGGCGTTAGCACCCACACGATTAACGTATCCCGCCCAGTTACACTGGAGGCTGCAAACGGTGCGAATATTACATTGCTTATGCCCGTACCCGGCGCGCCAAATACACCGGATATTGCACCATGGCTTGCTAACGTAGCAACCCTTGACAGGCACTTTGCAGTAATGGCCGGCGGCAACTTAACCATCGGCGGCGGTGTCGGTTTTGGCACCCTTACCCTAGACGGCAATGCAGACCTATTAACCATGAGCCGCGGCGGCGTATCTGTTGCGGCAAGCGCAACCCTTTTATTACAGCAAGGCGGGACAGTCACCAACAACCGCGCGGCAAACGGCGGAGGTGTCGCCCTTACCGCTAACGGCGCAATCTTTAACATGACCGGAGGCACAATCTCCAATAATACGGCCACCGGTACTACAGGCGGCGGCGGGGTATTTATTGCCACCGGAGCACTTAGCCATTTTAACTTTTCCGGCGGCAGCATCATAAATAACCACTCAAACGGCCAAGGCGGCGGTATTTTTGCCACTATGTCAACAAACGCAAGCCCACTGCCGGACACAGGAGTACCACACTTTCCACAGCTTACTGTTGAGACAGGTGCTATATTTGGCGGCAATACCGCACTCTCCGGAGGCGTAACGCCCCCTACAAACGCAGCTACCCACACACTTATTACTACAGCAGCCCAGCGTAGCGGCGGCTTTGCCCACCCGCTCAACGACTTGGATATAAACTTTTTTGTCCCTCCAACTGGCAATGACGACTGGCATCAGCTAAACCGCCTTATCCAGACAACCGGTATTGGCGCAGACAGGCCAGACCCAGATCGTATAGTCATACACCCTAGGGGTACTGTACTTCCAGGGCCTGCATTGGTGGGCAACACATATCATTTTGTTATAACGGACACAGTGCCAGATGACCTTAGGGACGGTAATATCATACATGCGGTTTTCCCTATGCCTACATCTGCACTTGCATCATCTGCTATACCAATACCGGCAAACCGCGTAGTTACAATCGAAGCGGCACCCGGTGCCGATATCGTACTGCTAAAGCCTAACGTATCACATAACTTTGGCCGCCATTTCACAGTAGCGGCAAATGCATGGATTACATTAGGTGACCCAAGTGGTAACAGCTTGCTAACCCTTGACGGCAGTTCCGGCATTAGTATTCCATTTACACGCGGCGGGATACTCGTTAATGGCGAAAACTCCAGACTGGACTTGCATGAAGGCAGCGCGATTGTAAATAACAGATATGGTCATATCGGAGGCGGAATAGCAATTGGCGAACAGTTCACTCAACAAGCCGCATATGTCAACATGTTCGGCGGGCTTATAGATGGCAATGTTGGCAACTATGGCGGCGGCGGTTTAGGCTTCTCATCAATGAGTCTAAACGCACAATTTACTATGTACGGCGGCACAATAAGCAATAATAGCGCAGGTTTTGGCGGCGCAATGTGGGCTATGGGTGGCCTTGTTACGATTCATGACGCGCAAATTTACAATAACACCGCCGGCGCAACTGTCGGCTCAACAAACGCGCTAAATCACCACGGTATGGGCGGTGCCTTTATGATATGCTGCGGCGGGCGTGTTGTTATGTACGACGGCACTATCGGTAATAACCGTGCCCGTGCAGGCGGTGGTGTGCATCTGTCTCACCCGGCGGGCGCGTTGTATTCCTACTTTGTTATGCGCGGCGGCAATATCACAAACAACCACGCAACTGTCAGTCATATTGACCCTGCCAACATTCTGCATAGCACAAGAGAGTTCACCAATCCGGACATGATGCTACAAGACGAAAACGGCGGCGGTATATTCATCTTCCAAGGCGGACTGGTTATATTTGAAGACCCGGACCCGGCCCTTAATATTCAATCTTCGCCAATTAATATCTCAAACAACACAGCCGACAGGCATGGCGGCGGTGTTTTCTGGTCGGCGGCACCCATAGGCGGTGTTGTTTCCAGATGGATCTCAAGCCCCGACGTTGTGTGGCCGGAAGGCATAACCCGCGGCCGCAACATGCCGGTAAACATAACCAACAATACAGCCCAAGTTCCAAGCATACCAACCCAATCTGCCAGCACAGAAACAGAATCTATGGGCGGCGGCATATTTATGACCTACGGCCTAATAGGCCTATACGGTGACTGGAATATAAGCGGCAACACAGCCGACAGAGGTGGCGGCATATATGTACGCGGCTCCTTAGTCGACCCACTAACCGCCAGCTTCACACATACAGGTATAACCATAGCCGATAACACCGCCAACATAGAGGGCGGCGGTATATACCTAGGGCCATTCTCTAACATTATCATGGAAAACGGCAGCATATACGGCAACAGCGCGCAACGCGGCGGAGGTATACACATAGGTAACCCCACCTCAACCCTAAATATAACCGGCGGGTATATAGGCCAAACCGGCGCAACCGGTGGCAACTCTGCCCTACAAGGGGGCGGTGTATTTGCCAGTAACGGCGCGCAGCTTACAATGGCACAAGGGGGCATTGCCCCAGACTTTACCCAAGGCCAAATCATGAATAATACGGGCGGTATATTTATAACCGGCATGTATGGCACAACCCCAACAACACTAAATATGCACGCCGGAATAATAGGCGGTAACTCCCTACTAGGCCAAGGCAATGGCGAAGGCGTAACTGTGGTAAACGGCGCGGTATTTAATATGACAGACGAAGAAGCAACCGTACGCGGTAATGTCATAGGTGTCTCTGTAACGGGGGTATACGGCACAAACCGCAGTACCTTTAACATGAGCGGCGGCATAGTAGGCGGTGACTCAGGCGCGGGTCAAGGAAATACAGGCGGCGGTGTACACATATACGACGGCGCGCTGTTTAACATGACAGGCGCAAACGCATCTGTAAGCGGCAACAGTGCCGCCTACGGTGCCGGAGTAATCCTAAGCGGTAACAGCGGAACACACCGCGCCACAGCCAATATAACCGCCGGAACCGTCGGCGGCGACCCGACCCTGGGGCTAGGTAATACCGCCCTAAATGAAGGCGGCGGCGTGTTTGTAGATGAAGGCGGGTTCCTTCACATAAATGGCGCAACTGCAAGAGTCGAAGGCAACAGTGCCAACCGCGGCGGCGGAATAAGCCATGCCACAGGGGTACCGTCTGCATCCAACACAGAAATCTTGTGGACAGCAGGTGCGGTTACCCACAATACCGCAACAACCAGTGGCGGCGGTATCTATCTGCACGCAGCCGGTACGGGCGACATTGTCCCCTTCAACTGGCATAGCGGGACGCTTTCCCACAACACCGCAGGCACCAGCGGCGGCGGCATGTTTGTAGGCTCAACGGCCACCTTGCATGGCATTGCCGGTAAAATTATTTCAGGTAATACAGCAAACGGGACAGGCAGCAACACTCTTAATGTAGGCGGCGGCGGTGTGTATGTTGCCGGCACGTTTACTATGGAGCCAACCTCCGGCGGCCTGCAATTAATAAACAACAGCGCGCCAAATGGCATGGGCGGCGGTATCTTTACCGTCAACCACGGCAACTATCCAAACCCACTTCCATACAACGCAGCAGGCCGCGCGCTACACTTTCAAAACCTAACCTTAAGGCCGGATACAGCGTTTAGCGGCAATACAGCAAACTTCGTTGCCTCGCCGCCAATCAACACCATCCCACCCCACTACAGCCCAATGACAACACTGCTACCAAACATAGGCTTTAGCAGCGTATCACCCGTATGGCCAAGCCAAGGGCGTCATCATCCGATAAACAACTTCGACATCAACTACTTCCCGGAAGAAGAAAGCATACCCTTCCGCCTACACAAGACGGGCATGGACATCTACCAACAAGGCAACTGGTTTATAGGCAGCACCCTAAACCAAGCCTGGCTTAACCAGCAACTAAGAGCCGGTGCCGAGTTTGTACTGTATGGATACACAGGCATTGGCACCCCCGCGGCAGGCCTAATACCTAGCCCAGGCTGGGTACCGGTAGGCACAACCCAAACCAGTAGCACCAACCCAAGCAATTACATGACTTTCTTGCTAATACCCGGTGTCTACTACCAACTGGTAGAAGCTCAGCCCCCGCAAGGGTACCAACTGCCATTCGGACAGTGGAGGCTAAGGGCTTTTGGCAGGGAGTTCCCAACAGGCAGCGGAAATCTTGAGCTAGGCATTGCATACTCTATCCAAGGACTAGCCACGACCCCGGGGCTAGTAAACCCAGGCAACACCGGAATAACAACAGTAACCGTCGGCAGTGTTAACGGCATCAACTACACGGTTACATGGGGCGGCCTATTCTATGTAGGGAACCAAAACACAATGGAACTGCCAATGTCCGGCGGACTTGGCACAATGGCCTTTACTCTAGGCGGTATGGCTGTACTAATGCTGGGCACTATAGGCGGTGCACTGATTTATGTAAAACGTCGCAGGCGTGCGCAGATAGCGCAGGGGTAAGCACGAGCCAAATCGCTACATCCTACCCCAACGTCCAGCCCGATTTAGATATCGCAATTTGGATGTCATTTTGGCCAAACCTTTTGAAGCCCGGTAATCACAAGCAATCAATACAAAGAGATAGCAGCCAAGACGCAACATATGTCTTGGCTGCTTTTTGTCACACGCTACCTTCGCATATTGACATGCCGAATGTCTTACGCCGCAGGCCCAGCTTGGGCACGCAAAACGAAGCATATCACCAACATTGAGCCCCAAGACTCTTATATTCCTATACATATCGAACATAACAAACTCATCATTTCGTATAATACAAAGCAGTAAGGATATGCATTTTGAATTTTATTTTACAATCTGTTTGCGCAGGTGCTATATTATGACAAATAGGCTTGAATAGCGACAACATATATGTTAGGCCAAGAGAGTTTTTCATACAAAAGGGAGGTTTCATGAAATGAATGACCAACGAAAATGGGTTGCAGGAAAAATGTTTGTAACTGTGCTAGTGATGGTGTTAGCATTTGCTGTTATGGCATCTAATGTATTAGCCTCACCGCAGCTTAATGCTTCAGCGTTGGATGAGCAGCAAGGCGGGCATGTGGCATTTGATACATTAAGTAGCGATGATGAGGTTTTGAGCAGCACTGATGACGACAGTGGGTATCTTAGTTACGGGGAAGACGCAGAAGTCTTTCGTGGAAGTCGCCTTGCAGTCTTTCGGATTATTTTTGTGGCTAGTGATACAATTGGCTGCTTAAATCATAGAGATTGGTGTTGCTCTGTATTTTATGTACAGGATGTCACGAGTTGGTGTATTGTGGACTTTAGTCAGGCTATTTCACATGCACCCCATCATATTATACCCATATCTGGATATTTTCGTGACGTGCGTACAAACAGTATTTATCATTATACAGACGCTTTAACTGTTGGTGAACCACGTGTATTTGTTCCGTACTGGAGAAATGCATCTGTCTACTTCCATGCAAATGACGGTGCTCTTGTCATAGGCAATAGCGAAGGATATTGTTATTTAAATCATTGTACATGTTATTCTAAATGCACAATTGGCGTCTACTACTTTCACTTGTGCCCTTCAATACAAACCATACAAATTAGAGAGATTCTAGAGACATGGCATCAGCCTAGGCTATCATTTTTTATACCACTCGAGGTAAACGGTGTATTTGTGGGATGGATAGAATATGACGATGTAAAATGGAAAAATCAGGTGACAGGCGAAATTATTAGCATGGAATGTGAAGTTTATATACTGACTCATATGCAGTTTATAGACGGCTTCGGTAGTTTAGTTGATTTGCATTTTGAGGCTATATGGGAACCAACATCAATAACAAATCTAACATTCAACGCCAACGGAGGCGCACCCCAAACTCAAATGTTAGCCAAAACAGCCGGATCACAGGTCAGAACATTACCCCCACCACCAACCCGTGAAGGTTTTGTTTTTACAGGCTGGTTTGATGCCCCAACAGGCGGCACGCAGTTTACAACATACACAATCGTTCCAGACACTGACACAACCCTCTGGGCAAGATGGGAGGTGGTGCTGACATTCATTAATACCGGAGGCATCCCTGCCACACAAACAATTACAGCAGTGCCAGGCATACGCCTTACCGATTTGCAGCCATTGTGGCCAACCAAGCATGGGTATATCTTTGCAGGCTGGTACAACACACCAGAGGCAACAGGTGGCACACGGATTACTTTTAACATGTGGGTTCCAAGTGCACCCGCAACGTACTGGGCTAGGTGGGTAACAAATGTTACTATTTATTATCAAAACCTGGTATGTACCGACTCACCTTTTGCACGCAACCAAGCAGACGATACTATAAACGCGGTTAAGCATCTTTTCATGACTAACTTTGGGGTAAACTTGGTGCAGAGTAGCCCGGCCCGCCATGAACCTGGATTGCAAGTAGGAATGAGTGCTAGTACATTAGTTGGCATAAATCGCAGCAACCATACAACAATGCATTTTAGGTTTGTTAATTTCAGTATAGGTCCTTATGCTGGCTGGGCACGTCCAGGAAACGGACTTCAAGGTTCCACAGGTTTTCCTCTTGGAGATATGTTGGTAACAACGATTGTAGACCCTATTGCTTTAAGGTTTGGCGTTGTTCATGAAATAGCGCATTTGTTTGATGCGAGGGACTGTTGGAGCACAGGATGTGTTATGAATTTTTCTACACCTCGTGCTAATTATAGTCACTGGTGTAACTCATGTAGAAGACGGATACAGAATCGTCTTGGTTGGATGTGGACTGGGCATTTGTCACATTTTGTCCCAGGTGCTTCAGTACAGGACTTCGCCTATTTTACTGATACGCCATATTGTAGTGATTTCATTGAACCGGAGTATTTCTTCTCCCCTATCTAAATGCTGACCATCAAGTAGCACCAGCAACAATGCAACGTAAGCCATATTCAACTCATTTGCTTCCATATAATGTATTAACATTTATGTTGTAAATATAAAGCACCTCTCATGCTGCAATAGATAAATTGCAACTGAGAGGTGCTTTCCATTTACCAAGGTGCATTGGCACTGGCTTTGTGTGCATTAAAAGCACCCTATTAACCATTTGTCGTTTTGGAAAAAGGTTTCTCCGCGGATATGGCTTTTGCCCCATATGCCCTTCATTCCTGCGTAAAACAGCTTTACCTTGGGCGGTGCGGCAGTGCTAATGCTGGGTACGCTTATTGGTATGATGATCTATGTAAAACGTCGCAGGCGTGCGCAGGTGGCGCAGGGCTAAGCCATAAATCTCCTCCCAAGTCCAATAAAATAGCGCATATCATTTTCGAGACTTGAAGATGAAATGCGCTATTTTCATATTTTTTGCTTTCGGATGAGTAATTTTGACTATTTATTGCGAGTTAATGTATGGTGTTTCATATCACACACAAACTCAGTATACAGTCGGTCATGACTATAGAATATGCCCTATCACAAGTTCTTCAACCTTAAGCTTTACCGCGCCAATAAAATATTTATCCCCAGGCGCACCAATAAACCCGCCATAGTCATCGCTTCCCGCAGTAATCATTAAACTACGTTTCTTGCAAAAGTTGACAAGAAACTTGGTCAACTCGGATGGCATTGCGGGATAATAACACTTAAAGCCATCTATGCCAATATCGTAAAATTGCATAGCTTTCTTTTCTAGCTCTACAAAATCTGTTTTTACATGGTGACATAAATGAGCAAGAACCGCATAGCCGCCTGCACCATGGATAATATTAATAACCTCTTCTGCCGAAAGGTATTCACTCTTTGTCGGTGAATTGTATTTTGCCGTAAGCTTTATATAACTTTCCAGTCACGAACAAGCCCTTTGCGTCTTAAATAATCTATACTGTCCCAGCCACCATTTTTGCGATTGCGCCTATACAGTTGATACTCCTCTACCGAAAGACAATGGTAATCCTTCACCATGTTGGCAATCAAGCTATTTCCCATGTCAGCATAAATATTTTTGTTGTGCTTGAGTAAATCCCGTAAGGGTTTATTATGCATATCAAACGCATACGCAAGTAAATGATATGAGACACCATCCATATTTGCGGTGATTTCAACTCCTGGGATGATTTTAATATCATCAATCCCATCGGTATTTTCGATTTCGGTGTACACATCAATAATAGCATGACACCAGAACGACACAAGGAATTTACTCGGATGCAGGGCATGGTTAATATGCGGCCTATAGTGGTTAGGTATACATATGCCGTGGCGTTTGGGTAGGGGGAAGAAGTGCAAAGGAATTTGGTGACAATTTAATTATGTAAAAGGGCGATGACCGTAGAAAATATCCTACACCATCGCCTTTTTTTAGTGTGCCACGCATGGCGATATCTAGGATGTGAAAGTCCACTATGGGGGCTGGTCGTTGCCAACCATTAGCAGAGGGCAACTGTCACACAGCTAACAAGCTTGTCATAGTATGAAAGTAGGGACAACGTCCCAGATAAATACATGCATTTGTAATAGGAGCTGATTGAAATGTCAAATAAGCATGATAATTGCACTTTTGCCAA
>Ga0123355_10022742_pt1 | contig 10052 bp, 6 predicted proteins | sample TergutEmb28metaG_3_FD_89872 | JGI IMG/M metagenome (GOLD analysis project Ga0123355, IMG submission 89872) | Embiratermes neotenicus P1 segment gut microbial communities from Petit-Saut dam, French Guiana - Emb289 P1 | ecosystem: Host-associated > Arthropoda: Insects > Digestive system > Gut ...
AAACCGAATCCCTTTCAAATCATACCACTACAGACCACAAGGAAGGAGAACAATTGGAAGACCGAAGAAGCGTTGGCGCGAGCAGCTGTAACTCTGGAGACGGAACGGATCAAAGGGTCCAATCCTTGACTTTTATGATGATGACCCCAAGAAGTGCATTCCTGCTGCAGAAAATACAAGCCTGTCAGATAGTCAAGAAATTCCTTACGTGGGACATTCAGTTATGACATAGAGGAACAGACACAGTCAATCACAAATATTATCGTATAGTTTAATTTACACTCACCAACACATGCCCATATATATTATGTAAGAAGTCTAAAATTTACATTAAAACACTCAAAACGCTCCTACATGTTTCGATCCTACGATCATCCTCCGGGAGCACATATTGTTCCTTGCTAAAGTTATACATTAAAACGATCAGTGATTTACTTCGTTACATTAACTTTGGTGATGTGGCAGCATGTCGTGCGTTTGTACGTGCGTCGTACGCTGTACAAAGTGAGAGAGTGAGTGAGTGAGTCTCACTCTGTACAGCGTACGACTCACACACAAAAACACGACATGCTGCCACATCACCAACGTTAATATAACGAAGTAATTCACTGAATGTTTTAAATCATAACTTTAGCAAGGAGCAATATATGCTCCCTGAGGATGATCGTGTGATCGAAACATGTAGGAGCGTTTTAAGTGTTTTAATGTAAATTTTAGACTTCTTAAATAATATGCATAAGTGCATTAGTTGGTGTGTGTAAATTAAATAAACTTCAAAATGCACGGTGCAACGATAAAGATTATCGTATAACTTTACTGCGATACGTTTCGGCTTGCGTTAAAAACCTATCCTCAGGGGAATTAAATAAGCCAAACAAAAATTATCATATACACTACAATAAAGCATATCGATTATAATGAGGTGTGACAATTTTTTTAGTGTCTTTTAATTCGCTTTATGATGGCTCTTTTAATGTGTGCCGAAACATGAAGCAATTAATCTATACGACATTACACCTTAACACACAGCTGTGACTGACTCTTTCTACCTCTATATGTAGCCAAGCAACTCTTCGCCTCTTCAAGTTCTCATCACGTGCACATTATCCCACTAAAAGATCCCACTCAGAGTCACACACATCAAGCCCTACCGCTCAGAACCTATTGCAGTACTGTCCCCTTATCTATACGTAATGATATCTTCTCGTCAGATTTTCCAACGTAAGTATGTAACGACTTACCACCACTCTCCTTACGACCACACGCACTGTACATGTTACACTCTTCTAGCTTAATTTCTCCTCTATACGAAAATAAGAAAGAAGAACTGAGACGAAGCACTGTAACAAAACGTTCTGAGCCCCCATAAGAGTTGTACGGTATGAAATTAAAAACAGGCAAATTTTAGACAAGGAGAATGGACAACAATTCTTACCGAAATACCTGAAGTTTGTACTTGATATGCTGACATGAAATATGCATTATCGAATGATTTAAATGGAAGTTAGGCCAATATATCCGATGAACTATTAATTGGATAATAAATCAATCCTTATAAATTAGTAAGTTAAAGAAAGTAGAACACTACCGACGTAAAAGAAGAGCGAAATAAAGCAGTAGAAATCGCTGATACAGGTCGTGATCGAGATCCACAATAAGAAGATGAAGAAAATAATCAGTTTTACGAAGATTTATAATACATTAAATTTTTATACGCCGCCCCTAAACAAAATATGAACTTAATATGAAAAAATTACCTTATCATACAAATACATTGCTCTCTTAAACAGTTTTTGCATCACAAATATTTCCAAATAATTCAGTCAAATTTTTATGTAGCATTTGTTCGTTGAAGTTAGTTATAAGCCGGTACAGCTGGGTCGGCAGAGTGACTGGTTACAGGCTGGTCAAACCGAAAAAAAAGCAGGTGTTGATATTTTCTCCATTCCATTCAGGTCGCCCTCCGAGCCTTCTAATTCTTATATGTATTTATCTATATATCCATATTTGGCTTAATTAAAGACGCCGGCAGTATCTCGGAATTTATAGCATAGAACGATGGAATGATTAGTCGTCAATGAATGGGAATGGATCTGGAAGGAACGATCGTGACATGATTTGCAATACTCTCTCAACATTTCCTTGATGAGGGGCGAAAGACTAAGGAATACTACTATAAGCTTCTGAGTAAAATCGCTGTTCATGCCAAGAATTACAAATTCTTAATCTCGGCATTAGACACAAGTGAATGATTTAGCTTCACGCTTTGGCCACCTTTCCCTCGATAATGTACACCATGTAATTAACAAGAAGTTAGTCTATTATACTTTCAGTCTAACACAACTACAGCATATTTCATCTAGTGGTATAGTAGGAATACAACTACATGTTTCTGCCCTATATGTGGGCCATCATCAGGTTGCGTTTTAACTTACAGGGGGTCGCTATACAAGCTGTGTGGGATGTTATTGAGAGTATAACACACTAAATTCTTGTTAACCTTTTGGCGCCGGAATTATTTTTTTAATTTTAGCTCATCCTGTATATAAAATGTGAATAATACAGGAACAAAATACGTTAGATTTATGAACCAAACTGCATTTTGAAGAGGAAAAAAGGAGAGTATATACCATGTTTAAAATATTCAGTACCTATATTTGTTGAATAAATATATAAAATGCAACATTCAGAGGTTAGCGGTGCGGTAGACCACTATAGTCGTCGTTAGGCGTCAAAAGGTTAATGGAACCAACACAACGGAGATGTTGCACCCCAAAATTATACACTGTAATTTCAATTTGAGCCGATCCCAGTGACCGTGCGGTCAAAGGCGTGGATCTGCGGCAGCTTGCTGGGATTGTGGTTTCGAATCCCGCCGGGGACATGGATGTCTGTCTCTTGTGAGTGTTGTGTGTTGTCAGATAGAGGTCTCTGTGACGGGCTGATCACTCGACCAGAGGAATCCTACCGAGTGTGGTGTGTGTAACTAAGTGTCATCGTGAATCCTCGATAATGAGGTCTTGGCCCAGTGGGGCTGTTGCACCATGGTCAAAAAAAATTGCTTCAAAATGAGGTTGGTTCGAACTTAGAATTACCGTGAAAGTGATTATCTTGCCGGTAACCAAATAGCATCGTTATGTCCACAGCCAATTAATATATCTACTGAGCTACCCCGGTGATACGAACGCTAAAAATATCTCAAACGCAGGCGTGAAGCTGCTGTTTTATGTTATGAGCTATAATTCGTAAACTATCAGAATCAGCAGAACAACAAAAGATTCAGGGACGACGTTACGTCAGATTAACAATTATGTGTTAACAAGAACACAGCATCGGGTGCGTTTCCAAACGAACACAAATATCCGCTCTATTGCGTGCGCCCAAACGCACTGTCTACACATTCTGTTCCGAATTAATTTGTTGTATTGGAAGCAATCAATTGTACAAGGCGGCGAGCCGTGCGCATTGACAACGGTGCATTGCAGGAGGCCGTCGGTACAATGATCGTGTGCTCTGGAGTGTGAACGCGCCTACCAACCAGGCACATGTGGCTTTAGCCTCGTTTCTCTTTACGTTAGTGGGCCGCAGATCGGGACGTTCCAGTGACAAATCAAAATACACAAACCTATTTTAAGGCTATTTTATTCGGCAAATATATCTCGCAAATCTCGCATTTATTCTTCAAGTACCCACTTCAGATAGCGTAGTTGGTATAGCGACTGCCTACGGGCTGGACAGTCCGGGGACCGAATTCCGGTGGGGGGGCGATATTTTCCGCACCTGTCCAGACCGGCCCTGGGGCCCACCCAGCCTCCTGTAAAATGGATACCGGGTCTTTCCCGGGGGTTAAGAGCGGCCGGGGAGTGACGCTGACACCTTACCCCCTTCTAGTGCCGTGGTTAAGAAAGAGTAGGGCTATACCTCTACTCCCCCTATGGGCCGTATGTCCTGTACAGAGCATCAGTGCCTGTACAAGGGTGCACTTTACTTTTACCTTTACCCACTTCAGAAAATCCCGTTTCTTCCCAGCTACAGTTTAACGGGTTGTTAGTGTTATCTCTTATGAGGTCAAAGAAACTAGTGACTTTTAGTGCAAACGTAAACTACGTAACGGGAACAGACTACAAATGTTACCCCGAGCGGAGAAGAAACACCAAAATATCTAATTCTGCGAGCATCTCCGAACTTGGGGTATAAACCACAATTACACATTTCTCTTACAATTCCCCTAAAAGAATCGAATACCATAAAAAATTACGCTAACTCCAATTTGGAAGCCGCGGCCACAAGAAAATGTCGTTTCTTTCGTTGTTACGCAATCATATTCTTTACTTATCGATGCTATAACTGACTCAGAATTTAGCTTAGAATGCTGGGATAATTCAAGGACAATGAATTGAGAAACTTTGGAAGGAAGCGGTAGTGGCCTACTTTGAGGTACCAACGTTAACCCTACAAACGTCGAGTTAAATCCCATCTGCCATAAGCTGGCATTTTTACGAGCTCACCATATTTTCCACGTTAGCAGGATAAGGGTTAGCAGTCTAATTTTATGTTACTTATACTGCGCATTTTCTTATATTCGGTACATTGATCAACAAATGCAGTCAATACAATGTAATGAAATAAGAATTATAAAACACAATTCACGATAAGTGCCAGTTCCTTCACGTTTCGGCACCTGACCCCCATGAGGATGGCACTCCAGTGCCGAAACATGTAGGAGTTTACGCTTATCATGAATTGAATTTCGTGATTTGTGTTTTATTGTACTTTACTGACAGCTCATGGTTCCGTGCATCGTAATTCAGTGTTAATAAAAATCCAACTAGATGCAACAGTATGCAGATATTTATTTACTGCAAAGCTACACTACATGTTTCGGGTGTCACAGCACCCATCATCAGGAGTACTAAAAACTGTAACCGCAGCCTCCGGTACAGTACTCCTGATGATGGGTGCTGTGACACCCGAAACATGTAGTGTAGCTTTGCAGTAAATAAATATCTGCATACTGTTGCATCTAGTTGGATTTTTATTAACATTTACTGAGAGCATTTGTTGGTTGATATACTGAAATAACGGACCAAATTAAATTCATCAACTCTCAAGGGTGTGTTCTCTTGGAACTCCAAGAATGGTTCCAACCGTTTATATATTTGTGACTTATTTAGCGACCCTGTCAGTGGGTCAGACTATAACACCGTCCATCTTGCCCTTAATCCATTGTCAGACGCTCTGTAAAGAACGGAAGGCAGATCTCCACTAGGTGGGCCACTGTCTGATGATTTATACTTTCGCTATCCGTTTAATTCCCGCTGCCTAATTTTTCTTCGTATATGTAACTTGGTTGCTATATATAGTAGCAATACCTCAGGGAGCCTGTACGTGATCACATTGGTTATGGGCTCATTAGGAGGCTAGGTGTCCGCCCCACTGGGTGATTAAGGCAGCAAAGATTATTCTTTTCTTTGATTCTTTTCCCTTCTCCCCTAATAGCTTCCAGCATTAGATATATCTGCAGACGCTGAAATCACTTCCGTGGAAGTAAGTGTCAATACACGTCAAATTTTCAGAACACCACTCTTTATACATACATACATACACACATACACATACACATACATACGTACATACATACATACATACATACATACATACATGCATACATACATACATACATACATGCATGCTTGCATACATACATACATACATACATACATACATACATACATACATACATACATACATACATACATACATACATACATACATACATACAGCACCGACGATGCTGCCTGCTCGCAGCACCGTCGGTGCATTATACCACAAGCTGTAAACACAGTCTAGTGCTCCTGAGGATGGGAGAAATTATCGCCCGAAACATGTTGAGCTGATTGTAACTATCAATAAAATTTGTTATTGTTGCATCTAGTTGGCTGTTTATATTACTGTATCTATGATGCACGGTCACACAAACATCAAATTAACACGGTGTATTTGGTTGGCGAAATAAATTGATTACATTGATCTAAAAAATGCACGCAAATGAACAACTTTAAAAAATGTATGACAAATCAATTTACATGTATTAGAAACAGAACCTAATTCACTAACCAATTCCAAGGGGCCGATTCCTTGACAAACTGGCAGTCACTGTACCGGTAAAGTAATCTAGCCTTGTGGAACCAGAATGTTCATTACAGTTTTTACAGAACCCTAACGCCGTGCCTTATTTTGAGCCAATGGAGCCTCTAATCTGCGTCTGCAGGCTCCTCATACTGAACCAGTGGGTCCGTGTGTCCGCTACATAAGCCTGTAATATTTGTTATGATCAAATTGTTCACTTACTCTAAGCTAGTGGGCCTCTTATTCTGAGTCAATAAGCCCCGTATACGCAACCACTGGGTCCCTTATTTTGAGCCTGTAATATTTATTTTGAACTATTGGTTCTATAGAACTACGCTCGTGAGCCACTTATTCTGAGTAAAGAAGCGGCGTCGCGCATCCTCAGAGCTTCATATAGCAGGGTAGCCAATAATACAGGGTCCAGCATAAAAACCTGACTATTTTTAAGTTACAATAAAATGAAAAGTACACTATCTTTTTATGTGAATTTATTACTAAAATTATCTTTATCCGAAAGCATTTTAATTACAATATTCACTTCTTGAATATAGTATCTGTGAGGTGGCGTCCCTTCTTGTCAACACATTCCCGCAAGCGGTGGACTTCTGACAAAAGCCTGATGCAATCGTTCGATGTTCTCAGGAGTGCTAAGTAAAGGCTCTCTTCCTGGACGTTTTCTTTTTGCGGCAGACGCTGTTTCTCTGCAGTTTCACACCCACAACAATACAGTATTGCCACTGGAGACACTGTCGTTCCGATGAATGTTGAAGTGCCGACGAAATGTCCGCTGAGTCACAACGCCAGAATCGTTGTTTTAGCAATACGTCTCCACAGCGAAAGGTCGATGCTCTACAGACCAGCACTCCATGGCAACTGAAATGCTTTGAGTCTCGCTAGAAGGATGCCCAAGGAAAAATACCCGACGCCAACGATTCCACTCACAGTTGTGTTGCCAAATCGTCAGTTATTTCTGCCGGACTCTGTATAATTTGTTGAACATGCTGTGTATTATTATTTTATATATTATATCCCCGTTGTGAATTAAATATACAAATATAAGAAAAGAAGGATGTAGAAACACGTTCCAAACACAACTTTATCATACACGTGGAACAGCAACATGTTTCGGCTATATACAATCATCATCAGACTGGACATAGAAAAACATAACTACCAAAATCTATATACACAACCGCCACGGTCAACAGAATAACCTCCCCATTTCCCTTAAAATTTGGCAATAAACATTTTTACAGATCGTATTTAATAACACTACAACGAAGACCTTACAGTTGCGCTGCCCGACCATTATTTACGACCTCCCACTTAGCCAAACCCCTCAACACCACCTTCAGATCGTCACTATTATTATTACTACATAATTTTAAAGGTTTTTATAACCCGCACAATTTTACACAATCCCCTTGCAATCTTCACTTTTGCTTGTATTATATAACTTTACACAATCATACATTTATGTACGACAATACTTCGTCCCTACAATTTTATTGCATTGTATTATAGTTTTTTTTTCTCATTTTTGGTTCTATGTTCAGCCTGATTGTGATCATACATAGCCGAAATATGTAGCCGTTTTACATATACGATAACGTTGTGTTTGGACTCTGTTTCTGCATCCTTCCATTCCTCTAAACTGTGTATTGTAAGCAAAACTTAGCAATTCTAGCACGCCAGCTGTTTTATAGGCTCTGGTTCTTAAATTCGCGAATAATTTCAAGCATAACAATGAAAAAAGGGTTATTTGAAATGCAGCTTTCCGCGTGTCACACAACACCCATTATAATATTAAAATGAAATAAAATATACACTTCGTCAAACACAATTAGCTTATGCTTTATTAATTTAAATAATGGCTACTAGTTTCGCCTATGCAAGCCATCCTCAGGCCAAAATATTTATTAATTACTATTATCAAATATTTTGGTATGATGATGGCCTGCATAGGCCGAAACTTGTCTCCATCATTTAAATTAATGAAGAATGAGATAGTTGTGTTTGACGAAGTATATATTTTATTTCATTTTAATATTATACTTAAACACAACGGGATGTCCTCTACTAAGATTACCCACTATAAGGTTTATTCATATCTTATATCTTAGCAAAGAATTTATAATCAACCACACTCAACTGCATTGGTCAGAAATTGACATTATATACTGAGAAACAACAACCACTGTCACACACATTAAAGAAAACTGTATAACGTACACAAACTAAAATTCCCCATTACGAAGACAAACAATCAAAGCTGTATAGGCAGAAACCGCTGTTCCTTTTCTGTTGACAAAAAAAAGAGGCTTTTTTAATGTTACAGTAGAAAGTGCGTACAATAATCGGAACCCCTCAAAACTTCTACAGCTTGCTGGTCAATATATGTACAGCTACGTTTCACACACCAAACTGGATTTTGTCGACACACTGTATTTATGGTTTCCGTCAGGCATTTACAAAATAAAAATCTATTTCCCTGTAGCTATCCAGTTTCGCCTTTGGTTTCTCTAATGAAATCTTACTGTTCTAAGTCAGGTACGAAGTGAAGTTTTATGTGTAAAGCAGATTAACGTTGGTGTCCAATGGGTTGAAGGGTAATACAGTTATCGGTTCTGCATGAATTTAATATGTATCAGGTTTGTAAACTTCCTTCAGCGTTTGTACGCATTTCCGTGGTGCAAGGATACTACTGTCCTCATAATGAAGGCCGAATGTATGTACAATTCAAATAAGTTTCGAGCATATCACACTAAGATTTAAGAAATGTACTGAAGGTCGCTCAAATATCCAGTCTTGCACCCAAAAAATAAATCAAATATGTGACGATGAAAGAATAAATATTTCGGTCGGTAATTTAAATCAGGCGTCACACAGCAACAGAAAGCTACTAAATTTCTTTGGATTCTGGCAGTTGCAGTGCACATCAGCTGGCTTAGCACTCAGAGTATCCATATTTTCCCCCACACATTGAACTTACGTGTAGTGCGATTCTATTTCAACACCATTCAGGTTAATTTAAACTTTTAAAGACACAACATAATCGGCTTTATATAAGGAATCAGTTCGTACCGCGCTGTAAACACTTTCCACCAAGGTTATAAAAACAAATCAGTTAATGATGTATAAAGTAAAGGTTGCTGTCTGTTCTAAAATCCGTACAAAATACTCAACGCAAAGCCAGTACCACGTAGAATTTTTTTAATTTTAAACCTGGTCGGTACGTAAAGAAACCGTTAGACTGTAAAAGGTTAAGCCTACACAGAGTTAAATTATGTCTATTCCGAAATGTCTTTTTTCAGGCGTGGCACATTTAAATCTTTCCGAAAAAGACGATAAATTCAAGCAACGCAAATTTATATGATTCGCAGCAGTAGACGGTTTCGTATCACAATAGATTTCATGTTTAACAAAACTTGGCCTTTTGTGACCGTAGCTGAAAAAAAATGCTAAACACATTTACGTAATAATTATAAAATACGTTGGCAACACGCTAAGAATATATAAAAAAACGCGTGAGAAATTCTGTCAACAATACTCTTTTGCTCGGGTGTTTTTACCTTTTGTAAAGGTTGAATTCTAATTTGTCTCGTGTGTTTTGTTGCTAGTTTTAAGTTGTCTTGTGTGTAATTGTTGTTGGTTGACCGTGTGTACTGTTATAGTTGTCTTGTGTGTGTTGTTATCTTATGTGTATTTGTTGAACTGTATGGGCATTGCTTCTTTTTTTTTTTACTTTAGATGCCGTACTGCTGGCTAGAAGTCAGTATTCGGAAGGTCCTGCGACCGGTCATCTCGACACAGGTTTTTCTTGGTTTCCCTGTGCCTAAAAGCAAATGCTAAGATGGTTCCCAAGATTCCAAGTTGCCACTACATGCTTCTCATGTAGCCCTCCCGACTTAAATTTAGTAGTA
>Ga0123355_10022743_pt1 | contig 10052 bp, 10 predicted proteins | sample TergutEmb28metaG_3_FD_89872 | JGI IMG/M metagenome (GOLD analysis project Ga0123355, IMG submission 89872) | Embiratermes neotenicus P1 segment gut microbial communities from Petit-Saut dam, French Guiana - Emb289 P1 | ecosystem: Host-associated > Arthropoda: Insects > Digestive system > Gut ...
CCAAAGAAGCAATCATCATCAGCGGAATACTCAACGCTTCCAAAGAAATCTTTGTGCCTAAGCATGTTATTTACCATTAAGATAACCACCTTTCTTTAATTCGGATATAACAAAATTGATTAGGTATGGCTTTAAGGTGGGTTGCGGGTGCGGTTTATGAAGCCGGATGATATGGCCGTTTTCATGATTAATAAATCTTACGGCTGAACCACTCGTTCCTCCGGTGTTAGACAACTCAAAGCCGAAGCCTTTTAACAGGGTTTCCAGTTCATTGAACGTAAAATTTTTCGGTCGGCGCAGTAACCGCATTTGTAGTTTATTCGATTTTCCCATGTAATCACCTAAATATAGTATATCCGAAAAACAAAATAATGCAACTGTTATTTAGTTGCACGCCCAGCGAGCGGAGCATGGGGGACGTGGAGTCCACCATGCACTGCTCGCGACTTTTGTATGCACCGTAATAAAACAGAGCTTCGCAAAGGTAAACGAAGCTCTGATACTATCATGTGCTATTTTTTACGTGCATAGATGACTACTTCACGCGAATCATCATTGATCGGAGTTTTATCGAAGTCCCCCGACATAGACATGACCACCCGGTACAAACGCAGCAGCGGCTTTCTTAATAAATGCTTTTTGCGCTTTTTTATAGGCAGCAGCAGATTTAATGTTTTCGATTTTGAACAGAATATTACCTGCAAGCACGACTACATCGAACCCCGTATCCCAATCATCGTGTACAGCGTCCGCCTTACGCCATCGAGCGTTATTAATTCCTAGCGATTTGGTTGTTGTTGATAGTTTTTCCAAATCACCATCTTCTACATCAATGCCTGTAACCTCGTGTCCAGCATCTGCTAGTGCCAACAGGATTCGCCCATAGCCGCAACCAACTTCTAAAAGGTGTTCTGTGAAAGGTGGAAATAACGGAGTTCTGATAAATATAGCAAATAGCACCGTTTAGTGATAAAATGAATTTGGTATAAAATCAACTAACTGAAAGGATGAATGAGCATGACGGAAATGGTATTAGACACTAAATCCCTACCAGAATCTTTGTTTCGTTTATTGCGCTCGGAAAAAGTAAAGGTTCGTGAACATGATGGTGAAATCCGACTTATTCCTGTGATACAATCTAAAAATGGCTGTCCGTTTTTGGGTATTGCTTCCGATTGCGGATTTACTGTTGATGAGTTTATGGCAAGAAAACGTGACGAGAAGGTGTTAGAAGGTGAGTAGTATTTTTGTTTTGGATGCCTGTGCTTTACTTGCCGTATCCAGAAATGAAAAGGGTGCGGACGTTGTTGTTGATGTCTATAGTAAAGCAAGCAAAGGTGAAGCTAAATTGTTCTTAAACAGAATAAACTTACTGGAGGTTTATTATGATTTTTACAGATATAAAGGAAAAGATTATGCTGACAGTTTCGTTAAAACAATAAAATGTTCAGAAGTTCATATTTGCGAGTTCGATGAAGAAATATTTACCCAAGCAGGCAGGTTGAAAGCCACTTATAAAATTTCGTTGGCCGATTCAATTGCCTTGGCTCAAGCGATTGTAGTGAAAGGTTCTCTTTTGACTTGCGACCATCATGAATTTGATGTGATTGAAGGAAAAGAGACTTTGAAATTTCATTGGATAAGGTGAGTATGTCCTGCTAAGAGCGCACTTATGTACCACGAACGAGCGTGGTACGTGCGGGTGCTTAGGCTTTAAGGGTGCGCAAAAATTTAAGGAGAGTGTTTATGATAAAACAACCCAATATTGTGATAAAAAAAATCACTGATTCAGATTTTGATGCTTTTGCGCAGATGGTTGGGGTATATTTCATTGAAGATTTGAATGAGCCTCTCAATCACAACCCACCTGTTGGAATGTGTAAAGCAATGATACAAAGCGTCAAAGATGCCGCCACCTATCTTGACATCTTGCATATAGATGACTCCCCAGCGGGTTTTATCATGTACCAAGTTGATAGCCCAAAAAGTAACTGGTGCGAAAAAGAAGGTTACGGTTTTATAAGAGAAATGTATATTCGCAAAGATTGTCGCAAACAAGGTTATGGTAAAACCCTTGTTGCTCATGCTGAAGACGAATTAAAAAGATTGTCTGTTCCGTATATTTACCTAACTTCTTCTAATGATGCCTTTTGGTTAAGTATCGGATATACCAGTACTGGTGAAATTTGCGAGAAAAATAATAACCATGTTTTAATCAAGTAAGCGTAAAATGCAACACAAAGGTAGATGCAAAAGTATCAGTATTTGTGTTGCCTGCTGTTATTTCCGCCCTTAACAGACTACATCCTAAAATTCGCTTGGGTCGTTCCCCAATGACGGAAAGGATAAAATCCACATCATCATGGGTCTCGTGCCGATTATATCTTTCGGCACTTAAATCAATAGTTTCACAAATTGACATTTTTTCCTCCAAATTTTGTTAGGAGGGTTAAACAACGTTCGCCCTCAGCATCTTGGATTATACTACTTGAGGGAACAAATTGAAAATACAATGTGAGGATTTTTGAGCAAGTGCAAGGAACTACCGACAACGCTTGCCAAGCTAGGAGGTACTGACGTAGCAATTGCGCAAAAAGACCACATTGTATTCAATTTGTGACTGAAAGTAGTATAGTAGTGAGGCATCTACATATTGCCAAATTCGCTCATCGCCTTCTACTTTAGGACTAATTGGAAAAATGAAAATGCTCGGATTACTTACCTGATACCATTCTTCAAAGATGTATAGAAACCATCCAGCCGTGAATTCGCCATATTTGAAGGTAATGTATTTCCCATTGTTTTGGTAGATTGTGAACTCGTATACTCCTGCAGTTCCAAGTTCATTTGGGATTTCAACTACAGCACTCCTCGTCAACAACAAGTTTACAAACCAATCAAATAAGTCATCCAGATGTTTTTGTTCGGAGGTTGCAAACCCTGATGTATGGCTATCCTGAATGTGCATAACGACTACTCGCTCAACATCCATCCAAATATCCATCTTCGATTGGCTTCTTAGAAAGATTGCATAGACATTCATTATTTGCATCGGGTAGGAATCCAAAATCATACCATCGAAGTAAACTATTACTTCATCGCCACTCATAAAATCAGTCATGCTGTCACTTAGATATACATTGGTAGACACAAATGTCAAATTTCCGCCAATGCGAGTTCTATCTTCTTCACTGATCTGCACCAATATTGAGTGTTCAAACACCTCTTTCACAACACCAACAAAATAGGATGTTCGGTCATGAAGATTTTTCATATTAACTGAATTTGCAAAATTTGTGGCATGAATGTTCGTTGCTAAAATGGTGGTGACAATTATTAGGATCAATACTGCAATTATATGCTTTTTTGTGAATTTCATTTCATAAAACCTCCCATTAATATATTCGCTATAATAACATGTATATATAAACGCAAATTGTAGATAAATGTTCCTACAGTATCGTCTTCAGGGAATCAACAAATAAAGAAGAACCTGCAATCGAAATTCAGATGCAGGTTCTTTTGTTTTTAGTCTATCAATATTTTGAATACAATGGGCAAATCATGCCTTACAGGTTCAAATTTTATATTTAAGCCGTCGGAATCCCGCTTCCATGTTAACGCTTTGCTTTGGCAAAGTGTTTCCACATTTTTTATTATGCCATGAAACACTGGCAATCGCGATGCGTCTTTTTCTGCAAGGGAACATATCCTAACAAGTCCATCTTCGGGGGGCTTTAGCACAGTAGCATAAAGATAACTGCCCCTGACCGTAAACCTAATATCTTGGCAGGTAAATTCCGGTTCATTTCCATCAGTAAACTGCCCGCCTAATGTTTGTGTTGGGCCTTCGGCGGCTTTGCGCCAAACTTTTGTACCATAGATGGCTTCACCGTTTATTTGTAGCCAATCACCGATTTCTTTTAGTATTAATTTATCGGCCTCGGGAATTGTGCCGTCAGGTTTTGGCCCAATATTAAGCAATAACGCGCCGTTTTTGCTAACAACGTCTATCAAATCGCAAATAAGGGTTTTGGCCTTTTTGTACTGCGCATTGACGGAATAACACCAACTATTTTTTGCAACTGCTGTATCTGTCTGCCAGAAAAATGGCTGAATATCCGCGAACTTGCCACGCTCAATTTCAACAATACCTGTGCCGAACATAAGAGAGTCATGTTTGTAAGTTACGGCGGGTTCAAATCCCCATTCGGCGGCACGATTATAATAATATGCCACAAATTTTTTCAGATAGGGTTTGACAGCATTATGCTGAATCCACCAATCGAAATAAACCAGATGCGGCCTATATTTGTCAACGATTTCGCAACAACGAAGCAACCAGTCTTCCAGATATTCGAGGTTTGGGCTTGGCTCACCGAATAAATCTTGATGTTCTGGTTCGGGCATGGCTGGCCAATATAAATCCTCCGAGGTTAAGTTTTCGGTTACATCGCTTTCAAATGCTTTACCATGCCCCATAAAAAACCAATGCTCCAAGCGGTGGGATGATATGCCCCCGACAATTCCGGCTTTGTTACAGGCTTCCAGCAAATCGGCAAGAACATCTCGCTTGGGCCCCATTTCGTAAGCGTTCCAGTGTGACAACTCGCTTTTGTACATTTGGAAACCGTCGTGATGCTCTGCAACAGGAACTACATACTTTGCGCCCGATTGCTTGATAATTTCTGCCCATTCGTTTGGGTCAAATTTTTCGGCAGTTAGCATTGGAATAAAGTCTTTGTAGCCAAAATCCTTGTGCGCACCATATGTTTTGATATGATGTTCATATTCAGGGCTATCCTTAATGTACATGTTTCGCGCATACCAATCATGATATGCTGGCACAGAAAAAGGCCCCCAATGTATGAAAATGCCAAACTTAGCTTCGCGCATCCAGCGCGGTGGCTCGAATGCGGATAGGGAATCCCAATTATCTGCAAAAGGCCCTTGTTTGACCACTGCCTCTATTTTATCCATTTCCTTCAAGTAAGCTTTTCTGTCCATAGTGACTCTCCCGCAGGTATTTTTATCAAGCGGCCTTGTGGCGATTCGATTAAAGTTTTTTCGTCGCGGAAAAGAAGCGAAAAGCCTTTGTGTCCCGCCGTGGCTTTTACAGTAAAGGAATCGCCTGTTTTTTCTATTTCAACCTTTAACGCTTCCATACCTATTTGGTCATAGATGACTGTGCTGGCGCAAGTGACTTCAAATACATGCAGAACAGGGTCAGCGGCGTAATCATATGCTACGGTGGAGTCGACTGAGCCCGTTGCAATTATACTATTTGGCTTTACCCACAATCCCAAACTGAAATAATCATGCTTTTCGTCCACAAAAGTTCCGCCTGCCGCTTTTGCATTTGTGTACCAATTTGTCCAAAGCCCATCAGTTTTTGGCAAATAGGTTTTTGTTAGCCCTTCTTCGTTGAAAACGGGAGCCACCAATAAACTTTCTCCAAACATATATTGTTTGTCCAGATATGGGCAAACTGGGTCGTTTTGATATACCAGTATCATTGGACGCATGGTGGGGATGCCTGTTTGATGTGCAACAATGGCATTAGCAAAAATATAAGGCATCAGAACATTTTTTTGCCTTACAAAGAACCGCAATACATCGGAAGCTTCGTCACCAAAAAGCCAAGGTACGCGATATGACATATTCCCATGTAACCGTGAATGGGACGAAAGCAATCCAAAAGCAACCCAACGTTTGTAAACATCTGGGGTTGCTGTGTTTTCAAACCCGCCAATATCATGACTCCAGAAACCAAAGCCGCATAGTGACAGGGATAACCCTCCACGCAAACTTTCTGCCATAGAAATATAGTTGGAGTCGCAATCGCCGCCCCAATGCACTGGAAATTGTTGCCCACCAGCAGTGGCACTACGTGCAAAAAGCACCGCCTCATTTTCGCCTTTCACTTCTTGCACCACTTCAAACACGGCTTTGTTAAATAAAAAGGTGTAGAAATTGTGCATTTTATGCGGGTCAGAATTATCGTGATATACACAATCTACAGGTATCCTTTCGCCGAAATCTGTCTTAAAGCAGTCAACGCCCATATCCATTAGGCGGCACAAATGTCCTTGATACCATTTAACCGCCGCTGGATTTGTAAAATCTATAATTGCCAGCCCCGGTTGCCACATATCCCATTGCCACACCCCGCCATCAGCAGTTTTTAGTAAATAACCTTTTTCTGCACATTCATCAAAAAGCGGCGAACGTTGACCAAGATAGGGATTTATCCAAACGCAAATTTTAAGCCCCTTCTGCTTTAGTCGCTTTAGCATTGCTTCTGGGTCTGGGAACATATCTCTATCCCATTCAAAATCGCACCATCTATACTCTTTCATCCAGAAGCAGTCATAGTGAAATACACTAAGCGGAATATCACGGCTAATCATTCCATCAATAAATGACGTAACGGTTTCTTCACTGTAATTTGTGGTGAAAGAGGTGGATAGCCACAGCCCAAAACTCCACGCGGGAGGTAATGCAGGACGACCCATCAACAATGTGTAACGCGAAAGAACTTCGCACAAATTGTCACCACCAACAATCATATAACGCAGGTTTTCGCCTGGCACGGAAAACTGCACCTTTGATACCACTTCAGAACAAACTTCAAAGCTAACTTTTTCGGGATGATTAACAAACACCCCATATCCTCTGTCAGAAAGGTAAAATGGAACGGTTTTGTACGCCTGTTCGGAAGCAGTACCACCATCTTCATTCCATATATCTATGACCTGTCCATTTTTTACAAAAGTCGTAAAATATTCACCAAACCCGTAGAATTTTTCATCTACAGAGGCTTGCAACCGTTCCCGGCAGTAGGGAGCTTCTGTAGTTGTAAGATACGCCAACTGCTTGGGTACAGACGCGGTTAGAAACTTGTTGTCATAGTAATACTCAATTTGGAAAGGGTCTTTGCTAATTTTTGCAACAAGCTTGCCGGTTGTAATGGTGACTTCATTTTCGTTGTTGCTTACTGTTAAGGTGTGGCGTTCATCCTTAAATGGGTATGACGGTTCTTTTTTCGCCACACCTTTGTAATGACACATTTCAAGATGCAGAATACCTTCGACAGGTGACGAAAACTTAAGCGTCAGAAGCGGGCCGCCTAGGGTCATTCCTCTATTTAGAATCTTCCATGCGTGTACATAAATTGTGCAAGTGGTTTCTGTCACCTCAACATCTCTAACTTCTGTGCATGGGTATGCGGTAACACCTTGCCGCATCATCCAATAACCATTTGTAAATTTCATCTAATTGTACCTCTCATTTCATTTTTTGATATCTTTTAAGATATTCATAGCCGCCAGCACCAAAAACATGTAATGCGACGACCCTCCACCAATTACATATTCCACTTGTTGCCAAAGATACGGAAATGTAAGCAGTTCGGGGAAATCTGGACGAATCAACGCCGTGCCCGATATAACGCCGCCAGGGATATACGACCAATCGGCACGGTTTAAGCCATAACCAACCATAGCAGATTTTGTACCCACGCCCGACGCAAACGAAACGGTATTAGAACCCGGATGAGTTCCTAGCACAAAGTTTAACGCTGAGAAAATCATTTGTGAATCAAATATTTCCGGGTATGCTTTATGCAGAAAGAAGTATTGAAAACCCATCCGTTGAACGCCCCAGCCAGCTCCCCAAATTTGTGGGCGATAGGGTACACCGTAAGGAGTTTCATTGCATTCGCCGTCAATTATTTCCTTTAGGGCGGGAAGGGCGTTTCTTACTGCTTTTGAGAAATTATCGTCGTTTATCGTTTTCTCAACGCGGGCAATAATCCAGCCCAACGTTTCCTGTTTAGCCGCAATAAATTTCGTTTCTGATATTATGTGGTCGCGGTATTTCGCTTCCCCTGTTGTAAGAAGCAGTTCTACCGCCGCGTGGATTTTTGCAATCTTTGCCGCTTCTGACGCATCGGAAGACAACGCCCCAGAAGCATCTTCTGAGCCGCCAGCCGTATCAGATGTATTTGATTTACTTGGGATTTTTGTAGCCTCAAATATTTCGCAGGCGGCTTTTAACGCGTTCGCGCTTAACTCATCGTTAAATCCTTTTATTGCGCGTGCCGCCGCTGCAACATGGGAGGCCGCCATTAATTCACGCGTGGGGTTATCTTCTGTGAAAACCCAACGTGTATCGGTCATTGCCGTGCCGTCACCAAGTAAAACGTACTGGCGTAATGTATTGCAAATTATGCCCCTATAGAACCGACCGAGGGCATTGTAACCGCCAATAATGGAAAGTAACCCATGTTCTATTTGTTGCAAAATGTCGTTTTTGCCGTCTGGTTGATGAATTTCTACGGTTTTTGTAGTTTGGTCAATTGTGGATATATCGTAGTAAACGCCGAATTCTTCATATGCAAGCGACAATGCGTAAATCTCTGCACTTTGCGATTCTATACGAATATCAAAATCTCCAGCGTCATGCCAGCCGCCAGCATTTAGCCCTGGCACATCTTCCCCCGGTTTGAACTTTGTTAGCGTACTTGCGCCCTGAACATAACCATCAAAATGATTAAGGTTAATGGGTGCCATTTTTGCGTCGTCCGTATGGCAAAGGTCATGCCAAACGCGGTATTTTTCATTTACACGCATATGGCACATTTGTACAGGCAAAAAATATTCTAAGACGGGTTGCCAAATTCCTCTGTCATACACGTCATTTGAAATGCGGAAAATAGATGATTCACTTTCGCCGTATGAAATTTTATAAAGCCCTTCCTCTTTCACATCCGAAAAATCAAATTTCAAATACTGATACCGTAAAAAATTTCCCCATTCCGCCCCTGCTATCAAAAGGGTTTCGCTTGTTCCGTTGGCATTTACTTTGCAAAGGATCGCATTTTTATGGGCGTTGTCACGTTTATCAAGCTCAATAAAAGCAACTTTTTTCTGCATTGGGTGATACCCTACTTGCGAAGTTTGAACAACTGGAGTGTACAGCCAATCCTTGTTAACGCGGGGCGTTATAATCCATTTAATGGCGTTTTTTGTGACCCCAGCGGGTATTTCACTTGATACCACAAACCAGCCATTGTTATGATTCATTCGTCCGTCATAGAGTTTTAGTCCATCGCCTTCTATTGTGAAGCAATTTAATTCGTCATCTGGACGTATGGTAAGCGAACTTCCAACCGCATATGGCAAAGAAATAATATCATCGGCAATAATTGGATTGTATTCCGTACCCGCTGGATAATTTGATGGTTTTGCTAAAGTAGGGCCGTTTGGTTGATGTGGGAAAATTCCTTGCTTGTCATCCATAATCCAAGGCTTGCCCATCAATTCTCCCGGAAATAATTCCAAATTAAAACAGATATGCCCCAAGAATTTTTCAGGAATCGGCTCATTTAGGTCTACTGTGACTACTATACTCTGCCCTTCGCCTTTAACCGTGACTTGATATTCAAACTCATAATCAGGGTAGACCATGGGGTTAAAACCTTTTAAGTGTCGCTCTTTGTCAGGATAACTTAACTGAGTTACAATCGTGTTTTTTTCAAAATCAAGTTCGCGCTTCCCTTGTTTTGGTACAGGTTGCCATTGCCCCGGTGTTGGCTCAAATCGCACATCACCATTTGTTGCAACCCTATTGCCGTGTAAAATTAGACTTACGCCTGATTGATGCCCCTCTGGATAGATGTCATCAAATGCCATTGCATCCACGCCATAACAGCTAAAATATCCCAACTCTTTTTTCAGCTCGAAGCTCACTACAAAAACCTCCCACCATAAGCTTATTGTTTAACAAAATGAAGTTAGCATATTTTTCAAAAAATCTCAATGACTTTGGTAAATGTTTTCGTTAGGAACTGTCAAAAAATAACTTGGGCAGATTCCGCAGACATCGTGCAAAAAGACAAGGAAGATGTTCAAGTTATTTCTTGACAGTTCCTTAGAGCCTGTTCCGAGTCTACGAAAAGCGAAAGCCGACCCAAATTAAATCCTGTTAAGCAATAAACGGACAAAGGCAATAATAACCATTTGCAGAGAATTGGAAATTTTACGTTCACA
>Ga0123355_10022746_pt1 | contig 10052 bp, 4 predicted proteins | sample TergutEmb28metaG_3_FD_89872 | JGI IMG/M metagenome (GOLD analysis project Ga0123355, IMG submission 89872) | Embiratermes neotenicus P1 segment gut microbial communities from Petit-Saut dam, French Guiana - Emb289 P1 | ecosystem: Host-associated > Arthropoda: Insects > Digestive system > Gut ...
CTGGTCTAGAACATACTGCTAGATAATAACAAATTATGTCTGGTCTAGAACATTCTGCTAGATAATAACAAATTATGTCTGGTCTAGAACATACTGCTAGATAATAACAAATTATATCTGGTCTAGAACATACTGCTAGATAATAACATAAATTATGTCTGGTCTAGAACATTCTGCTAGATAATAACAAATTATGTCTGGTCTAGAACATACTGCTAGATACCCATTCAATTCTATGAGACGTCGGTAAGGTAGTTCTGAACAGTCTTGTGACTTGTGAGGTTACCCACTCTCTGGCAGCTTGGGCCACTGATCGTTGGGCTGAACCTCTTTAGTAGATCTTGCTGTTCATCAGTGCATATAGTTTTCCCTTTTTATCGCACTAAACTCTCAGTACCATACAGTGATTGAGTTATACTTCCATTTGTGACTTCCACAACTTCTTATCTAGTCTTAGTACTTCCCCACAGACTGTTCTAAGATTTTCCTTTTCCCCATGTGAAACATTTGTATGGTACCTTATCAGTTTGCCAGTTCTGTGGGTTTCTTCGTTTTCTGAGAGATTTTGTTCCTATATATGCCTAGGGCTGTTTGGCTTCTCTTACCTCAGGCCACTTCTCTTCCTATGTAATTTTCCTGAATTGCTTTAAAGTATTCTTTGTTCTCCTTGGGAATATTTTGCTGACTCTCCTTTGTTTCTAGGAAAACTATATATCTTTGTATCGTATGTAGGATCTCACAGTCTGTGTCACTTTCATTTCGTGCTGCTTGGAGGGAAGCAACAGTTGTGTCACATATGAAGGGTTCTTTAACCTTTTGACGCCTAACGATGACTATAGTTGTCGTACCTCACCTCTAACCTCTAAATGTTGCATTTTATATACTTATTCAACAAATATAGGTAATGAATATTTTAAACATGGTATATACTCTCCGTTTTTTCCTCTTCACAATGCAGTTTGTTTCATAAATCTAACATATTTGGTTCCTGTAATATTCTCATTTTATATACAGAATGTGCTAAAATTTAAAAAATAATTCTGGTGCCAAAGGGTTAATATATGTTGTTCTTTTGAGGTGAGAACAGTTATGTCAGATTCTTTTTGTACCACAGTTTATCATCATATTTTTCTGAATGAAACTGCCCTAGTATTTAAATTGAAATAAGTATTTTTATTACCATATATTTCATGCAATGTTATTGTATTTAAATATATTCTGGTGTATAGTACAGTAAGCATCTCCGTTTATTGTGGTGCAACTTTAATATGTTTGATCAACATATCCACAGTGTCAGTTCCCATGCATTTTAGATGCATAATGTGAAACTGGACATGAATAATCAGTGAAATTGGGGATGATGAACTGAAAACCATGTATGTTGTCACTTCTGAAAAGAGATGCTTGTTGAAACACAGGGAGTAAATTGTTAAGGTCACTAGCACTAATGCAGACAGTCGTCGTCTGAATAGTCTTCACATACTGGCTGTGTGATGTGGACAGACGCTGAAGATTACATGTGGTGGATGAAAATAAGTCAGACAATTGTGAACATTTGACATCGTGTGGCGTGGGGGGTGTGATGGCAAATACCGCATGATATTGCGACACTTTGTGGGTTAATCACATGCCATTACTGCCCCTTGTGACACAAAAAATTGTTTCCATTGGCTTGTCCACCACCCACCTTGCCTTATATTGGTTGTGTAACACAGCTGTTGCAATGAGTAACATGTCAGGAGAAAAATGCAACAGTGATGCTTCTCATCTTTGCTATGTGCAGCTGTAGGTAGTGGAACCCCAGCTTTGCCATGTTTAGAATATTCAAAGCATGTGATTCAGAGTTTGCCAACACAGCATTCGTGACAGTATGAAATAAAGACACATTGGCATGGCTCCTGGTGTGCAGAAATATTTGTTTTATTGTAGCTACTGTTTTGTTCATAATTTCTTCCTGTTTCACTAATCACCAAATGGATAGCTGGGATTAGGGTAAGCCTGATAATGAATATCTGGCCTACCAACAGTAACACAAATCTGGTACAGGAGGTGTGTCCACTAGATTGGAATGAAGACGTGCCACAGATTTCAGTGGACTAGCAAGAGGGACTCTTGAGCTGCCGTTGATCACTCCTGAAGTGAGAGGTGCTGCTGAGAAATATCTGTGCCTTGAGCCATCACGTAGTCACTGTTGGTCAGTGTCTAGTATGCTTGGATAGCTCGTTGTTGCATAAAACGTTTGTACATCTTTGGTGCTGTGCAGTGTGCAGCAAGACTTGGTGTGCTTATGTCACCATGTGATTGCACCAAACATACTGGTGTCATCCATGTCCATGACAAGTTATTCAACACTTACACCTCTCTTACATAGCTTGTGTCATTGCACCTTTATTGCATGTGATTACTTGTTACTGCATATAGACAGTTGATTTCTGTCTGTATACATGTCTGCCCTCGATGCACATCCTTGTAGATACCGTAAGATTGCTGATAGACAGCAGACCTAGATGTACAGTACAGAGTATTGGTCTCAGAGAGACCAAATATTTCAAGTATTGCACCAGCTGTTTTGAATGATGATGCCATGAAAAAAGATATGACACCAGGCTAGTTTAGTTACAGTTTGGTTTGTGTACACATGTACATTTCATTTGCTGTGAATAATGCATTAATTTTTGCAGTAATACTGGTGTGTTTGTGTGTGTGTGTGTAGCAACAGTCCGGCTGATTACTAGCTGTACAGGACACACACCACACACCATTCTTGTCTGTCTGTGATGTGAATCAGTTCTGTTTCAATAAATCAGAATGTACAACACAATTAACCGATGTATGGTTGTGAAACTACGCAGGATTTCGTGGGTGCTGAATGTGGGAGGAATGCAGACAGGCAGTGAACTATGTCACTGTTGTCTGCAATGTGATGCTGTGCAGACTAAATGGCATCACATCTCAGAAGACGGTAGTCTTCATGACTGCTTCTGTGAGAACTGCGCATCTGTTCAACTGCTACATCAGTTATAATGTCATATATACAAATGCAGTGCAGTCCTCAAAAATAATTATTTTTTGAACTATTACATGCTTTAGTGCAATCTCCAGATAGTATGTTTTCATTTTAAGTCTTCTGTAATTTTGTGTTCAATTTGTGTGATCCCAGACTAGTTATATATTTAAATTTCTTGATTTGGTGCATAAATGCAGTTTTCCCAGGGTGGTTTTAAAACCGAGGTTTCACTTCTTTGTGACAGCATAAATTTTTCTGCTGTTTATGGAAGTTGTGCTACAGTGCTCTGGCAGCAAGACTTCCATAGCCAAGTTCACACAGCTGCCTACAGAAGAGCAAGTAAATGAAGTAACGTATGTTTATATTTTGCACCTGATATCTATATATCATGCTAATGCTGAGAGAACAGAGAAACTGTATGGATACTGATGTACTTTGAAATGCATACCTAATGGTGTATTTATGGAAACAGTAAAATGGTGTCAAGGTGCAGATTAATAAGCCTTCATTTTGTGACCAGCACACTATTCTGTAGGTAATAATTAATGAGCTAACAACTGTCAGAGGTGTGGCATTGGTAATTATTTCATTCTAGTCATGAAGACTGCTTTTTTAAACTATGTAATCTCTTTACTGAGAGTAGTAATGTATTTACCATCCCATGTTAATAACAGTACTTGTCTGGTCTTCCTGTGTATGGATGAAAGGATACAGACTGATAAATGAATGCAAAGACCATCAACTTACAGGTTGCATATTTTTGTGGTTATTTAAATGGTGTGTTTGGTGATTTTAATAATTGTGTTATTATGTGATCAATAAATCTGGAGGTACTGTGCAGCTGTTGTTACTATTTACATAAAAGAGATGAAATATTCTTAAAGCAACAGCTGCTACTATAATGGGGGATATTCTGCAGGTGTTACTTGGTACTGCTAGTTTGCTGAAATCGGGCATTATTATGAACAGGAGCTGCTTTTGCAACAAATTGCAATTATTTTCTTTGTGCACATAAATGTACTGGTAGTGGGGAACAGGTGGATTTTGTAGATGGCTGCAAAAAGTGATTGGCCCCATCATGTGTGTTCATGCATGCGTCTACCTGCGTATATGGTAGAGTCTTCTACTGGATGGATTTTCGTGAAATTTTATGTAGGGGGTTTTAATGAAAATCTGGCAGACTTAGTTATTTGTCAGAAATGATATTTTGCGTGAGAACATACATGAATTTATGCAATCGCGGGATTTTTAGTGGGGTGGGAAGAGCGTAGGCTGTAGAGAAAGACATGTATACAACTTCGCACAACCCCATCGAAATACGTGTATTTTACGTAGTAGTAGTAACAACATGGTTGAGCCAGCGACACCAAGGACGTAGTTGACGCTGTCAAGTACTATGGCGCTACTTTCGTGCGATTGGCTTGCCGGTCTTGAAGGCAAACATACAAACGGCGGGATGTGCGGTTGGATGTACGAAAACTGGAGAAATTATACAACAAATAAACTCATTACTTTCTGTTTAGCCATTTTATACGTGTATAAGGGCCATCAATTAAGGACGCTACATTTTGGTTTATATAATTCAATTCTGTGACTTTGTACGAATTGTACATGTGAGAAAAGGTGGATTCGTCGGAACATTATTATTTTCAAAACAGGTGCGTAGAATTATTAGAATTATGGCAGTGGTAACTACTTGGACAAATCAGGATGCAAAGATTCTAACGCACTTCAACGTTACTTTATAACCCGTATTTTCTGTCTTGTTCACTGCTGTAGAATTAGGTTATTAGCTGGGGTGACTACCCCATTGCAAAAGATAAGACCTATATGCTTGCTGCCGTGAGGAGTCAAATTTCCTTCAAGTAGTAACTAATTTAAATTGTATATCAGATTTATTACTTAAAAGTGGTACTGAAATATATTCTTATAGAAAGAACGCTTTTATTTCGTGGATACCATGACGCACTAATTGGTTGCTGGAAACGGTAGATTCCTGTAAAACACTGTGACGCCGTGAAAGCATACCTCGGCACTAGATTGTGAGTGAATTTGATGTGTGGTTGACCGTGCATCGTAGTTCAATGTGGAATAAGGAACCAACTAGATGTCACTTATTATTTTATTTATTTCTCCTTATAAGTTGCTCTTTATAAGTTACTCAACATGTTTCGGGCCACCTTGTGCCCATCTTCAGGAGCTGACGACTTAGTGGTATTTTTTCACTTGTGGTGTAGTGCCGTGGCTCTGTAGGCAGTCAGATCCGGTTGGCTGGTTGTGTGTCCATTGCAAAGTACCCACAACTATGTTGTGCTACATACCACTAAGTCGTCAGCTCATGAAGATGGGCACAAGGTGGCCCGAAACATGTTGAGCAACTTATAAGGAGAAATAAATATAATACTAAGTGACATCTAGTTGATTTCTTATTCCACATTGTGAGTGAATTCTTCACGCCTCAGCCGGGCTACCCATGGGAAAAGAACCCTTTATGCCCATTGAGTAAGAGAAGGGTAGGCTGCAGAGCTGATCTGGATGTAATATACATACTGTTGCCAAAAATCTGAAGTAACATAGTTCAAACTACTAGTGAGCAGTAGAAGCTTGCCAATAAGTTAAGGAAAGCATGGACACTGATTACAGTACAGCATACATATTGGGAACACCATGTCTGAATTTAGTCACCTTGAGTGCACCAAGGAATGTGGTTAATGTGTACTTATTTGTGAATTTATACTTTAGTTAATTTGTTGGCGGGCCTTACATGTCATGCAAAATTAGTGGGTTGAAGGATTACTTGTGTGTTGTGTTCATGAATTTTGCTTTCCAGTTCCTGCACTGTTTTAAGGTTTTGGCAAATGTTGATTAGAGACTTTGCAAACAATATAGTTCACATTTGAATTTGTTCCAGATCAGAAAAATTAGAACTGATATTCTAGTTGGGTTGAAATGAACTGCAATATTTATGTCATTGATTGTTTATTTAATGAATCTGGAACTTTTTTGAGAAGAAATACTGTTGTACTATGGCATATAATTGATATTAACAACAGATTTTGCTATAACAAGACAATTGTTAGGTATTCAGTGAAACATGATGTAGAGGCACACGGAGTAAGTATTCTCACAACTTATTTTTGTTAAATTGTTTCTGTTGCAGTAAACCTAGGAATTAACCTTATGTTACAATTAACACAGGAAATATGAATTTGCAGCTGTAATATCCTATTTCCTAATACAGGGAGTAAGATAGTAACATCTCCATCTCCATTTCTTAAATGAGGACAGTTAATGTGTGTAATTGTGTAAAATATAATTTTTCCCCAAGACTTTCTCTTTAATGGAATGATTTATAGAGGGCACGCATTTACTCCTTTTGTAAAGAAAGTGACATATCTTAATGGATTAGGCATCAGTGGTTTGTTCTATTCCAATTAGAATCATTTATATATTGTGTTATATTCTAAAATTGGGATATTCTTTGCATAATACTGACATGTATGCTATGTATGACATAAATTGTATTAATCACATTTAACTTTGACCATTGGTGAACATCCCTTTTACTCTGCAATAAACATATCAGTAATTTGCTATAAGATTTTGTATGTGTAGACTGCCCAGTAGATGGTCTGTGTGATAATTTTGTTACCAACAAGATAAATACTGTATATTCTCGAATCTAATCCACACCCTTTTTACAGTTTCAGAGGGCTAAAAAATCAGATGCGGATTAGAATTGCGTGCGGATTAGATTCGCAGTCGTGAGCTGGATTTTGGAAAAATGATAGAGCCGCTGTACGTGCCGTAAGAACAATACAACACAATATATTTATAATTTATTATTCATCAGACTCGCCGTCATCACTCATAACTGAATTGTTATCCGTCACCCAGTCACTATCATCTTTATCTTCACCATTGTCCTCCCATAGAATGTCATCTTCGGATCTGTCCAAAGCATTGCTTATGCAGCAGATAACGGTTAAGCATTGGTAACATCCAATATTATTCAATCAGTCTGCCTTGTAGGCAAGGGGCGGTTGAAGGAAAGGTGCAGATTAGAACCGAGAACTAACTTTTTTTCGTTTAAGAAATCGGCAAAAACTAGTGCAGATTAGATTTGAGAATATACGGTATGTTTCTACTGCTCTGTTTAAATGATTAGCAGTCCTTCTTCATATTCACAAGGTTGTAGGTTCAAAACCCTTCCTATAGGCCACCTGTCCTTGCTCATGTTTCGTGGTTTTCCTCAGATCATCCAGCTAAATACTTTAAAGTGTCTTATGAACTCTTACTACCACATGCTTTGACACTTGCCCACACATCATCTTACCATTTGATGCAACATAACCTTGACAATCAGAATTGGTTTGAATTGAAGAATCACGATATGCTTGTAACGTAATATAATATTAAATAGTGTACGTCAGCCTTTATTACCTTGAGTAATGAAGTGATTGTGCTGACGTACACTATTTAATATTATATTAAATCAGTATTGGGTTATCCTAAACCAAAAATACAATTAGTTGACTTGCTTGCAGAAAGCAGTAATTTTGTGTACTTGTAAATTAAATTGTAATCCTATAGTGTTGCTTAGGTAAACTTGCAGTTTCAGCCACAGTATACATTTTGGTGTGATAAACATTCGTTTTCTTGAGCACATCAGAAATAATCTTCTGAAATCTGTTATATTGTGTTTTACATATCCAGATTTTTCAACATTTTTTGCTGGTGTGTTTGTAGTTATGGGGAAGTGTGCAAGAATAGTATTTATTTATTTATTTATTTATGGTTTATTTAATGATGCTATTAGTAGCTCAGACTATGTAGCATAAAGAGCAAGATTATTTATTAATCATGAATTTTAAAGGATGAGGAATGAAGTGATTGTGACCTATTTTGAGACCTTTTCCTAGCTTCCTAGAATATTCTGCACTGCAATAAGGCATTTTAAACCTGTTTATGCAACTCTTTGGATATGTTCTCAGGTTAACCTTTTAAAGCCTAGCGTTTTCTTTACGTACCACCAGGTTTAACATTCAAATATTCTACATGGTGCTCACTTTGCGTTGAGTGATTTGTACGTATCTCAGAACAGACAGCGACTTTTGCTTTATACGCCATTAACTGATTGGTTTTTGTAAACATGGTGCAAAGTGTTTACTGCGTGGTATAGACTGATTCCTTATATAAAGCAGATTATGCTTTGTCTTTAAAAGGTTAAAGCTGTAACTTGGAATTATTCTGATACTTGCACATTTCTGATAATTTTTAAGTGTAAATTCATTTATGTAGAATCTCTTACTTCCTGGTGTATGCCTCATTGTTTTATACGTAATTATAAATTGCAAATGTTTAGATGATTTTTTTCTTGTAATACAGTACACAATAGTGCATGATAAGATTGCTTGCATTTATAGCTGTGTAATTGTTAAGTCTGATTTTATAAATATTGTAAGTTAACTTATTATCTCTGTAGTGACATACAGTATCCTCAGGATAAGCTCACAACAGCATTTACTGTCATGATTCATCTTCTTTCATTTGTTTTCCATAATTGACAAATAATATTGTGTTATTCTCTCATGGAAAGCTTTCAAACTCTGTCAAGCACTAATCTGTAATTAAAAGGTAAATAATATACAGCAAACATGAAGTGTATGGCAGACAGACCAAACAATAGTTCATACTGAATGTTGAAAGGTGGTTTGTTTACAGGAATTGGGTTTTGTGATGTCCAGGGTGTTTCTCAAATGAGTGTTCTAATTAGGTGTGAGTTTTTGTAAAACTATTGGTTTTATGTGTAAGAGATTTAGCAACAAAGTAGAATTTTTAGTGCACTTAATTACACAAAATATTGTAATTACTACTGTATGATGTTAGATTGGTGATTGGAACTAAATATATATTTTGTAATTTAATAATTCTAAAATATTTATATATGCTTCAGGGGCATTATCACAATGATTACACATATTATCATGGAAGGAAATGCACTTGAAGTGTTCCATCAGACTATTCAACATGCCAAACATAATTAATAGTAAACTGCAATGCATTTAGTTTTAAATGGAACTTGTTAAGTTATAAAACTGGAGCCATCCCAAAATGTCTGGTTTTTGTTGGTTCTACACTTCAGAGCCAACATCTAATTGGTCTGCGAATTTGATTTATCAACATTTTTTCAGGCTCTGAATATGTAATCTTCTGGTATCCAGTTCACTTTTTTCAAAATCTTACTGCCTGTTTGCAAGTGGGAATGAGTGTTGTAAGATATGTATGAAGTCACATCAGTTTCCATTATCCTCGGTTTTTCATACTGCTTTTTCATAAAATGGGGTGAAATTAAGTGAAACTTGGTTCATCCATTTTGATATTTCCAATCATTTCTATACTATTCATGTAAGTTACAATGAAATACATATGTTAAAACAGTTTTGCTATTGGGCCAGGATAGCTCAGTTGGTGCAGCCACTCGCTACAGGCTGGACGGTCCGGGAATCGAATCCCGGTGGGGGCGAGATTTTCCCCACCCATCCAGATGGGCCCTGGGGCCCACCCAGCCTCTTATACAATGGGTACTGGGTCTCTTTCCCCGGGATTAAGCGGCCGGGGCGTGGCGTTAACCACCCACCCCCATCTAGCGCCGAGGTTAAAGAAAGAGTAGAGCTATGCCTCTTCTGTCCCTCTGGAACTTCATGACCTGTTCACCTTTACCTTTACTTAAAGTTGGATACAAATTTGACACTCCATGTTGTCAGTGTACCAGCTGCAGTAGACACCATTTCTTCCATTCGTGATGAAGCAGTAGTTTGTTAAAAAAAAAGAATCAGGTCCTTATGAGAATGATATATATAACGGATGAATTTGTTTCTGTGAAACAGGCCACATCTTGCATGCTATGGTCTTATGGAAAATTACTGCCGGATGTGGAGAAAATGCCATTCCAGTTGTTACTTCCCCCCCCCCCCCCCACACATTTTTTTTTTTTGTTTTTTTTTTTTGAGTTTTTTTTTTTTTTTTTTTTGTTGATTGGAAA
>Ga0123355_10022747_pt1 | contig 10052 bp, 18 predicted proteins | sample TergutEmb28metaG_3_FD_89872 | JGI IMG/M metagenome (GOLD analysis project Ga0123355, IMG submission 89872) | Embiratermes neotenicus P1 segment gut microbial communities from Petit-Saut dam, French Guiana - Emb289 P1 | ecosystem: Host-associated > Arthropoda: Insects > Digestive system > Gut ...
CCACAAACCATGACGCTAACTGCAGCACACATCACCATTTCCCTCCCTCTCCCCCACCCTGCCACAAACCATAACGCTAACTGTAGCACATCACCATTTCCGTCCATCTCCCCCACCCTGCCACAAACCATAACGCTAACTGCAGCACACATCACCATTTCCCTCCCTCTCCCCCACCCTGCCACAAACCATAACGCTAACTGTAGCACATCACCATTTCCCTCCATCTCCCCCACCCTGCCACAAATCATAACGCTAACTGCAGCACACATCACCATTTCCCTCCCTCTCCCCCACCCTGCCACAAACCATAACTCTAACTGCAGCACACATCACCATTTCCCTCCATCTCCCCCAGCCTCTAACAAATCATAACGCTCTCTACCAATTACATCACCACATTGCAACTCTCAATACCAGAACATGAGCAGCACTCTGGTGAACTGCAAAATCACAGCCGCAATTTTTCAGCGCTGTTTGTTCAATTTAATTCAGAGCGGCAAAATTGATAATGTTTATTAAAAATTTTGATCGTATTCCATAGTCTTGTTTATGCTGCTTACATCTGCCTGACCTGCTGCTGTCTTTGTATGTGTGTAATGTTGCACCTCTAAAATACTGTCCTGTATTTTTGTGTTATCTTTTTCCTAACTTTATATGTTTTACAAAGAAGAATTGTTAACTTCCAGCCCGAACACCAAACTACAAGACCACGTCTTGTCTGCTCTTCTGTACGGTTTATTCAATTTTTCACATCCTCCCTCCATGTTGGAGGCCTTTCCTCCTTCTGGAAACTGACGGCGCGCGATTCTGCGTTGAATGGAACTTCTGAAATTGGGATGTGGGTGAATGTATTGGATTGATTTGGCTCAGGATAGGAACAAGTACCGGGAACAATTTTGTTTTCTTTAAAATGCGGAAAATATTTTCATTTGCTTAGAAATGGTTTGCTTCTCAAGAAGGCCCCTGCTGCATGGATTAATTAAGCAGCTTATAGGTAAATTTCAGTGTCAGTCAGTCAGTAATTTTACTCAAATATAACTGGAGTCTCGAAACATTGTCACAGTAGTTCGTTCGTTTAGCCGACACAGCTTAGTGTCTTAACTGATTATATTTCTGTGCCAGGGGCAGAGAGAGAGAACCACAGCTTTGACCAGGACGTCAATTTGGTTTTTGCCAAAAGTTTCTGAACTATTTTGTTAATGTAACTTTCCTCATATTTATAAACAAATATATTCCTTACTGCATTTAATTTCACAAACTGTTCACTAATCTTGTCCATATCTTAGCTATTCTGCTATAACAGGCCAAATCTCAAAATCGGGAACATGAACTCCACTCAGGAAATGTAACGCGCGGTGTTCACAGGAAAACTTATGTGTGTACCAACTAGATAACATCAAGGATATTTGTGGTTAAGCCTCTTTAGTTTTATTGTCACAGTCGCTTCAATTTGTATATTTAATATTCTCAATCAAATTATTTGTGTCCGGCACTGTTATAAATTGTACCAACAAATTACACTTCTTTATAATCCCCACGCTTCCCCTTCAACCTGCTCACACCAGTGTCCACTAAGAAGTCCCAACCCAGCCTGTGCTAGCTTCACGGCCTCTACTCTCCTCAAGCTCACAGCTGTATGTTGACCCATGCTGACAGCGCATAGAATGTACTGTTCTCAATAACGCTGCAGTATCGTAGCAACCCTAACTAAAAACAAGCCGCCTCCATTCGCGCGATAAACACAGTCGTAAAATTAATATCACTTCACACGCTCGCAATGTACCAGTGTATTGTACACAAGCGAAATTCTCTCTCACGTATCTTTGCATGTCTCTCCTCCGAGCATAATTTTTAATCTGGCTTCAAACCAGAATCAACGGTAACAATATATCCCCCTGCAAATAAATTTTAAATTTACACATTAAGCTGAAAACATTTAATTCAATGCCGTTCACACTACATCATTTACGGTACACACACTTCAAAACACAGTGCATTTAAACCGTCAGTACTTTATTACTTTTATAAGCCTAGTCTTCTTGTCATAAACCTTCAGTGATTAATTGTTATCAATATACTTGGAATTAAAAATGCTTGTATAATTATCTTACGTACTACTAAGGTAGGGACGCAAAAGAAACACAAGTATTAAATTACAACTACACAGATAAACCCAGAATAAGAGTAATAATATTAATAATAATAATAATAATAATCAATGCTCATATACTGCTAGACTTACTTAAAGTCACAATGGTCATAATCAATTTTTGAGTTAAATTACATAAGACATCTGAACTGCTTATTCAGTAAATTCTAACCTCAATCTCTTGCTATCCAACTTTCCTGTCTGTATATCAGTTATATCCAACACATTCATAAAACCATTGAATTTACTAAGTATGTGTATCTGTTGTGTTTGCTAGGGAAAACACTATCTTTGTAAAGAAACAAATTTCAATAACTTTAATTGCTGCCTATCGTGTCAGAGGTTTCTTCTTCTAGGTAAGGCTTGAGAGACTTTTCATTGAATTCCCCTCTAACCTTCCAACTGGCGGTTGATAGCTCATATGTGGATAGTGGTATCAACCTAGAAATTATGTATGGTCCTTCATACGGATGAATAAACTTAGCCGTCACACCGACCGCTGCATCTGAAGCTGGTTGTGCCCTCACAAGAACCCTTTCATTTCACCTTAGTTCCCCTTACCCTTCTCCGTTCCCCTCGGTCTTTTGCCTTCTTCCTCGTCTTTGCGTATGCCGTCATAAACTTATCACCTATGGTTTGTAGTTCAGGGACATTTTTATCTTGTAATATTCATCAAAATCACGCAGTACTATTTGATTTGAGCTGTCATAAAATTTAGGCAGGGCCAGTTCATTCATAATGGAATTGTTTGCAAACACATCAGATGACACATTTACAATAGCAGATCCTAAATTATTGTTAGCGTATTGTTGTGATGTAGCGTTGTCACACACAGACGTACTACAATTATTAGCATTAAAATTGCCCATGTGGTAGTTCCCAGCACTAGCTGCTAATTCTGAAACTGATTGGCTACTATTTTCTGCATAGACGGCCGTCACTGGCAGCACCTGACTGGGTATCGCACTATCAGTTAACTGTCTAGCAGCTAGCTGTCCCCGCAAGTATGTAATTTCTGTGTTTAGCTTCTGAATACTGTTCAGCGCCGCTGTCTGAACCTCAGTAACCCTACCTTCAACTAATCTCACACTATCTTTCACCTTGTCCATTTCTCGCCCAGCCTTATTCTGCCAAGTTGCTTGCTCCAAGTTCATTTGTTCTCTGAACTGACTAGTCTTGCCTGAATTTCTTCAAATTATTTTCTACCTCTGTCCTATACTCCTTAATATCTTCAAGTAGGTGTCCCGTGCTACCATTCGCTTCTTGGGGTATCCTGTTAGTCATTTTTCTAGTAGCTACGAAATGTGCATCAATTCTTTCATTCAAGGAATCACTTACATCTCCTATAGTAGCAGTGACTTCTTGAAACTTACGTTCAGTGTCATTTCGCAAAGTACGAATATCACTAGACAAATTCTTAACTTCATTGTGTAAATTTTGTTTTAGATTTTCAGAAAGATTTCATTCTCCTGTCATAACTTAGCAGTTATATTCTCTGTTACTGCCTGTAGTTTGGAATCTAAATCTGACCTTAAATTTGAACACTCAGCTTGGAGTTTTGAATTACTTGTTTCTATCATTGTTACAATGTCCGTCCTCAAGTTAGAAAGAGCATTAGGTAGTAGGTCTTGCAGCTGCTTAGCTAACATACTGACACCTACTTCAGTTGTCATTATACTGTCAGAATTATTACCTTCTCAATCTGACATAAGAGTTCCTTCTGTTTCTGCCCCCTGATTGACTGCAGTAGTGTCAAGACTACTAATTTCATGGACCTTATTACTGTCTCTATGAACAATACTGTCCTCTACAAATGCAATGCTTCGGTTACGCAGGTGTCTACCTGCCATTTCCCTTCCACTAATAACCTCACAACCCCAAGCAAGCTCCACGATTCACCTCTCACATACTTGGGGTGCACAGTTGTGAGAACTACAGGTGGCAACTGTGGTCGTCATCGGCGAAAGTGTTCATGTAGTGGGCGGTGAACGTACGGCGATTGAAGGTCTGTTTAGCAGCGAAAGATGTCCTCAGCTTACGGTTCGCTCCTTCGGTTCGGCTGTGTTATTGAAGGCAGCGTGAAGTCGTCGCTCCAAGCCGGAAGACGATACGCTTGGTTGTTGTTCCTGTTTGCACCTGGCTCATGAAGTCGATTTCCATCTTCGACGTTTCGAGGCTATCGTGCCTCACAGTTGGGCGCTAAATTTGCTATAACCGGCCAAATCTCAAAGTCGAGAACATAAACTCCATTCAGGGAATATAACGCGTGCTGGTCACAGGAAACGTTAAGTATTTACTGACTAGCTGACATGAATGAAATTTGTGGTTAGGCCTCTTTATTTATATTGTCACAGTCACTTCAAATTGTATACTTTAATATTCACAAACAAATTATTTGTGTCCGGCACTGTTATAAAATTTATTAAAAAATTAAACTTCTTTATAATTGTCACGCTTCCTCTTCAACTTGCTCACACGTTTGCCCGCTAAGAAGTCCAACCCAGCCTGTACTAGCTTCACAACTCCCGCTCCTTAAGGTCAACAGCAGTCTGCTGATGCCTGCAGAAAGCGCATAGAATGTACTGTTCACAGTAAAGCCGCATTATCGTAACGCGAGCTTAAAGCAAGCTGGCTGCCTTCGCGCAATAAACACAGTCATAAAATTAAAATCAGTTCACACACTTACAATGAAGCTGTATATGGTAAACAAGCGAAATTCTTTCTCACGTAACTTTGAAAGTCTCTCCACCGAGCATAATTTTTAATCTGGCTTCCAACCAGAATCAACGGTAACGCAGCATATCCCTGTAAAGCAAGACATCTTTTTCATTAGGTCATACAGCTGAAATATACTGTGTGTGTTCTGATGAAGGGCCGATAACACTCAGCTTAGCAACATAACTGTGATCAGTGTGTTCCGGTGATGGGACGATAACGGTCAGTTTAGCAATACAACTGTGCTGTGTGTTCTGGTGATGGGCTGATACCGGTCGGCTTAGCAAAATAATTGTGCTGTGTGTGTTTTGGTGATGGGCTGATACCGGTCAGCTTAGCAACATAACTGTGTTCTGTGTGTTTTGGTGTTGGGCTGATACCGGTCAGCTTAGCAACACAAAATTGCAATGTGTGTTCTGGTAATGGGCTGATACCGGTCAGCTTAGCAACAGAACTGTGCTCTGTGTGTTCTGGTGTTGGGCTGATACCGGTCAGCTTAGCAAAATAACTGAGCGCTGTGTGTTCTGGTGATGGACTAATAACGGTCAGCTTAGTAACACAAATGTGCAGTGTGTGTTCTGGTGATGAGTTGATACCGATGAACTTAGCAAAACAAATGTGCTTTGTGTGTTCTGGTGACGGGCTGATACCGGTCAGCTTAGCAACATAACTCTTTTGTGTGTTCTAGTGATGGGCTGATACTGGGCAGATTAGCAACATAACTCTACTGTGTGTTCTGGTGATGGGCTGATACCAATCAGCTTAGCAACATAACTCTTTTGTGTGTTCTAGTGATGGGCTGATACTGGGCAGATTAGCAACATAACTCTACTGTGTGTTCTGGTGATGGGCTGATACCAATTAGCTTAGCAACATAACTCTTTTGTGTGTTCTAGTGATGGGCTGATACTGGGCAGATTAGCAACATAACTCTACTGTGTGTTCTGGTGATGGGCTGATACCAATCAGCTTAACAACATAACTCTTTTGTGTGTTCTAGTGATGGGCTGATACTGGGAAGATTAGCAACATAACTCTACTGTGTGTTCTGGTGACGGGCTGATACTGGGAAGATTAGCAACATAACTCTACTGTGTGTTCTGGTGATTGGCTGATACCAATCAGCTTAGCAACATAACTCTTTTGTGTGTTCTAGTGATGGGCTGATACCGGTCATATTAGCAACATAACTCTACTGTGTGTTCTGGTGATGGGCTGATACCGGTCATATTAGCAACATAAATCTTCGGTGTGTTCTGGCGACGGGCTGATATCAGTCAGCTTAGTAACATATCTGTGCTGTGTGTTTTGGTGATGGCCGATAACATTCAGCGTAGCAAAATAACTTTCCTGGTCGTCACGAACTGCACTTATACAAGTTTATTAATCTGAGCACCAGAGAGATACCTCTCCTAAAGTTACTGACCCCTGTGGGCAAAAGTTTATAGACTGATAACAAAAATAATGCAAAAATGAGGAGATAGAATCCAAATATTTTGCACTCTACGGACAATTGTGACGGTCGAATTTGAGGCGAACCTTATTTGGTGCACCTAATTATATTATAAATTTCGCAATTAATTGTAGTTAATACTGAGAGCTGATTGCAGTGGATATTATTGCATGATAAATGCAAGCGGAAATTGGTCTAACGCTCGAACTTAATTAGTTAATATAATTTGTGACACACAAAAATAGAAGGGTAAACTTTATCAGAAATAGAGACGATTTAAAAGCCCAAAACGCACATTACACATGACGTCACAAACTGAAATTCACTTTACAGCATTAATATTCGAACTGAAATGTGAATTGGAATGGTGAAAAGAAAAAAAAAGTTGAAAAGAAAATTTGTGTGAGATGGGAATATGAGTGGAACAGTGGAAGGTTCAGTGGTGAGAATGTTAATTTGTTTAGCGAATTGCTTGGTGGGGAGAATATTATGAACAGAAGAAAGGGAAGCAGAACTTTACGTTACGGGGATTGTGTGTTGAGAGGAAATTGTGTTAGGGGATTGGATAAAGGGTGGGAAAGGAGTGGGGGAAGTTTGTGATGAGAGCAGATTGTGTTAGGGAGATTGGATAAAGGGAGGGAAGGGGAGGGATTGGTGAATTTGTGTGATGACAGCAGATTGAGTAAGGCGGATTGGATAAAGGGTGTAAAGGGAAGTGAGTGGGGGAATTGTGAGTTGATAGCAGATTGTGTTAGGGGGCAATGGATAAAGTTTGTGAAGGGTAGGGATTGGGGGAATTGTGTGTTGACAGCAGAATTTGTTAGGGGGAATGGATAAAGTGCGGGAAGGGAAGGGAGTGGGGGAATTGTGTGTTGAGAGCATAAAGTGAAAGGGGGAATTGATAAAGGGAGAGAAGGGAAGGGAATGGAGGGAATTGTGTGTTGAGAGCAGATTGTGTTAGGGGGATTTTATAAAGTGTGGGAAGGGAAAGGATAGGGGGAATTGTGTGTTGAGAGCAGATTGTGTTAGGGGGATTGGATAAAAGGAGGAAAGGAACGGGAGTGAGGGAATTGTGTGTTAAGAGCAAATTGTGTTACGGGGATTGGATAAAGGGTGGGAAGGGAAGGGATTGGAGGGAATTGTGTGTTGACAGCAGATTGTGTTAGGGGGAAAGGATAAAGGGAGGGAAGGGAAGGGATTGGGGGTATTATGTGTTGACAGCAGATTGTTTTAGGGGGAGTGGATAGAGGGTGGGAAGGGAAGGAAGTGGGGGAATTGTGTATTGAGTGCATAATGTGAAAGGTTGATTTGAAAAGGGTGGGAAGGGAAGGATTTGGGGGAATTGTTTATTGGCAGCAGATTGTGTTAGGTGGATTGATAAAGTTTGGGAAGGAAAGGGAGTGGAAGAATTGTTTGTTGAGAGTTTATTATGTTAGGTGGATTGGATAAAGTGTGGGAAGGGCTGAGAGTGGGGAATTGTTTGTTGACAGCAGTTAGTTTTAGGGGAATTGGAAAAAGGGATGGAAGGGAGGGGAGAGGGGAATTGTGTGTTGACAGCAGATTATGTTAGGGGATTGGATGAAGGGAGGGAAGGGAAGGGGTTGGGGAACTCTGTGTTGAGAGCAGATTGTGTTAGGTGGTTTGGATAAAAAAAGTGTGGGAAGGGAGGGATTGGGGGAATTGTTTGTTGACAGAAGATTGTGTTAGGAGGACTGGATAAAGGGAGGGAATGGAAGGGAGTGGGCAATTGTGTGTTAACTGCAGAATGTGTAATGGGGATTGAATAAAGTGTGGGAATGGAAGGGAGTGTGATAATTGTGTCTTGAAAATTAAATTGTGTTAGTGGATTAGATAAAGCGAAAGAAGGGAAGGGAGTGAACGAAGTGTGTGTTGACAGCAGATTTTGTTAGGTGGATTGGTTAAATTGAGGGAAGGGAAGGGAATGAGGGAAATGTGTATTGCCAGCAGATTGTGTATGGGGGAATGGGTAAAATTTTTGGGAAAGAAAGGATTGGGTCTTGTTTGTTTACAGAAGATTATTTAGGGGATTGGGTAAAGGGTGGTTATCGAAGGGAGTGGAGGAATAATGTGTTCGCACCAAATTTTGTTAGAGTGATTGGTTTTAGGATGGGAATGTGAGGGATTGTGTAATTGTGTGAAGACAGCAGATTGTGTTAGGATGACTGTATAAAAGGAGGGAAGGGAAGGGAGTGGGGTAAATGTTTGTTGACAGAAGATTGGGTTAGTTGGATTTGAAAAGAGGGGGAAGGGAAAGGATTGGGTAATTTGTGTGTTTATAACTGATTTTTGAAGGGAATTGGATAAAGTGTGGGAACGGGAGGGATTGTGGAATTGTGGTTGGACAGCAGATTATTTTAGGGAATTTGATAAAGGGTTCGAAAGGGAAGGGTGTGTGGGTTTGTGTGTTGAGAGCAGATTGTGTTAGGGGATTGGATAAAGATTGGGAAGGGAAGAGATTGAGGCAAATTTAATTGACAGAATTTTGTTTAGGGAATTGGATAAATGATTGGAATGGAAGTAATTGGGACTATTGTGTGTTGACAGCAGATTGTGTTAGGTAGATTAGACAAGTTTTTAGAAGTGGGGGGTTTGAGGGAACATGGTTTTGTCAGCAGATTTTTTAGGGGGTATGGGAAAATGGTGGGAAGGAAAGGGATTGGGCGAATTGGGTGCAGAATATTTTAGGGTATTTGGATAAAATTTGGGAAGGGAAGGAGGTGGGTTTTTGTGTGTTGACAGCAGATAGATTTTGGGGGATTGGGTAAGGGGAGGGAAAAGAAGGGTGTGGGGATTTGTGTGTTGACAGCACATTGTGTTAGGTGGATTTTATAAAGTGAGGGAAGGGAATGGATTGGTGTAATTGTGTGTTGACAGCAGATTGTTTTAGGAAGCTTGGATAATAGGAGGGAATGGAAGGGAATGGGCAATTGTGTGTTAACAGCAGATTGTGTCAGGGGATTAAATAAAGTGTGGGAAAGGAAGGGATTGCGGACATTTTGTATTGAGAGCAAGATTGTGTTACGGGGATTGGATAAATAGAAAGAAGGGAAGGTAGTGGGGAATTTTGTGTTGAGAGCAAGTTGTGTTAGGGAGATTGGATAAGGCTTGGGAAGAGAAGTGTGTGGGGAATTTTGTGTCGAAACCAGATTGTGTTAGGGGGATTGGATAAAGGGAAGGAATGAAAGGGAGTGGGGGAATTGTGTATTGACAGCAGATTTTGTAAGGGCGAATGAATAAAATTTTGGGAAGGAAATGAGTGGGGATTTTTGAGTTTACAGCAGATTATTTAGGGGATTGGATAAAGGTTGGGAAAGGAAGGGAGTGGAGGAATAATGTGTTGGCACCAGATTTTCTTAGGGTGATTAGATTTAGTGTGGGAAAGTGAGAGAGTGTGTTATTGTGTGTTGACAGCAGATTTTGTTAGGGGGACTGTATAAAGGGAAGGAAGGGAAGGGATTTTGGTAATTGTTTGTTGACAGAATATAGTGTTAGGTGGATTCGATAAAGAGGGGGAAGGGAAAAGATTGGGTAATTTGTGTTTTGAAAACTGTTTTTGTTAGGGGATTTTATAAAGTGTAGGAACGGGAGGTACAAAATTTTATCCAACATCCTGCTGTCAAGGTTAATCCCATATGCGAAGGAAATTATCGGGGATCATCAGTGTGGTTTCCGACGCAACAGGTCGACTATTGATCATATATTCTGCATCCG
>Ga0123355_10022749_pt1 | contig 10051 bp, 8 predicted proteins | sample TergutEmb28metaG_3_FD_89872 | JGI IMG/M metagenome (GOLD analysis project Ga0123355, IMG submission 89872) | Embiratermes neotenicus P1 segment gut microbial communities from Petit-Saut dam, French Guiana - Emb289 P1 | ecosystem: Host-associated > Arthropoda: Insects > Digestive system > Gut ...
GCTCGCCAATTTGTTATCTGAAGCCGTCATTCTTTCCTTGAAACGGGATATTTGTAGTGCATGTTCTACAGTTCACCTGACAGATATGTTAGTACATTTCTTATGGTGTAAGAAGATAAGCAATATATGTATATGTATAAGCTAAAATTGAGGGGCGTTCGTGCAACCATTGTTGCAGTGGAAAAGCCATGTAAATATTACATATTCTGAGTGTGTTGTAGCCTTAGGTATCCAGCATGCAATGCGCATGCGCCGTATTGTCATCTGTGATCTGCCCGACTCTACAATATTTTTCCACATCATCTCATAAACTGCACGATTTTCGGGGGGAGGGGGGGGGGGGTGATTGAACAGGAAACGTGTGTTTTGATTTTCTCTACAACTTTTGTCCGAGACATTTCTCATTCTAGAAAGAACTGAGCGCGGTGTGAATACAAATGTGCATTGGTCTTCATGTAAAGTAATCGTTATTCTTGGTCGGTTTTATGAAACTTTAATTTTCTCTACAGATTATTCAAAAAATCTAAAATATCGCATTTCATGAACATCTCTCTAGTCGCAGCCGAGATGTTCCACGCGGACGGTCATGACAAAGCTAACGGTCGCTTCTCGCAATTTTGCGAACGTGCCTAAAAATTAAGTTTTCATCGGCAATTTTGAAAATATAAAGCACAAGATATACAACAATGATACAGCAACATACTGCACAAATACCTGTCGCAAAACACAATTTAAAAACATGCAGAAGCAATTTAAGCAGCGATGAAGAGAGGATCAACAGACGTAAGATTTTATTAACAAACTGGTGTAATATATATATATATATATATATATACATATATATATATATTGGGAATATAAACGTAAAGGTCGGATTAAAGAGACTATTCAGCCAGTGATCTGCATGCTTACACTTCGCGTGTGCTCATCAAATAACACAGGCTAACACCCTTGCGTTCCAAAGGCCTATTTTACCATAGAAACGTGACTAAAAATCTTCACTTTTTCAAAAATTTCAGCATTCTGCTGCCTTAATACGAGTAGACAACAAGGGCTTCTGAACAAAACTCGTGAAGCCCATTTTCCTACTGCAAGAATTAATATTACCACTCTTGTTTTACGTCACTTATGTGAAGGAAGTATTACCTAAGTGTAGATTCTGTGCATTATATCCTTACAGTATACCCCAAAATTTCCCATCCTCGCCATGTCATAAATTGTTAATGTGCAAATAATATTTCATACACAACGTGTAGGTATGTTTACGATCAATCCTTACTAAATATCACGTGCCTAGTTCCAGCAATTCACTAAGATAAGCCGTCAAACCTAAAGCTAGGCACAACTTTAAGAAAGCCATGTTCTTATTTTATATTTCACTAAAATATTAATAAAAGTTGCGTTTCGTACCACGATCTACTATTATACATCACTTCAGAACTCTAAAATAATTGAAGGCAGTGTCGCTCCAGCCTCAATATTCGCGCATTCGCCATATCGGTGTTAATGTGTGTAAAATAAGATTGCCCCTGTCCACGCCATGAAGGCAATGGGAGCAGAGGTACAGCTCCACTTATCCTCAACCCCGGCACCAGACGGACTTACTCAGCGTAAACAATTAGAAGGTACTAAGTATGGATGTCCTCTGATGGCATACTGTTCTTACGAAGTTCCACGAAAATCTGTAAAGTAATTCAAACTTTTAGATGGGAGGATCAACAGACAGACATAGACATATCACGGTTCTTTCATACAGTTACTTTCCCCTCTTCTGGTACGAACTTCGGTTACAGATGTTAATATTATTTTTACACTTCGATAACCTGTGTTTAAATTTACTGTGATACTAAAGATATAGTGATAATTTACCATTGCCAAACGCATAACTGACTAATGCCTGGTTGTACTAAGTTGTTTATACCAACGGGCTAGCTGACTTGGGCGGTATTCTCTGATGTAAAATCTAGTAATATCTTCCACAATTAGTCGATCTATAGGATGATGGCCATACGTGGCCGAAACATGTGGGAGGAAAGTATACTGTTTTAATCCACACTTATTAATGCAACGCACGGCTCTGATTGCACACTTAGGCATAAAACAACTCTGAATTACGTGCGTCAGTGTGGAGGATGGAATTCTGCAGACGGTAAGATTACTTGTCTCGCACTTTTCATGCGTTCTCTGCATAAAATGAACATGTAATGAGATCAATGTTTCTCTCTACGGCAGCACGTTTCAAATACACAGTTACTAAACACACTTCCATTAAAACTGATACTGGCAGTGGTAAAGTGAATTTCGGCGCGCGCGCGCACACACACACACACACACACACACATATATATATATATATATATATATATGAACCTCAAACAGAATTTTGTGAGTGCTGTCAAAGCCAGTCACAGTGTAAATGTTTGTAAAAAAAAATAAGATACAGGTCACATGTAACTTAGTATTTATCCGAAAACAAAATTAAACACTATAATTAGGTGAAATTTGCTTGAAAATCTTACTGGATATGATAAAGCCACTGAAAATGGATCTGGAGATTGTCTATTACATTCAAGATAACTAGGTTTGAACCAAGTAATCCCAAATGAAGTATTACGCGCACACACTCAAACACACACACACACATATATATATATAATATATATATAGCGTACAATCCACTGTGACCGTCTGTCCACCACACTGTTTATCTGGAACAATGATAATCATATTAAGAAAGCATAATCACAAAAGTTCTTCGCTTTAAAAACCCAAACTCTAAGAATTAAAAAAAAAAACTTAATTCTTCAGTTTCATTGTGGGTTCCAGCCGAAGTCAGTTTCTCGCCCAACTCGTTAAAAAGTACTCCTACCCATTTCACTCCTGTTAATTCAACTGCCACCAAGAATACTTAATACTGCGGCTTTCTGGAATGTGACGTGTAAGTTCAGTACACAGGTACCAACACTTCGGAGGAACCTGCTGAAGAAATCTTCATGTCAGAAGACGCAGCATGACTATAACGCTGTTATGACATTTGAGGTCTCAATGCAACAAATATTAAGACTGCGATCGTAGGCCTATAATGATGTTGGTGTTCATGTCAACATTATTTGCTCTGGGAAATTGACTATTCCTCAGATAAACACGTTTCACGATCCAATTTGCAAGATGAATCCATGTAGGACACACAACCAATTTTTAATGAGACAATTCCTGAATGCTGAAATTTGCGTCTATTGTACTTAAGAATGAGGAAATAACAAGATAATGGAGAAAATCAAGCAGTTTTGAGCTTTATAACTTCCAGTCGTCAGTTAATATTTTTATAGTGATAAAACCTAGAGATGAGATTGGATGGACACAAGATAATGGAGAAAATCAAGCAGTTTTGAGCTTTATACCTTCTAGTCCTCAGTTAATACCTTTATAGTGATAAAACCGAGGGATAAGATTGGATGGGCATACAGCAGGAATGGCGATAAGAAATCCAAGGAAAACTCTAGTCGGAAAAACTCGCGGAAAGATACACTAACGAAACCTACACTTAGACGGTAGAACAATGTATATTAATGATCCTAGAAACAGCGCCCAAAAGCATGGACGGGACTGAAATGGCTCAGAATATAGTCCAATCACAGTCATTAGTGAGCACGGTAAAGAAGTCTAAGTTTTCACTACAGTGAAGAAAATAATACTCAGTATTGCCCCTGTTGAAATCAAAAGCTGTATCCAGGACAACAAAAATAAGAATGTACAAAACAATAATAAGACCAGTGGTGCTGTATGGCTCAGAAGCATGGTGCCTAACGGCAAATGATGAGACAATTTTGCGTATTTGGGAAAGGAAGGTGCTGAGAAAAATATCTGGTCCAATATGTGTAGCAGGATACTGGAGGAGCAGAACAAATGAAGTGAGGCAATTATATGGAGAATTGGACATAGTAACAGAAATAAAAAAAAGTAAGATTGAGATGGTTGGGATATGTGGAGAGGATAAGTGAGGAAAGGGTGGTAAAGAGGTTATATCAGAACACAACAGAAGGAAGTAGGAGTGTACGAAGACCAAGGTTAAGGTGGATGGGGAAGTAGGAGTGTACGAAGATCAAGGTTAAGGTGGATGGACAACGTGAGGGAGGACCTGAGGAGGATGGGTGTCACAAACTGGAGGATACGTGCACACAGAAGAGACGACTGGAAGATGGTCGCGAAGGAGGCCAAGGTCCTACAAGGACTGTAGAGCCATGGAGTAGTAGAAGAAAATAATCCTGCCTGCTGAGTGACTACCAACGGCCCCTGCACCATGCAGACAATGAACCAGTTACACTGGAGACAATTCCCAACAAGAAAAACACACCACACTTTAATGAACATGGCATTCTATCTCCAAGTCCCCTGGCTTCCAATATCGAGCATTTACGTACTGGCTAAGTAAAAAAGTATGGATGTACGTAAATATAATAAGCTATAATATGTTTATGACGTGTCTATGGCGTTTAGCGTTCATGTAAAGCAAAATACGTTTTATCAACCCTATAGGGATACTCCTTTTAATACGATGTTAATATTACTAAGTCTTAACAATTAATGACGATGTTGTATTTTGATTTTACGCAGTGACTTTTATTCATATTGTCATAAAAATAATAGAAGGATGATTTCTCGTTGCTGAAGGCATATGCCTAGTGAATATTTGTACCAAATTGTTTGTAACAGGTCAGCTCATTTGGGGGTGGGGGTGGGGGTTGGGGAGGGGGTAGGGGGTAGGGGTACAGTGAGAGGAAAACTTTAGTAATCTCCCGTGCCTTTATACAATAGTGCCAAAACGTGCAGGTGAAAAAATAGACTGGTTTTTATCCGTATTTGTTTGTGTATGGTGTAGGTGTTTGATTGCACGAGCATAAATTGTTAAATTTTATTATTTAATATTGGGCACATACAGCCTACAGGGACGGGGGATTTATACCACAACGCCGAGTCACCTCGCGACCCGCTCTTCCCACTGTCATTCTGCACGTCTGTGGTAATTTGGCTGAAAGTCGCGGCTACATTTAGCGTAAGTCATCAACGAGTGCGGCGTTGAGCATTCACGTTTTTCACAACCCCAACACAAAGAAATCTGATGGCGTAAAGCCTGGAGAATGTGGATCCATTGTGACTACATGCGCAGTGACCATCCCACAACAAACACCCAAGTATAATTAGCACAAGCAATAGATGAGCGATTCACAATTTACTGCTATGTTTTCATGTGATTTTACGTTTATTCACACCCAGCATCCAAACGGATCACTCTGTATTATGGGAATACGAATTATGAAACTGTTCATCACACTGTCAACGTCAAGAGAAGGACTGGAGTTTCCAAACGCAGACACAAAACGCTTACGTCAGGGATTCAGATTTCATGTTTATTAAAACAAATTGAGCCGGGAAAGCGTAGGCGGCATAGCCACTCGCTACAGGCTGGACGGTCCGGGAATCGAATCCTGGCGAGGGCGAGATTTTCCGCACAAGTCCAGACCAGCCCTGGGTCCCATCCAGCCTCCTAGACAATGAGTCTCTTTCCCGGAAGTAATGTTGCTGGGTCTTGGCGCTGATCACCCACTCCCATCTAACGCCGAGATTAAAGAAAAATTAGAGCTGGCCCCTATTCCCCCTCTGGGCCTTCATGGCCTGTTCTAGGGTGAACTTAACATTATTTTAAAACAAAAATATCAGCGTGGAACAAGGGGCCCCAGGGTAGGACAGAATCTAAAAGACTTCGCCATACATTATTAAAATGAAACACACAAAGTGCAATAAGAAACCTCTAGATCGAATGGAACCAAACAGACTTTGCGGATAATGTCATTAAAACAAAACATATAAGAATGCAGTAGAAGACTTCTGGTTCGGACGGAGCCCAACAGACTTCGCGGATTAGGTCATTATAATAAATCTCAGCAGACGGCAATAGGGGACCTCTAGGTCGGACAGAATATAGTGCACTTAGGGGATTAGGTTACCGATAGATTCGTTAATTTGTGACACACAACGTCGAGTGCTAAGGGCACATAAAGGGGGATGATGAGTAGGCGAAGATTCTGAATGAGACGGTCATGGCCTAATCAATGCGCAATCTCTGTATTCTCTTGGTGAGACCGGAGAAAAAAATCCGCCGTGATGACCGGCAGCCCGACCGAAATTCGCACTGGGTACCTCTTGAACACAACTCCATACAGTTTCTGCTAGGGAGATCGAGAATCTACTCCAAATAAATTTACAACGTTGCCACAAAACGAATCGATTACCTGCAAGAAATAAGTCCAGAGCTCAAACAGACACGAGAGCTGCTCAATAACGTGTCAGTAAGTTGCATTTATATCCTCTCTGGTTTTTACAACTTTAAAACCAATCATAAGTTATACGCGCTCTAATGCCCACAAACTTGCCAGCTGTCTTTATACAGCGATACTTGGCGAATGCCCGTGCTCAAGTAGCACACCAAGATTAGACTTAAAGGGAACGTGGAGACAAGGAGCCACTCGTTCTAGACGCACAGTTCAGACCCGGCTTTACGACTCTCTACGGAAGGTCAGCCGGACTTATCTAACTAGCATTTACCATACATTAGTTTCATGTGTGGCAGCCTACCTCCAGAAGAGTCTATAGTGCCCACAGATGACGTTGCGTGACCCCTGAAACCCACAGACATACAACGGCTTCGTAAACAATAACACCCGCCCTTGCCAAGAAACCAAGTCCCGCCGCTCAGCCCCTGGTCTGTCCCATTGTATTGTGCAGCGAATGGTTAAGGCTTCGAAGTCTCAAATTCATCCAAATAATATTGAAATATTCACTTTCTACTTTATAGAAAGCATGCGGTGTCTGCATCACAAGAACCAATGCTATCCAGAGAAATAATCGGTGTTTATTCTCAACATGTAAAGCTGCTATATCCCGCTGTGAATTAAAGTCAATGAATGCAATGGCAGAAACACATGACACGAATATATCACACTTATGGACCTATTTACGTCTTTAGAGAAAAGTAATCTTGGTAGCACTAGCTCCTATGCAGCACAGCAACGAAGTAACAAGGCTGTACAGAACATGTGGGAATCGGGACAAAACAGGAAAGATAAACAGTCTTGCGTGCTTTCTGTTGGAAAAACTGTCATGCCAGTACGACAGTCCAGATAAGTGGTTTCCATACTCTTATACTCTGAGACTCAACTGATGTCAATAAAAAAGGCCTGGAACAACAAAAAAAAATGAAATTTGGCAATTTAAAACAATTAGTAAATTAACTGTAACTACCTATAAAAAGTCCTTTCTTTTATTAAATGCAGTGACTGTAATTTAATATGGCCTTTTTTTTACCAATTTACATGTACTATAATGACACCATTAGGAGTTCGTTGTGTTTTGGTTAAAACCATTACTTAATTTCAACGCACAATAACACATAATTAATGCAACATACTTCTTTGTCACGGTTCAAGAAATCCTGGAAGGCCACTGCGCACATTTTCCTGTATCATAAGAAATTCGTTGTTCAACTCCAGCCTACGGGCCTTAGAAATTCACTCCAAACAGTAAACTTTAATTTGCATCACTTTCTGAATTGTGTCGATTTTATCAAACGCGCCAGAAATTGTGACAGTGCAGCAAAGCAATCTGCATACCGGTTAAAAGAGATACAGTGAAAGAAAACGGCAGTCGCATGGCCCAACGAAAACAATGCTGCTTGTGGCGAAACGGCTTGGCAGTGAAACAAAAGCAAACAAACAAAAAAGAGTGACCAATAATTCTGACATGCATAAGTTCTCACCCTTCCCAGAAACATATTTTATTTTTGATAATAACAGTGAAAAATTATCTTAATACTTTAAAAGTTACTACTGTTGAATTTACAGTGGAAATAAGCAAACAAAGACATTAAATCCAGTGGGGGGAGGGGAGTGCGATCTTTCAGTCAAACATTCTCCTGACACTTCAACCTCGCGCATTAATTTCCGGGAAAACCCTCCCTAAAATTTCAACCATATTATATGCCAAAATTATCACGGAAACCTGCACACACATAAAGACATTAAATTCAGAATGGCATTGTACTGAAAACTGGAGCTGATTAGATGCGCTTAAACTGTCACAGAAAAATGAAAGTAAATAAATAGAAAACACAAAAAAGACACTCAGTTCGGTACGGGATGAGTTCCGCCAATTCTGTGAAAATAAGATTTGAAACATCCAAACGCATAACACTTCTGGCTCGTTTACATGTTGCTCTAGGTTTTCACTTCTGAAACATTTCAGGACAAACGCTGAAAATATGAGTACATAAAACACAACGCACGCTACAAATTTAAGCCAAACCTTACTCGATTGTAATTCTGTCGCCTGAATACACATATAATTTTCGTGGGTCTATATGCCAGTGAAAGATGCTACAAAGTCGTGTCTTAATAAACTACTTCATTAAAATCAGTGCATTCTAAGTACAATCTCGTTAACGCAAGTATTCCGTTCTTCCTGCCATTATCTCATGAATGGCGCAATTTTATCATAAATGAACGTAGTTCTTTATGCAAAATGTCTCTCATTTTTGTCAGACTTCAAGCAAAATAGGAATGCGTCGACTTCAAACTTTCACGAAAACCTAACCAGTTGGAGCCGAGATGTTTAGTGCAGATTGACGGACGCAGAAACACGACGAAAGTGACAGTCGATTTTAAATTGCTGTGCGAATTTATCTAAAAATCTACTAACACTTCAAGCTATGTTGTTTAAATTACCACGGAAACATGTACACGGGAGAAGTCGCAGTTTTCCACCGAAAATCACTTTACAATAAGTCATAAAGTCCACTTACCTCATACACATTGGGATGCCAGACTTTAGTGAGGAAACGTATGCTCGGTGGAGAGTAAGGGTAATCTGGTGGAAACTTCATGTGGGCCTGCAACAAAACAAAATTCGCTGCAGCACCAAGCAAACGTTAAAATACCTCTCACAGAACAGCTCACAGTTGCATTACGTTTATGGAACTGGAATGTTCGTTACATTTTCCACATAACTTAATCGTTTGACCCCATGCCTGTCCTGTGCTGTCCAAAACCTACTCCTCAAATGAAAACTTGTCCAAGTGCGTTAAGCATCAGTCCCAGAAGGTGCATGGGAGAAGAAGGATCTAGCTCGTGGTATTCTTAACCTTAAGAGTATCCAGTATCATGTTACTGGGAAAGAGCCCATGGTACCCACTGAATAGGAGGCTGCGTGCGATTCATAACAGGTCTAAACGATTGCCACCACCGGGAAACGAAACACAATTCCTCAGATGTTAAGTGAGTAGCACAGTCGCTACACCAAATGAGATAGTCCCACTCCACATTCCTCAAACATCCATTTAAATACTATCCTTTCATCTACGGCCAATTCTTCAACAAAGTCTTTTTGCTGGAGGTTTTCCAACCGTATGCATTTCTCATTCTTCCATGCGTGCCACATCCGCCAAACATTTCACCGTTCTTGATTTGATCCCTCTGATAATATTAGCTGAAGAGTACAAACTATAAAACTCCTCCCTTGTTATTTCCCCCCTCTAGGGTCCAAACATTCTCCTAAGCATTCTTTCCTAAACACTTCTGTTCGTCTCTTTGCCTGACAGACAAAGTGTGACAAGTAAATCTGTAGTTTTGTATGTTTTAATCTTGAAGTTTTTAGAAGGAACAAGGAAATTCTAAAAGAATGTGAACAGGATGCCAACAGCACCAAAAAATAAATAAAAGAAATGGATACCGGGGACAGCCAGCAGGATGCGCGAAAACCAAGTTTGAAACTGTTGCTCTGGTCTGTGGCTTTATGGCTCTACGCGCCGTGTACGAGAGCGTCGCTGCACCTCACAACTGAACGAGCCATCGCTATTATCCCTGCGAAGTCTGAGGTTCAAAGACCAACTGGTTAGCACTGTGAGGGGGGGGGGGGGGGGCCCGACTTTTTTCCCAAAAACACAATTAACAAAAAAAAAACACGTTTTTAAAAAAATTGAATTTTTAAAATACTTTACCCA
>Ga0123355_10022750_pt1 | contig 10051 bp, 8 predicted proteins | sample TergutEmb28metaG_3_FD_89872 | JGI IMG/M metagenome (GOLD analysis project Ga0123355, IMG submission 89872) | Embiratermes neotenicus P1 segment gut microbial communities from Petit-Saut dam, French Guiana - Emb289 P1 | ecosystem: Host-associated > Arthropoda: Insects > Digestive system > Gut ...
GACTTCCGTCACAAATGAAAAAAAAAAAGAAAAAAAAAAAGGGCTGCCCCTTAAAAAAAAAAAAAAAAAAGCTGCGGGGAAACCCGGTTTTTCGTGTTGCGCAAACCGTGAGGCTTTATTACTTATACTTATTTATTGATAGGCGCGTTCGCAAAATTGCGAAAAGCGACTCTTAGGTTCGTCATGTTCACCTGTCTGTCCGTCCGCATGGAACAAATAACTCGGCTCCCATGCACAGTTGATATTTGAGGCTTTTTCGAAAATCTGTCGAGAAAATTCAAGTGGCATTAAAATCGGACAGGAGTAATGGACGTACGTGCATTTATGACAAAATATCGCTCGATTCTTAGAACGAGAAATGTTTCAGACAAAAGTTGTAGAGAAAATAAAAATATGCATTTTATGTTCAATAACCCCCCCCCGAAAATCATGCCGCCTATTAGATAATATGGAAAAATATGGTACAGCCAGACAGGCCAGAGAAGATAATACGGCACATGCGCATTGTACGCCCGATAAGTAAGGCTACAGACATACACTCAGAACAATATTATGAAATACTGATCGCTTTTCCACGGCAACAATGTTTACGCGAACGTTTCTCAATGTTACGTTATACATGCACTGCCTGCCTCGTTAATATATGCCAACAACTTGCATCACTGACTGTCGAAGCCAGACGAGCACCTGAAACAGGACACATTTATGAGGGATCCACGGAAGAAATCACGGAGATCTGAAAGCCGTTTTGAAAGGGTCCACTAGTAGATACATACGAAATATACCAAACATACACATACAAGGACCACAGCATCGTAAAATAGTGTGACAACCTTACGACAAACATCTTTTTCGGCTTCATCCCAGAAAACGCAAACACACAAGCACGCCCGGTAGAGCCAAGTCGAAGAAGAAGCTTCCGGAAGTGAGGAAGCATGTGACGAACCTATGTGTGTGAAGTCGACAGTGAGGATGACGTCAGTATACACGTCCGAACGCCTATGTCAGGTGTAATATTTGCTGACAGACACGACAACGGTTGCTGGCATATAACACTCGTAACGTTAAATGTCAAGTCGGTTTGGAAGAATAGGTCCACGCATGTTTTCCATATCAAATTCGCCAATTTTAAGGTTAGATGTTTATATGTGTGTGTAAATACGATCACTCATTCTAGCATCGATTAATACGAATTACCTGCACATATATGGACTTCCTGCGAGGCTGTGAAAGTATGGACTGAGAAGGCTTAAAGAAATGAACAAACCTACGACTAACACCACCAGACATCATCACCAGTTCGCTTGCAATTCCCGCTAAGTTACACAAATATGAAAGGAATCACGAAATCCTGTTTACGCCAATTACGTCACAAACTCCATTCACTCTTGTTTCTATATTTATAAGAACAGTCATTTATCATTTTATGCGACAAGTGTTTTGTCTTCTTTTTAGTAAGCATAACACTCAGGAAGCAGGTCTAGTAAACGTACTACATTCCATTTTCATTGACGAAGAACATATGGAAAGCAGCAGTGCATAAACGTAGGCTAATGAGTTAAACAATGGATGTCACTTTTTGTTCCCTTCTACTTCCTTTGTTAATGTAACCGGTATAGAAAACTGTCTGAGGACCGAACTGCATTCCGGGACGTTCAAAATACAAAAGAGGAAAGAAAAGGTACTGTCTGTGTTGCTGTTAAGTGATTTGCCACGTGTCACGGTTATGAGTAAAAACCGCTGCTAACATTCAAAACAATCATAAAAGGATGGCGATCATCGGTGTTTAGGCCTAGACAGGAAATGGAGACCATGCCGATGTCTATAACAAAACAAAGGTAAAGCAGTCCCGTTACAGGCCTGGAGTAGCCCAGAGGGTTCCAGGAAAGTAAGGTTCCCAGATTTCATGACAACGGCACAGGATAGTGGTAAGGTTGTCAGCCTTACACACCGGCCGCCTTCACCCCCAGGAAATGCTCCTGGTACTAATTTCTGTAAGAGGCTGAGTCGACCCCAGGGCCATAGTGCGATCGGAAGGATTTTATGTCAATGAGAAATTCCAAATGACACCAGCTGGGATCGAACCAGCGACCTTCAGATTTGTAGCACAGCACCTTAACCACCGTGCCACCGCGGTCCCCCACCGATGTCTATAACAAAACAAAAAAGGTCCCTCTGACTTAGCATAAAGGTGGCCACTGGTATCTTAGTACTTGGAACAGAGTACTTATGACAATCCGGAAGTAGTTCAGCTGGTCAACAAATTCCCCGCCTCTTATGAAACCCAAGGAGTCACTGCCGTGTTAAAAGAGCCCGCAATTGGAACGTATCCTCAATCCGTTAAATCCAGTACACACACTCGAACTCCACACCCTAAAAATCCTTCTTTGGGTTACGCTCATGTCTATGTCCAGATCTTCGAAGTTTTAATAGTCCCTTTGATGCCATCAATTTTATTTAAGTTCCTGACTTCCTCCTCACATTACTGCATACCCCGTCTAACTCCTGCAATGGATACTTGGAGAAATGAAAAATGTTACAAAGTTTCACATTCTGTAATTTACTTCCTGTCCCTTTCTTGGGTTGAAATACTCTTTGAGCTACTTGCAGCTACTTAACCATCTTCAACGAACAGAATCCTTCATAATAAGCTAACAGTTCCCCAGTTAGCCAACAAAAATCCTGCATGTTATGGGACCTGGAAGTTCATTAAAGTGTTCAGAGACGTCAGTCACTTGCACCTCTCCTAGGCACCATGGATCAAATCCACAATCCCAACCTATTTAGCGTCCGTTTTAACATTACAATCCCATCTACGCCTAGGTCTACCAAGTGGTCCCTTTTCTTCAGGTTTCCCCACCAAACTGTGGAAATAGTTCTCTTCTCCCATGTGTTCCACATGCTCTACCCATCTCATCCTTCTTGATTTGAATACCCCAATATTACTTAGCAGTAACAGTATACAACTTAAGATCAACATCCTGTCACTTCCTTCTTCACAGTTCTTCAGCATAGTGGTACGATATATCCTCCGTCTATGTTCTTCCCTTACTGTAAGCGACCAGGTTTCATATACGTAAGAACGACAAGCCAAGTTACAGCTACCTAAACATCAATCATTACGATTTCAAATAATGCAGCGGAATACAATATTTCGAGCTGTAGGGTGGAAAAAACATTCCTCGAACTTAATCTGCCCTTATTTCCCTGCTGATCCAATTTTGATATGTTACTACCGTACACCCACATTTTAACTCTGCCACACATTTAAGGCGTTTATTACTGAACTTTATGTTGTGATTCTCTCCTACATTCTGGTGATGACACATGAGCATACGCTTTGTTTTCTCTGTATTTAGTTTTACATCCAGACCCTCACTATCGACCGTCTAAAGCGTACATACTTTTCAATATAGTATTAACTTTTTCGTTCAATACATTAACTTCAACAACGCAGACAAGAAACCGATGTGCTGCCTTCAATTTCAATCTCTCCTGGTCCCTTAGATCTTCCAGTGGCATATGCTTCTTTAAATTTAATTTAGTTTATTTTTTTAGGAATTAGAAAAAAAAACATTTTATAAGCTAATGTGATGATTATACAAAGTACGCTCCAATACCATGCATTACTATGACGCGGTAGGGTACTCATCCAGCGTTGTCATCTCAGGTGCCTTATAAGTCTGAAGACCAGCTTCTTTTTATTCTCCTAGTGTTTATAGGTTGTAGTAGTGGCTCTAATAGTGGATTGGGATGAGCTTCCAGGTTGTTGTGATGTTTATTGATTCTTTCATGGATGACGTCGCTTACGTAAGGGATGTTGAAGTCTGTATGTAGAGTATGATTTGTTACATACCAGGGTACATTTGTTACTGCTCTAAGAATTTTGGATTGGTATATCTGCATGATGACTATGTTGTTCTATTCCGTAGCTCCATATAGGTTTGACTACCGCTTTGTAGATGAGTAATTTGTTTTCTATAGATAGATGGGATTTTTTCCCTATCAGCCAGTTGATCTGTTTTGTTTTTAAGTCTATTTGTTTTCTTTTTCTGGCGATGTGTTCTTTCCAATTTAACCTGCAATCGAAGTGTAGTCCTGAGTATTTTACTGCTTCTGTTTGAGGTATGATAGTTTGGTTGATGTTAACTGCAAGGCACTGGCCCTTCCGAAGGGTAAACGTTATGTGCGATGACGTGGGTTCGTTAACCTTAATGTGGCATATGCTAAAGCGAAATTGAAACCATCCTCTCCTTCAGACCATTACGAATAGAAAACGTGTCAGACAATGTTTTAACTACCGGGACTTACCCAGCTATCGACAGCGTTGTTAAATAAACAACAAATAAAGACGTTCCTAACCTGATCATTACCAAACTAAAGCAAAATAAACACAAGACGGAGTAAAAATGGGGCCGGATTGTGAAACAGGAAATAGGCTATTGAATGCAAGAATCGTTATCATCATAGTAACTACAGAAAATGTTATGAGGAGATTAGTGAAAAGATCATGAAGCCATAGAAGAGAAAACACGTGGCAGAATATAATGTACTGCCGAAGAAAAGATGCATGGATGGACTAAGAATACAAGTACAAGCCACCTTACATACCCAAATGTCCACGTCAGCAATCATCCAAAACACTTCTAGTGCGGGAGCCTACAAACCGAAATATTGAAACGTACACTATTTTACGTTTTGCAGGGGTAAGAAACTTTGTCTCAAAATCTAAGGGGCACATATTATGTTAAGGACAATACAGAACAGCAGTTCTCAGAGTTTTGACATATAAACGATTACTTGCTTTTGGCGTGTCACTCCAGCTAGCTTGGTACAGTACCAACATTCCGAAGAAACATTATGCCCCCATTTTTACAATTCAACCCTACAGATGGAGGCAGCACATCCCTGCCTAACCCTGCTATACATTCACCAAACTACATGGCGTCACGAATCAAAACAACGTAGCCTTCATACGAAGTTTATACAGAGTGTTTCAGAACAATGTGCTTTAGAAAATATGAAAGACGAAACAGCAGTAACATGAGAAAACTGGATGGATGGATGGATGCATGGATGGATGGATGGATGGATAGATGGATGGATGGATGGATGGATGGATGGATGGACGGAGGGGACATTCAGAAATTAATGGCACAGGTCATTAAGTCCCAATAGAAACAGTCAGTGGGGGGAAACCGAAACGTATATGGGACAGTACTATTAGAAAATTTAGATTAATGGTATTTAAACGGTAGCCGAAAGCATGGGTGCAGGACAGGGCAACGAGCTATTGGATTCTATACAAGAATGGCATTTTCTTCACAAAGTGAATAACCATCAAAGTTTCAGGGTCTGTTCAGCACCACGCAGTAATACAGTTCCGACAAAAGAAACCCCCCATTTGATTACGGAAAACAGTTTTCCAGTATCCGGGAAACCCTTCGTAAGCCCCACTTCTACTAACAACAATGACCATGCATAAGAGCACAGCAAGAACGACAGAACATCGTTCCACTCTTTTCCACAAAGTCGCAATAACGTGTGAAGCTATCTTTAGGACTACAGTTTACACGCAGAACAATTTATCCTACGACATCTTACCCCAAATGTGCGGGTTTCCTTTCTGATCTTCAAAGGGAAGTTCAACCCTCATGTAAGGGAAACATCACACGACCACACAGACGAAAATAAACACCAGAAGAGTTGAAGGAAAGTTACATTCCCATTCAAGTCGTGCTATCCTTTGTGTACGACCATCACGGCGTTCCCTGTGCTGGAGGTACTGTACAAACGGTCTTTCTTACCCTGACTGAGGTTTTCTTACCCTGACTGAGATTTTCTTACCCTGAATGAGGTTTTTCCGTGCTTTTCCCTTAGTTGTAAGGCAAATGCCAGGGTAAAACTCGCAAAGACGGGGCACGGCCCGCACTCTTCCAAATTAGTTGTTATTTGTGTTGTTCTATGTATTGCCTGTGTGTAAATGTGTACTGTAATACTGCCACCGGGTGACAACCCAATTACAGTTAACAAATATATCGTATCATATATCATATGTCTTCGGTTACGAATTTCTCTTTACGTGTGCTAGTTAACGGTGTTGTCAACTGTTATTCTTCTGGCCCAAGACGTGGACATGAGGCAGACTCTTGCGAACGCGGTAATGAACATTCGGATTCCATAAAATACGCAATATTCCTTGACTATCTAAGTAACTAACAGCTTCTCAAACACTCAGCTCCAAGCTGTCTGTTTTTACGACTACACAGCGTCAATGATATATGAATTACAAAGAAAGGGGCACCGGTGGAACGATACCGACCGAGAAAAACCTGTCCCAGTGCCACTTTGTCCATACGAAAATCCCACAGACCGGCACGAGATCAAGCCCGAAGAGAGAGGCTGGCGACTAACAGTCTGAACCATGGCACAGTCCAACAAATGAAAGATATCTTCGTATTTTAATTCGCAAGTTTTTAGAAAGTCAAGGAGAATATGAAGGAAACTGTAAATAATTGAATGTTATAATCTGTCAGTAAAAGGACATGACAGACAAATGATGCGTGCAACATAAAGAAAGTGCCGCTGCAACTGACAAACATTCTCACGAGGACTTCAAAAGTACTGCGGTCCGCATATGAGTGGGGGGAATGACTCTGCACTGGCAGCAATATTCACATACAATGTTCAAAAAGTAGCAGCAATTACACCCACCTTGCTCTCCAGTATATCAGACGCTCTACTATTAACAAACAAACCAAGTAGCCGTCATATGACGAACTAGCGAAGTATTCACGCGCTACTCCACGGCGGTTATGTCTGCATTTTTACAGAACATAAGTCATTAATTTCGTCTTTCAGAGTGCGGCTATCAGGTTGTATTATATCATATTACATCTTCGACAACCGTTTCTTCCGTCTGAGTTCGTACTTCACACAGCACAACCTGTCTCAACTACAAATCTGTTTCTTAGGCCTCAGTGCGCATCTCACCAACAGCTACGTCAGCAAGATCACCATGGCAACCTCGGTGTGACATATTCATTCAGACAACAGTATTTACCGTTGTGAGATGCATGGTGAGGCAGAAGAAACAGTTGGTTATCGAGCGTATTATACAACACGACACATCCCGAAGGCAGCACTCCTATAAATAAAGTTAACGCTTGGTCCACTCTCAGAAAAAAGAAATGACCGATGACAGAGGTCGTGGAATGGCGCGTGAATATTACGGCACCTCGCCATATGACGGGCACGTGGCAAAACAGGCTGTCCAAATTCAACGGGAAACAACTTAATTTCTAAGCGTTACGAATTTCAGTTCCTTTATTCAAGTGCATCGCGTATCGATATCCGTTAGACAGTTCGGAAGTCACTACTCGTACTTCCGCCAAAATTCGAGGATGCTACTCCGTTTCTCTAAACGCTGGGTGTATCATTTCATCTTGGGGACCAATTTTCTTGTTACCGACTTTCTACCGGCTTAACGTGCTCTCAAAGGCAAAGATATGGGTAAAATTGTCTCTGTGCTGACATCATGAAGATGTATGGGTGAGTCGGTGAGTGAGGTATAGCTACATGCATTCTTAGGCTCGGGTTAAGGCGTGAATTATACGAGTCACGTTCCGACCATTCTGGCCTAGATACGCATGTACGTACGTATTTACGTATATGAAAATGTACGAGCACGCAAGAATCACCCTGTACAGCCTTCAGGTGCATTCGCAGCTGTCGTGATTATGTACAGGCTAATTCGGGTCCTAAACCCATCAATACGATCTGCCGTGAAGGTTTAATTTATTATAATTTGAGTGTACTGGTCTGCAGTCACAGAATCTGACCCTCGGTTGCGACGCAAGGGCCATTTTTGTACACCAGACACGCAAAGTAATCCGGAAACTGTGTCCAGAAGCCGTTGAACGGCGAAGACAATATCAACGTGGGGGGTCACGGCGTGACGTACTCTACTGTACGCTGCGATGGCCGTAAACAGATTGTAATTAAGTTTTGTTTTGGCTGTTGTGGTTGTTGTGTTGCTGCTGCTACGGATTCCTATATAAGGAACAGCGCTTATTACTCACGTAAAATCTGTGATGACACTCGGTTCGTGACCGAAACCTCTCTTCCACAGCAGTGATATCTGAACACTTCACGCCACAAAACAGACGTCGCACAGAATGTCCAGCGAATTTACATACCCTTCAGTAAGAATGCATACCAAAAGCATTTGAAATGAAGTGAGGAAGAACAAACCCAAAAATGCTGAACTCTAAAACTGTCAAGATGTACATCAGAAGCAGGACAGAAACACAGAAATTCACGTTGGCTGCCTACAGTAAGAACAGTGGCGTACCGAGGGGGGTGGTTTGAGGGGTTCAACTCCCCACCCCCCAAAATTCCGAAGGCCCTCCAAAATCGTGCCAAACTCAACCCGATTGTGAAAACTGTTAAAAATTGCTGAATTTAGGACGCCAACACCCCAAGATGTTTGGGAAAAAAGCAGTAAAATTCTAAAACTACCTAGGTTCGCAATTGTTTTACATTAGTTATGACAAATAAATTAGCTGTCATCATAAATATTCTTAAAGTATCAAAAATTAAGAAGATTTTAATATATGAAATGAAATTTCTTGTACGAAATTACAGCTGCTTCCAGAACCCCTGACTAGGAGGCTACCGCCCCCAGATCCCTGTCCTCTGTCCTCAACTGAATTTGTTGAACCCCCCGAACAAAATTCCTGGGTACGACACTGAGTAAGAATACATCTGTTAGCAAATGTATTGATTCACCTCATACAGTGTGGAATGGCTGGGTTATAATGAACTAGAAACTATGTGGAAGGAAATCGGCGGTGGCCTAATTCAAGGTACTATTACAGCACTTACTTGGAGAGGCTTGAAACCCCACGAAAAAACTGAGGGCAGTCGGTGTCCCGGCCGAGGTTCCAATCCAGCACCCTGCGTGACCGCTAAAAACTCGACTGGAGGGACACGTTTTACGTAATAACAACTGTCCACTGAAGAATTCGTAACAGTCTATACAACAGCCGTCAGTCATGAACTTAGTTCTACATATCCCGTTGTGATACAACGTACTAGAGAAAAGTACAAAAACCGACAATCACAACGAAGGTTTGACAATTTTTTAACGTCAAAAGATATTACATGTTTCGGCCTTACAAGGCCATCGTCAGGTACTATTATTATAAGAATAAACTAAGAAGATTATATACAATAAAACATTATTTTCTCAATATCTTTTACAAACGTAAGTACTGACGATGACCTTGTAAGGCTGACACACGTACAGTACGTTCTGATATTAAAGAACTGTCAAAGCTGAGGCGTGACTGTCGGTTCTTGTACATTTTCTGTTACAGTCGTCAGTCAAACAGTGGCTCTGACAAAGCTATATAGCTATTTATCACCAGACTCAACATGTGAATCAAATACAGTGCACCATTTCCTTTCTAGCCCATCCAAATGCCCACGCGGTCTAAGGCCGCGGCTATACTGGAACCAGAAACGACACAACACAACACAACAGTCTGGACAGACTCCAGACAAGGAAGTACAAATCAAACAAATTATTGTTTATGTCGTCAGCTGCTACAGTGAAACCGATCCGACTGGAATGGTATCTCCCCCGACTGTCTGGCGCCAACAAAGTGAGTTTGTTTCGAGCCGACAGTCTGGTCAGATACCTGCTGCAGTGTGCATAGTGTTCGAGTGTTGTTGCAATGGACAAAACGTATGTAATAGAACTTGTTAGAGATATGCGGCCTCTTTGGGGCCAAAGAGACAAAAATTACTATAACAGAGATCTTAAGCCAAAAATTTGGGATGAAATAGGAGAAAAATTAAACGTTGCAGGTAAGTACTGAAATAATAACACCGATGAAATAGGTTACTAAAACTAAAACTAAATTCCGTGGCTTTAGTCCGCGAGCGAACCATACCGACAGAGCGGCCGCCGCCGGTAGGCGAAGTTAGTGCCAACTTTTGCGGATAGAGGGGTGTCACGTGGTTAGTGCAACGGGTCCCCACGGCC
>Ga0123355_10022751_pt1 | contig 10051 bp, 8 predicted proteins | sample TergutEmb28metaG_3_FD_89872 | JGI IMG/M metagenome (GOLD analysis project Ga0123355, IMG submission 89872) | Embiratermes neotenicus P1 segment gut microbial communities from Petit-Saut dam, French Guiana - Emb289 P1 | ecosystem: Host-associated > Arthropoda: Insects > Digestive system > Gut ...
GTCGAATATTTGTGCCCGAATTGCTCAGACGGTATAGCGACTCGCAACGGGTTGGAAGGTCCGCGGATCGTTCCGGTGGGGGCGAGATTTTCCACTCCCATCTAGACCGGTCCTGGGGCCCACTAAGATAAATGCAACATCGGTACAGTGTTTGTACTGGTGCAGACACAATAAAAACCCTATTTCAAATCTGTGTTAGTGTATGCACACGATGCACACTATGCACACCATGGTTAGCAATTAGCTAAGTGTTGCGCATCTAACTATAGGACAGTGTTGGAATGAAACACAAACTGGTTAATAATAATAATAACAATAACAATAACTAATAATAATAGTAAGACTATTAATGATGCTCCATCCGATGTACCGTAAGCCACATAAATATTCCGAAAGTTTGGAAATGTCGATGAATGTATATTGACCGAGCATCAAAACAGCAACATCTGCCATTGTGCAGTCTCTGTCTGTCTGTCTGTCTGTCTGTATCACCTTGCTATATATGCTGGCCTTCAGGATTGTTAATGTCACTCTGCTGAGTGATCCACAGCTGTCAGCATTCATCATTGGATGTTATTTGTGCCGTTGCTGCTACTCCTCCTCCTCCTCCTCCTCCTCCTCCTCATCCTCCTCATCCTCATCCTCCTCCTCCTCCTCCTCCTCCTCCTCCTGCTTCTGCTGCTGCTGCTGGTGGTGGTGGTGGTGGTGGTGGTGGTGCTGCTGCTGTTGCTGCTGCTCCTCCTCCTCCCCCTGCTACTGCTGCTGCTCCTCCTCCTCCTCCTGTTGCTGCTGCTGCTCCTCCTCCTCCTCCTCCTGCTGCTACTGCCACTGCTGCTGCTGCTGCTGCTGCTGCTTTACGTTTGCTGCCTATCCGCAGTGCAGTCTAAAGGATTTCATGCAAATAACTGAACATGGTGATTTGTCTTCAAATGTCAAAAGATATGGGAAATTGCTTGACTAGCTGAACAACTGTTAGCTTCTCAAAAGTATTCCAATGCATGGAGTTGTTACTTAGTTATTTAGTTATTTGGTTGTATTGGAAAACTCTGTTTTATACTCTTGTTCGTTAGAGCTGTGTGTTTGTGTCATTACTGACTGTTGGTTCATATTGCAGATCGCAGTGCATTCTGGGAAGGAACTGGTGACCCAACAGTGCACAGATCGTAAGAACCGAATATTTGTAATGGATAGATTTTGTACGGACACAGACCGGTGCTGCTGCCTGTTATTCGTTGGTTGCTGCAGCAACTGGGAGATAATTCGTGACTGTGGTGCCATCTGTAGCGAAGTGTTAGAACCAGTTACGGAGCAGGTAGCCATTGTTGTGCTAACTTGGGCGTGTGCCATTAGGAAATGAGGTGTATCAGGAAATGTAGGAGCATGTGCTGTCGGAAGTAAGGAATGCACCTGATAATGAGGACATGCGAACAAGGCAAGTGGGTGACTTTGAGTTAGCCGTAGGGCCTTACGGGGTTCTGCACCACAACAGGAACACTGAAGTAAAAACAATGCAGTGGTTCTTATATAAATATACAATGACGTATCAGTCAAACACAACAAAACATTTATTATGTTTATTATTGTATTAGAGTAACATATTTCGATTCTTATAGAATCATCTTCAGGCCCTTCTGTATCTTAGAAGGGCCTGAAAATGATTCTATGATGATAGATGATAATGAAACCGCAAGACGTGAGCACTGAAACGGGTAGTGATGTGTAATTGAGGTCACTCGTGAGAAAGTGCAACAGACAGGCTGATGCGTGAGATTACAGGTCATTACAGGTCATTACAACCGACATAAATTTATGCAAATCTTATGTATATTGGACCGTGCATCATTGTGATAGTTGAAGAATAAGAGACCAACTTCATGTCACTTGCTACTTTTATTTTACTTCCTAGAGACTGAACATGTTTCGGACATTAATACATCCATCATCAGGAGCCTGCGACTTTTCTATTGTATCACCACATTGGTTGTGTGTTCTTGTTTCGATGCGTGTTGGAGTTTCGCTGTGGCTGGTTGGGGTGGTATCCGTGTTGCAGACTTCAGCCTGCCACACGGATACCACCCCAACCCAACCACACCGAAACTCCAACACACATCAAAACAAGAACACACAACCAATGTTGTATGCTGAATGTCGGCACTTCATTCTAATAGTTTCATGTCAATACGTGAAGTGGCTGAAGCTGTAAACATTCCGACTTTTGTTCTGCAGTTGCATTGTTTGGATAGACCAGCCGGCGTTTTCTTTGCTTCTCTCTTAGTGTTGCAGGTAGCGCACCAAATTCAGCACTGCACTGTCACATGACATTGCTTACAGCTTCGTCATCGGCAGTGTTCCGAACAGCTGACAGCAGACGGTAATTCTCAGCCGCTGACTGCAAAAATGTTCAGAATCTTGACTCCCATAATTCCAAGTAGCATTTTTTAAGCCTTTGGCATCCGAAAATAACTTATAAACTGAAATACTAACATTTATAAACTCGCGCCTTATTCTTCCTCAAGTGAATAACATCGCGATGAGGCCATGATGGCGGAAGAATACTGCTGGGCGATAACACAGCGGGCGGTCAGACTCCGGTGTGTTGGAGTTTGGATTGCAAGTGGACTGCCTGCTATTTACATATTAGACATATCAGACGGTGTGTATACTGAAATCCGACCCGCATAAAACTCGACTAGCGCCGCACCTTCCGGAACGTAACTGCTGCGCAAGGCAGGCAGCGTCTGTTCCAGAACCTGCAGCGCCCGTCGGACTAACGTTGCAATGTCCTTACCTGATGCTTTGCAGATCCAAGTGTTTCAAACCTTTAAACTCCTAATTAAATCCCATCTGCCATTTGCTAGCATTATTAGGAGCTCACCATATTCTCCACGTTAGCAGGATAAGGGTTAAACCTATGATCTTCATATGTGGATACACACTCTCCATTTCCCGATTATTTACCGTCTTCCCATCCACTATCAGTGGGTCCAAGACGGGTACGAAGTGTTCTGTCTCGCCTGCAATCACAAGGCACTGTCAGTCGGTTGGAGAAGAAACGGCACGGACGGTGTAAATGAAACTTTCGAATTTTGCAGCACGGAGTCTGTCCTGAAGCGGTGCGGCTGTTAGCCTGTTCGGGATTGGTTCGGCAGTGCGCGTAATTAAGTGAGCAGTTTACTGAACTGACCGTGCGGTGGCGGGACGAGACGATGCAACGACACTGTTACCAGGACGACGTTCTGAGATGTTCATTTTGCGTCCGTCTTCACAATGTCTACCTACACACTGCTCTCAAATTTACTAACTCACAAAACCTTACGGGACACTAGAAGTGGCTTCTGTCTCTATTTACTCACAACTTGCGAACTGTTTAGAACCCTAACTTGATAGTGATGATCATTATCATCATAATTAATCATCATCGTCACCAAGGGAAACCCGAAGTACTCAGGCAGTACTCGTCCCACTATCGAAATGTCCATCGCAAGTGTCATGCGGGCTGCCCTGGAATTGACCCCGGAACTCCACTTTCAGAAGCCCTGGACTAGTCATTGCCGGAGTCATTGCACTGCCTTCTGTACTGCTGTGTTGTTTAGTTCCCGACGCTGTCAGAATCTCACTGCACGGCTGAAGGGCTGCCAGAGCAGAGGTAGTCGCGTGCTGAATATGTTCGGCGCTCGGCGTCATGTCTTAACTTTAACCCTTTGATGCCTAACAACAACTATAGTGGTCGTACCGCACCGCTAACCTCTAAATGTTTCCTTTTATATATTTATTCAACAAATATAGGTACTGAAAATTTTAAACATGGTATAAACTCTCCGTTTTTTCCTCTTCAAAAAGCAGTTTGTTTCATAAATCTAACATATTTGGTTCCTGCATTATTCACATTTTATATACAGAATGTGCTAAAATTAAAAAATAATAATTCCGGCGCCAAAAGGTTAAGAATCGGTACGAAGTTCGTACGGTTGCTGGAGACCGTTATACCAGTGACGTATGCTGTGCTGTGCTGTGTTGTGCCGTGCTGTGCTGTGCTGTGCCGTGTGGTGCGTCGTAGAATAGGCCGATTGTGACAGAACATTGGTTAATTCAATTGCAGTCACAAAACTGTAAAAACATTTCTTTTTAGGTACAATTACACATCGCATCTTACTGCGTTGTCGTCGCGACGTCTTGGCTGTGACCTTCATCCTTGCGCGAACACTCCTTCGACCTTGAGCGCGTGTTTCTCAACATGTGCCGTGCCGTGCCGTGCCGTGCCGTGACACTCTGGTTGCTTTTTTTCGAATTATCAGTTTCAGTTTGGCGTATTTTATGGGCGAACAGCCTAAAGCCTGTCATATTCTTTCGTTGGGTGATCCCCCGGCGTCTCCATTTTATATGCCGAAGTTACGAACACACGCTGTCTGTCTGTCTGTCTGCCTGTCCCATTTTCACGAAGGTGGAACAGAGTGTTCCGAACACGAAAAAAGTTTTAAATCAAGAATAATTCGCCTCTATGGAAAGGAAACTGCATGAAAAATGACGATGGAACAGACAGTGTTCCTAAACGTCGGCGTATAAAATTCAGACGCTGGGGAATCACCCAAATGAAAGAATACAACCTTCAGAACACGGCGAAAGTTTGAAATCAAGCCTAACGTTTCCTTTCTAAGAACCCCCCAGAAAAAAAGTTCGACACTTCGCTAAACAAGATACTTTCCCGTTCCTGTATGCAATCTGAATAGGAGAAATTTCGGGCTTCTGGCGTCAGTTGAATGAATATATCACAGAACGCCGAGCTGTGGACGATTGGTACACCTGTACATACCTGTGCACGATTGGTACACCTGTACATAGCTGTGCACGGTTGGTACACCTATACATAGCTGTGCACGGTTGGTACACCTGTACATAACTGTGTTGTGCCTGACGATGGGCCAGTGTGGCCCGAAATATGCAGGGCTTCGTTTTTAATAATATTATTGTGGTTTGAGTGCAATTGAATGCATTTATTGGTTTGAATTGTAATAATTGAAGTATATGGAGAATGTGGAGTTGAGTTAGCTGTTGTTTGTAGGTCTACAGTGTGTGGACTGAGCTGGCTGCTGTTAATGTCATCGTGCCATCATCATCATCATCATCGAAGAAATACGAACTGGCAGTGCCGAAACGTCGTATTGCACACAATATTGTGACCCTCTTACGGTGTAATGGTGTAACGATGCAGTTAGGTCGCCTCATAGCGGGCAGTTTGTGCACAAAATGACCAGCCAGCAGGTTGTGTGCTTCGTCCTCAAGTGGCGCCACAGCTGGTGCGGCCAGACACACCGCCCTGTTCTGCCGTCCGTACACCTGAGCTGTGTAGGTTAGGTAAACTTCTGTTTTACGTGTGAGATTTTGAGCTTATCACAGGGGTGCTACTGACGTTCCGGGTGTTCTGTGGCGTTGGGTGATCCCGGCCGTTGCGTGGGAGCAGTGCTTCCAGCTTCTTGGTCTGCTTCAACCTTGGGTATCCGGAAACGTATTTATGCTTAAAACTTATTGTGTTCTGCTTTTTGGTGTAAATTTTCGGAGGGTGAGAATTGTCAGTGTTGGTATAATGTGTTGAGACGTAGTACCTTTTCGCAGTAAGGCTGTGTACAAAGACGCCCTCTTATAGGAACTGTACTGAGCACCGTCTGTTTTGTTTCAGTGTTATGGTCTTCACAATCCGGATGTCTGTGGAACCCTTTTGACCAAAACAGAAGGAAACGAAGCCGGCAGATGGTTGGTTGGTGAGTACAACATATATTGTAAGAAATGTGCACATCTGCATCTTTCGGCCATACTAATAGCAATAAAGCAATCCCTGGCCAGACCCTGAGGGTTTCAGGAGCTGGAGACACCCAGATTGCATGACACTCCGCACATGAAGGTGGTCAGCCCTACGCACCGGCCGCGTTTATCCCTCAGGAGATACCCCTGGTACTCATTTCTGTTAGAGGCTGAGTCGATCCCAGGGCCATAGTGCGGCTGGAAGGGTTATGTCAGCGACACCAGTGGGGTCCGAGCCCGCGACTTTCCAGCTTGTAGCGCGGTGCGTCAACCGACAGCGCCAACGCGTGCGCAAGCTGTACATAGGACAACAGAAGACTGCTGACACAAGGCACGCAGAACGTAGTAATCTGAGAGAAATCAGACGTTACGGTGAGTTCATGCATAGGAGCGGTGCACAGCATGCAGTTGGGACAGTACCATATGTGGTGCCACATTCCGCAGTTTATAGTCTTCTGTACAGCCGAAACATGTGGCTCTTGATATTACACAATGTGCGTTGCTTCTATTTGCAGAAAAGGCAAGGGGGTTGGCCTGGCATCACGATCAGTCGGAAGGAGCCGCTTGTCCTTATGCGGTGCAAAACAGAAGCTGTTTAACTCTAACGTTTTCTACATAATAAAGAATGTGTGCACTATTATGAATGACAGTTTTATTGTTGGTGACATCCGCCATCGTTTGAGATATTACGCGACCTATGGTAGTAATTATCGACGCTTGGGGACCGCCCCTCGGTCCCCATAAGGTTGGGACCAATCGGTGGTCCCGAAACGTCGGTAGTGCATTACCACTACGGGCCGCGTAATATGTCAAAAGGGCGCGGGGGGGGGATGCTGAAATTTCTCTTGTTATTGTAATTTACAATGGACGGAAAACTGAAAGTGGAATTAGAATTCGCGGTTGTTTGTGCAGGTGTCGTTATAAACACAATGTGTTTGTGAAACCGGTGGAAGTACCCGAGGAGAAGGCGCGGGGTTCCACAGATCGCACTGTGAATAGCAGCGGTCTGGTGAGAGAGAGCCTGCCAGTGTCACTTGCTGAGCGGCAGGTGTCTGCCTCATGATGACGATGATGATGTCTACTTACGGAAACACGTAGCAGGTTTAATGAATGACGTTAAAGGTAGAGGTTCAGTTCACCCCAGAACAGTTCACGAAGGCCCGGAGGGGGAGTAGAGGCGTAGCTCTACTCTTTCTTTAACTTCGGCGCTGGATGAGGTGGGTGGTCAACGCCACGCCCCGGCCGCTTTACCTTCGGGAAAGATATCCGGTACCCTTTGTATAGGAGGCTGGGTGGGCCCCAAAGCCGGTCTGGACGGGTGCGGAAAATCTCGCCCCCACCGGGATTCGATCCCCGGACCGTCCAGCCCGTAGCGAGTTGCTATCGTGGCCCCATTGAATGACGTTAACAGGTTGTATTTTTGTACTGTGGCTGCACCTCTTAATGCGTGGTAGTGGTGGTGTAGTGGATCAGGTTGGAGACTAACTGTAATACTACTGGTGGTGTATTGGATCAACTGTAACGGCTAACAGCGTCACTTCCGTCTACAGTTACGACGTCTGTTTATTCTACCAACAGAACTCAACAACACAAAAGCAAATTCAGTGGACGAAATGCTGCCAGCCGGCAGGCACTTGTATTTGCTGCTGGTACCGTGTCAAGTCACTCTGTATCATCGAAAACGTCCTTGTAGGGCACCGTTCTTGAGGCTCTCGACAACATCGTGTGGATGATGAGACCCAGAGCGTCGTACGTGGGCTGCCCAAGCTCCTTTATCGCTGTTCGCCAGTTCTCGTTTATGAATGCGTTCATGTTGTCGGCTGAAACGGTCAGACAGGTCCTTTGGTCATATTTGAAACTTACAGGACTGACGTTACACCTACAGCACGACTGGCTCCTCGTCAGCAGTTGTAAGGTATGACGAAATGTGTGAATGCAGACTGGGCTACTGCCTGACGCAGTACGCGCTGCACACTAAGTTGAATTTCACAACTGGTGACTCATTTTGCTGACCCTACCTGTATCAGTTATGCTCCCTGAAGATGATCCTTTAAGGGTTTAGACATGTTGCAGGTAGAGGCCAGTTGAAATGTGTTGGCACACGCGCAGAAACCAGATTTCGTCTTTCGGCGAAACTGACGAGTCCATTTAAATCGGCGGGGGCGTCAGTTCAGTCGACTACTGGCAGCAGAGGTGTGCGCATCAGCGGTAGTAATGCTGGATACACCATGTTCCGAGGTAGTGTGAAGGGTACTGGCTACCCATTCCATTCGGCAGTTTCCCCTTCACTTCCCCTCCCGTGCATCACCGTGTGCCATCACATTTCAACTGGACTCTACGTATAGTGTTAATGAAGTTGTGTTTAATTAACATGTGAGTGCACCTGTCGGTGTGTGTTTGCAGTAAAGTAATTCGGCTGCTTGACGGCTGGCCGGCCCACAGCTGAAGCCGACCAGCCTGTCAGCAGGTCAGCGCGCTGCTGTCACTCACCCATCACTTTGTTTCCGTTGAACAGATTGTCCAGTTTAGCCTTTACATCTCGCGGTTCGAACTCCACGGTGTAATTGCTAGGCACCAAGTACACTTGTCCGTCTTCCATCTTCTTCAGTTCGTATGTCGTGGTGTACTTGAAATACAGGTCGTCTGGAATGAAACCAGTACAGTTACTGTCCGCAGTGCTGCTGGCTGCGTGGCTAGACGCCCGCGCGCTATCACAGTACTGTACACAGTCAGTAACGGAATGACCATTCAAGGACGGGACCGAGATTAAAAAAACTCGACATTACTGCTGATTGACCAGCTCCATGGAGCACAGTGTTGCTTGAGAAGCTGACCGTTCCTCTGCTAGTCAAGAAATTCCCCGCATTTTATAGAACTCGGAGGCTCATTACCGTGCTAACAACAGCCCACACTAATCCCTTTCCAGAGCCAGATTAATCCTGTCCACGCCTCCCTCTTTTTCCTTTAAGATACAAATTTATGTTAGTCTTCCATCTACGCCTAACTCTTTCAAGTGGTCTGTTTCCTTCAGGCGTCCCCACCATAACACTCAGTGGATTCGTCCTATACCCCATGCATGCCACATGCCTCGCCTGTCTCATTGTTTTTCGTTTGATCACTCGGGTAACGGTTGGTGGAAACTGCAAATCATGAAGCTGCTCACTCTGCATTTTTCTCCTTTCTCCCGTTACTTCCTGCCCCGTTCGCAGATACCACTGCCAGCTCACCCTCAAGTGTGCTGATAGACGTGAAGGAAGTTGATGAAGAGGATCGATCTGAATCGTGTCAAAGCCTGCAGAGCGGTACTTGCACTGCCTTGCCTGTGGACACGACGTTTCGGTGTTCTCTGTCATGTGCGAAACAGCAAACAGGGTCGTTACTTCTGCTGTATACCTGCAGACTTAACAGACTGTGCTAGGTTTAGATGGCGGTAATGTACTGAGAGGATGAACTGTGTCGTGCTGACATTCTGTACTGTACGGTACTGACAGGATAATCTGTGTCGTGCTGACATTCTGTACTGTACTGTACTGACAGGATAAACTGTGTCGTGCTGACATTCTGTACTGTACTGCACTGTCAGCGGTCAGTTGAAGTTGTGTCACTCACAGAAGGGGCAGTTAGGTTAGCGGTCAGTAAGAGTTGTGTGCACTCACAGAAGGGGCAGTTAGGTTAGCGGTCAGTAGAACTTTTGTGCACTCACAGAAGGAGCAGTTGGGTTAGCGGTCAGTAGAAGTTGTGTGCACTCACAGAAGGGGGCAGTTGGGTTAGCGGTCAGTAGAAGTTGTGTGCACTCACAGAAGGGGCAGTTGGGTTAGCGGTCAGTAGAAGTTGTGTGCACTCACAGAAGGGAGCAGTTAGGTTAGCGGTCAGTAGAAGCTGTGTGCACTCACAAAAGGGGCAGTTGGGTTAGCGGTCAGTAGAAGTTGTGTGCACTCACAGAAGGGGTAGTTAGGTTAGCGGTCAGTAGAAGCAGTGTGCACTCACAGAAGGGGCAGTTAGGTTATCGGTCAGTAGAAGTTGTTTGCACTCACAGAAGGGGCAGTTAGGTTAGCGGTCAGTAGAAGTTGTATGCACTCACAGAAGGGACAGATACGTTAGCGGTCAGTAGAAGTTGTGTGCACTCACAGAAGGGGCAGTTAGGTTAGCGGTCAGTAGAAGCTGTGTGCACTCACAGAAGGGGGCAGTTAGGTTAGCGGTCAGTAGAAGTTGTGTGCACTCACAGAAGGGGGCAGTTAGGTTAGCGGTCAGTAGA
>Ga0123355_10022752_pt1 | contig 10051 bp, 2 predicted proteins | sample TergutEmb28metaG_3_FD_89872 | JGI IMG/M metagenome (GOLD analysis project Ga0123355, IMG submission 89872) | Embiratermes neotenicus P1 segment gut microbial communities from Petit-Saut dam, French Guiana - Emb289 P1 | ecosystem: Host-associated > Arthropoda: Insects > Digestive system > Gut ...
ATGGCTTCTGTGGCTTCTCAATTGATAGAGGAAGTCACTGCACATGCGCAAAGTGACAGTCTGGAGGATGCGCGAGAAATATGCGCAGACGGTACTTACTTTCCGAATAACCTACATTGTAGGTTGCTACAGTTCAATTAAAACATAATAATACCGACAGAAATGTGACTGTATTTACTGTATAAACCTATTTACTGTATAAACCTATTTACTGTATAAACCTATTTACTGTATAAACCTATACTCGTTACTAAATCCCAGGTGGCCGCGCGGTCTAAGGCGTGGGTCTCCGGCCGCTCGATTGCTGGGATTGTGGGTTCGAATCCTACCGAGGGCACAGATGTCTGTTGTGATTGTTGTGTGTTGTCGGGTAGAGGTCTCTGCGTCGGGCTGATCACTCGTCCAGAGGAGTCCTACCGAGTGTGGTGTGTCTGGGTGGGATCTTGAACCCTTGATAATGAGGAGCGCTTGGACCACCAGGGGCTGTTGCGCCATGGTAAAAATAAATACTCGTTACTAAAGCCCAAAGGGAATCACTTCTTAGGATTCTTATACTGTATGTGCATTTCAAAACCTCATTTCATAATCACCGACCTTCATCTACGTGAATCACTACACACATGTTAGCCATAACTCTGTCATTACAACATATATATCATTACAAACATATTGACAGGCGCTTATCTTGATTCTTGTTTTCTTCTAATACATGCCAATAAATAAACGAAGCCGATTGCCTTCCTTGGTTTTTGTTACTTGTACTTCAGATCACTATTCGTGTTCAACCCGTTAATGTCTGCTGCTAAATCAACACCAGTTCATTTCTACAAATACACAGCGTAAGTGTTGACAGATATTTTTTTAGTTTTATCTGTGTCATTCTACTTTGAAGTACATATTAGAGCAGCATAACTAACTAGCTCCAAGGATCAGGCACTTCTTTGAGAAGTTTGCAGCTCCTCAGCTAGTCACGGTATTTCCCGCATTTTATCGAACCCAAAGGTTCATTATTGTATTTATAAGATCATTCCGCCTGTCTCTATCCTGAGCCAGATCAGTCCATTTCATATCCCCCATCCCACTTCTTTAAGATCCATTTTAATATTATCCTCCAATCTACGTATAGGTCTTACAAATAATCTCTTTCAATCAGGGCTCCCCACCAAAGTCCTGTATGCACCTCTCCTCTCCTCCATATGTGTTACATACCCCGCCCACCTCATTATTCTTGACTTGGTCGCCCGAATAATACTTGGTGAGGAGTCATTATCATAAAGCTCCTCGCTATGTAGTCTTCTCCATTCCCCTCTTACTTCAGCTCTCTTCGGTTAGCAAATAATTTGCCCAGTAAATGTCTGAGACAGGGGTGTGAAAAATGCATTCAGTACATTTTTATCTGTCTTCGGGAGTTTTTGAGACTTGTCAAATGATCTAGCATGGTCTAGCAAGGATCTCCATCTTTAGGCCTACTTTAAATAAATGTTTTGCAAATATGGAGAAGTTCAGACATTTTGGTACGATAGTAACAGACAAAAATCAGCGATAAGGAGACTCTCGCAGATGTGGGTATGTTAAAAATGACTCGCCAGGAAACAAGGAATGGAAGGGAGGATATATTGGCCTCTATATCAGAGGATGTGGACAGCATTAGGCCCAACCCTGCCCAGGAAATGATCGAAAAGCGGACTTGTGTATGCAGGTCAATGAACATTCGGGTTCCTGAAATTTAGGAAATTTCTTTATCGTCTGAGCGAATATTACATTTCAGGAAAGACTTTGGTTAGTGAGTTGGTTAATTAGTTAATTTTTTATTTACATAATTATTTAAAGACCGTAGTTAGTGAACCTGTTTGTTCTTTTGATTTTCGATTAACCTTCTTTGCTTACTTCGGAAATTCCTTTGACTTCCTCCGACCTGTCTCTGACTGCGGATCATGTCAAATTTCCTTCCCGTAGCCAACGCATTTTAGAGTTCTATATTTTATTAATTATTATTCACTTTAAAATATACCAACATTTAGGCCATATGTCTTCTTTTGTGTTTCTGTTTAACATTATAATAAATGTATTAATTATTAAATGTTTACTGATTACCAGTGTCGGGACATATTCTAACATGGGAAGGGAAACTTCCTCGCTGCCGAAAATCAAATATCACACGTAAGTGTATTTCACAAAACAACGAAAAAGAATCGTAGTCCATGAACATGAATAGACCTACATTTTGTGGATATTGCTAACAAGATAACCACCCTGATTCTAAAATAATTTCTGTCCTAAACATTTTGTTAAAATTGTTATTTGGGCGACTTTTAAAGTAGTATTAAATGGTATTATTATTTATTGTAAATGTCGTTTAAATATCAACAGCTGCTCCAGCGCGAAGCATGGATAAGAATATATGCTCGATTAGGGCCGACGCGAGACCTGTTGGGGGCCCAGAACAAACTAATAATTTGGCACCCCTTTCTACCGATATCTCTTGAACTTTGTTAGGCCTAGGACAAGGCTGGCGAACGATTTTGAGGACACGTGCCCACATTTCTGATAATTTTCGGAAAAATTATTTCCCCTATTAAGTTATTTCGAATTATTCCAGCGACATCTTAGCGTCCCGGACGGCTGTCCAGTTGGCTAGGCCCTTATTCAGGCCCCGAGTCTGATATCCGAAGTATTGCTACGGCAGGAAGCACGGAATGATATGAACAAAGGGATAAATGTACAGAGTAAAATCAGAGAAGTAAATGAAACAGTGGGCTAGAAATATTGGTAGTTCTGGGATATGAGAATGTAGAAATAGCCAAGTGACATAGTACAATCATTTAATTAACACACCAACTAATGCACACTCATATATTATTTAAAATTCTAAAACTCTTACATTAAAACGCTCCTACATATTTCGATCATAAGATCATCCTCAGGGAGAATAAACTGTTCCTTGCTAAAATTAAAGTTTAAAAACACTTGGTGATTGACTTCGTTATGTTAACTTGGTGCTGTGGCAGCATGTCTTATGTTGTGTATGGATCGTAGGCTGTTGAGAATGAGCCTGGCTGTGGATCCACACACAACATACGACATGCTGCCACAGCACCAAGTTAACATAACGAAGTCATTCACTGAGTGTTTTTAAACTTTAACTTTAGCAAGGAACAGTATGCTCCCTGAGGATGATCTTATGATCGAAACATGTAGGAGCGTTTTAAGGTAAAATTTTAGAATTTTAAATAATATATGTTTGCATTAGTTGGTGTGTTAATTAAATTAATCTACAAAATACACGATGCACCGATAATGATGACGCAGAACAAGTGTTGGCTGGAGTGAAACTAAAGAGATAAATAAAATAAAGTAAAATTACTCTCTTCTTGAATCTCACGTCATGTGATTTGTTAAAATACACGTTTGCCTAAGAATCTTCCGCAATTTTCTACCATAATACATAGCGTCATATGCTAGAAGTTCATAATATTACCCGTACTTATCACCGCCGTTAGGGCCATGAATCTCCAACGAAATTAAATTACGTCACAAGTTCAGACTCCCTGAACCTTCGGTTCGGAAGCAGCCGTTTTCTCTTAAATGTTTGTGCTTGTCCACAGTACTGCATGTCCTGAAATTAATTTATTTCAGAAGTAGAGATTAAATAATTACTCACTTATCAATGCTGAGGAAAATAACACACTTGTATTAGCGTCACAGGCAATGGGCAGCACTGATTTCAAATATAACTTCTATGAACATTTGCTGTCAGCCCTGGTCGATCTCTTCTGCTCGTGAACCAGCAGTTATCACAACATTTACTGGGTGGATTAACGTCTCCTTGGAGCAGGTAAGGTGGGGAGAGCTATAATCTGCCTTCAGCACTCAGACTGACAATAGGCCTGCTACAGGTTTTCCAGTTATCTTATCATTAACGAACTAAGTATACTCCGAAATGTTTGGACTTCGAATTATGTTTTGTCAGAGCGTGAACAAATGGAAGAACATTAAGGTACGGACTGATAATTACTGGTGTGGTTTGTGAACACGGCGATAAAAGTTTCACATTCTGGGCCAGCAGAGTTAATGCTAAAATGTAAACACATATTTCTACAAGTAATTTATATGTCTACAGAGCACGGTTAGGCCAGTATTACTGAATTTCTCAAGACATCTCCTTTATTGGCCGTTTTATAACGATTGACCATATTGAAGGTTCGATCGAAACACAAGGTCTTCTCTGCCTGTACGTGTTTGGACTCTTTTTCTGGGTCATCATCACGCGTCAAGCCATTTCATTATTACACTTTCTAATGTGCATTTATCTGCGATTTATTTAACGACGCTGTCAGTAACTTAAGTTAATTTATTCCATAGTGTCTTGGGTCAGTTCCATAGCCTGTTTCGCAGCGAGCTCTTCACAAATTGCCATCTAATGGTTCCCGTTTCAATGTCAATTACCCTTTCGTTTCCTTAAGGTCATCTAGTAGCTGCTTACATCTTTTTCCTCGTCTTCCCGTCAAGTATATTTCCCTCTTTCTTTGTTCGAATTGCGTGTTTTATAAGGCAGTTCCTATGCAAGATATGACCAATTCAATTAGGCCTCCAGACAAAGCATCTCCCATTTGTCTCTCGTTTTGCAACAAGATTGTCCGGGGAAAATAATAATTTGATAGCTTTAGCTTAGGTTATGTAGCATCAAATTGTAGTATGATTGTAATTAATTAATTTGGATATGGAAAGAAGCGATTTGACCTAATCTGAAGTACTCGCTCGACATATACACGTATATGCCAGATTGTATGAATAAACTCAAACTGGCAGAATAAACGTAGGTCGTCCAAGGTAAAGGCGAACAAGGCGAACAGACATACAGACGGAATAAACCTGGATGACATATATTCCGTTTGTGCTGCTGATATACATGACGTTTGCCTGGAAGAATTTAGGAAAACTCTCTTTCACTTTAGTTTATTTATCATCATCACAAACATCAAGTATTGTACCCTTTGACCCGTTCCTTCTCCAAAGTTACAACTGTTCTCTCCAGCGTTTCTTTGGTCTTCCAATTGTTCTCCTTCCTTGTGGTCTGTAGTAGTATGATTTCAAAGGGATTCGTTTTTGTGGAATTCTTTGCAAGTGTTGAAACCAGTTCCGTCTATATTCGTCTATCTTGTCTAGTATGTCTGTAATCTGTAGTTTGCGGCGTATGTAGTCGTTTGTCTTGTGGTCATAAAGGGTGTAGCCTGCCAGAGGTATCAATAACTTCATTTCTGTTGCTTCAATTCTTCGTCTTTGTGAGTCAGAAAATTTGTCTTTAGTCTATTTATACCAAATGGGATTCGAACCAAGTGACACCAGAATAACGCCAGGATTGTTACCGCTTTGTCATTCATCCTTACCAGTTCAGCATTAATTAACCATTCGATCATCGACAATACAGAGTCTGAAAAACAAATAGCGTTGTTAAATAAAAAACCTGCAACGTGAGTTCTGCAAATAGGCAGACAATCTTAGCTTCAGCTGGAGGTCGCAGTGCGCATGTCTAAATGTCACAGGAAGGTACAAAACCTCGGGAGAATAGACGAAGAGAAATATTTGCAGAAGACAAAGTTAATATACTCAAGTCGTCCCCTTCAGCGTGTTTTTTGTTCGCATGTAGTAAAACTACAGGCAATGTACTTATAAACGCAACACTGATGCGCATTCGCGTAACCATTGTTTCCGTAGAACAGCAATAACTTGCACATATTCTGAGTGTGTGTCTGTAGCCATAGTTATCCAATATGCAATGCACATCCCCAAACATCGTCATCTGTGGCCTGTCTGGCTGTACCATATCTTCCATCATTAGCTTATAAACGGTGCGGTGTTTGTGAAACAGGTTTTGAACCTAAAATGTGTGTTTTGAGTCTCTCTAAAAACTTTGTCCGAAACGTGTCTCATTATAGGAAGAAATGAGGGAGATATTATCATAAAATATGTAGTTCTTCGTGTAAAATACCCATTATTGTTGTCAGAATTTAATGGGGCTTCAATTTTCTCGACGTATTTTCGAAAAATACTCAAATATCAAGTTTCATGACACTCTGCCCAGTGGAAACCGAGTATCACCATGCGGACGTACAGAACAGACGGACAGACGGACATGACGAAGTCAGTATTCGCTTTTAGCAATTTTGCGAACGCGCGGAATGAACTTAATACCTGTCGTTACTCTGTCTCTATGCAGCCAATTGTAAGAATAGTCTGTTGTTATGAAGCAGTAGAGAGGTACCTGCGCTGTTTAATTCAGGAGAGCTGTCTGAACTGAAGGCCACCGTCTTTCATGCAAGCATTTCAGCGACGCACCATGTTCCGGCGCAACCTGTCTAAGATCCTTGGCCAAATATGAAGATTTCCGTTGAAGAATAAAAAACCAACTAGATGCCACTTGTTATATTTACTTTACTTCTTAGATACTCAACGTGTTTCGGGCATTAATACGTCCATCTTCAGGAGTTTGCGACTACGTTGTTGAACTAATACATTGGCTGTATTATTCTTGGATTGCTGTGTGTTGGAGTCAGGGTTCTGTTCGGCTGGGGTGGTATCCGGTCTGCCGGCTGCCGGCATCCCGGTTACCACCCCAGCCGAACCGAACCCTGACTCCAACACACAGCAATCCAAGAATAATACAGCCAATGTATTAGTTCAACAACGTAGTCGCAAACTCCTGAAGATGGACGTATTAATACCCGAAACATGTTGAGTATCTAAGAAGTAAAGTAAATATAACAAGTGACATCTAGTTGGTTTTTTATTCTTCAACTATAATAATGATGCACGGTCCAATAAACGATCAGATGAAGATTTCCACACGTCGCTGTAATTCTAGCTACCAGATCATCTTCTGCCTCAGCACAGGCTAACAAATGAGACATTAAGATGGCTCCAAATGAAGAGGTCAAGCGGCGTCAACTCAGGAGATGGTGACGGCCAGCGAAGCACCCACTGCCCGCAAAAATCCAAAATGTTCGTCCATGATCTCTTACAGCATGCGTAAAATGAGCGTGGGCACCACCGTGCGGGAACCGTGCGCGCAAGTTGTCCAGTCTTCCAGCCACAGTAGCGATGGAGATTCCGTTCAGAAGGAGACATTTCCGACCACACGTTCCCCTTCTCACGTTGCTCCCCCTTCTTTACTTTATGCATCCCGCTGTGTTAGAGAATAAATAAAGGCAGATTAACAACCGTCAAAATCATAATTGTATTAAAATAATAAATTAACCAGCTACATGTTTCGAACCTCTAGGGGGTCTTCTTCATGCTGATATTTGAAATATACTATGTAGATCATGTGTAGAAGGGAGATCTACCTTCCGTTTTCGCAGCCTGTATATGGCCCCTAGAGGGTCGAACCATATAGCCGGTTAACTTTTTATTTTTATAAAATTGTGTTTTTGAAAGTTGTTACTCTTCTTTGATTTGCTCCCCCTTGGTGACCATACAACCCTCAAAGTTCGTAAAACTAATCTGTTACAGCCTATATATATTGCCTGGAAGAATTTAGGAAAACTCTCTTTCAGTTTAGTCTATTTATCATCACATACATCAAGGATTGTACCCTTTGATCCGTTCCGTGTCCAGAGTTACAACTGCTCTCTCCAACGTTTCTTCGGTCTTCCAATTGTTCTCCTTCCTTGTGATATGTAGTAGTATGATTTCAAATGGATTCGTTTTTGTGGCATTCTATGCAAGTGTTGAAACCAGTTCCGTCTGTATTCATGTATCTTGTCTAGTATGCCTGTAATCTGTAGTTCGCGGCGTACATGTATGTAGTCGTTTATCTTGTGGTCATAAAGGGTGTAGCCTGCCAGAGGTCTCAATAACTTCATTTCTGCCGCTTCAGTTCTTTGTCTTTGTGAGTCAGAAAATTGGACTTTATATATATATTAATGTCGTTCGTCAAGAACGAGACAATGAAAAGGGTTATTGTGACCTCTTCAGTGCAACATACCTGCTCTCGGTCCTTGTTATTACCAGCGCCATGACAACGTCTTACAAGCCATTAACATGATACAGATACTTTCAGTAGCACTGGGACATGAGGGAGGTGTGCAATAAAAGCTCAATAGAATCAAAATCAAACGGCAGTGCAAGCAGATGATAATTTCTGCATAATATAGACGGTCTAGCTTGCTGGACATTGGTTACAGAAGTTTTGCATTCGAAGTAAAGTTTCATTGCTCTACAAATCAGCATGATTCACAAAACCTTTCATCAGCATATTTTCCCGCATAAAGAAGTCCTCGAAAGGCAGCGTTATTTGAGTAATCCGGAGTGTCACTGCAGTGCGTAGCAAGATTTTTGCTGTCATACGTCGTTTGGGAAGTGTTCGCGCTCTTCAAGACTTGAGTGTTACCGAGAGGAAGTATGTATCTAACTGGTTCAAATAAAATGTAGTAAATCAACGGGCAGAGGGCCGACGTCATGTACTACGTCCATATAATTGAAGTGCACAAAACTGTGTTTCTGTGTTAATATAAAGAGCCCTTTGTTACTAGAGTCTTCGGTCCGCTGTAGATTCTCAGGTAGACTGCGTTGTAACATTTCGCCTCCATTGCTGGCAACGAGGGTCTTGACCTGCAACTCTCTGATACTAAGTACGTCAATATCAGTGCTTGCTGCATTAGGTGGAAGTTTCTGTTGTGGTGCAGAAGAAAACGAAGCAATGGCCTACGAGATCATGTTCACATGTACAAATGAAAGTGAGTCCTGTGTGCCTTGTGGTTTATCACGTTATTTATTATTTACAGTTTATCTGAGGAGGCTGTAATCATTGTAGCCGAACGTAAGTAGCCTGTTACATCCAGCAGCTCATATAGGTCGTTCAAGAACATTACCTTAAAATGAATTAAACTTGCGACATAAGGACAGTCAGTAAAGTATAAAATCGTAAAATTATAAGTAAACACTTTATTATCAAATTAATGCACAATATACAATATGTAGATACAATTAAAATTATAAAATATTTAAAAGTGCTCCAACATTTTTTGGATCACAGAGGATCCATAACCAGGGAGCCTTGTACAGTTCTTGGCTAAAAATTACAGGCATTATTCTATCGTGTCCGTTGACATGGACAAGGTTGGTGTTATGGCAGCATATTCTGACCCGCTGTGCGTGTGTGTAGTTCGCTGTATATGAAGGCACTGTATATGAGTGCCTTCATGTACAATGAACTACACACACGCACAACGCTGCCATAACACCGACTTTTGTCCGTGTCAACGGACACGATAGAATCATTCCTGTAATTTTTAGCCAAGCACTGTACAAGGCTCCCTGATGATGGATATTGGAATACTTTTAAATATTTTATAATTTTAATTGTATCTACATATTGTATATTGTGCATTAGTTGGATAATAAAGTGTTTAATTATCATTGATGCAAAGTGCAAATTTGAAGATCATAAAATTATGAGATTGTAACATTTGTTTGTTGTGTCCAATCCTATGATTCAGTCTTTCTTCGTATGTCGCAAATTATGAAATCAGATGTTCGTTTGGTATTGTATGCACTAGAAATGAATACGATATACATAGTATAATATAATATAGTATAGTACAGTAGAGTATTTTATAATTTTAGAGTATTACACTGTACTTCATACTGTGCGTATTGTATTTTACTGTATTGTATTGAAACCGTAATCTAATGCGACATCGATTTAATCACGTGTGACAACTCTAATTTTTAAGTTTAAACAAAAGCTGAACACATAATAGAAATCTCCTTAAAGATGGCCTGTTAAGTCAGGCCGAAATATGTCCGAGAACTAACCGACAATTAAATAATGCAGTGCAACAAGTTGGAATTGATTCTTTGTAGATTCTTGACAGTAGTTCTGTCTCTTTAATTGATTGGAAGGAGTTTAGCAATTTATAGACCTTGTACTTTTTTTTTTTTTTTTAATAAATTTATTATTTACATCTGCCTCAGGAGGCTATAAGTAAATGGTATGAGGTATAGCGCTTTGAGAGGAGTCGCTGCCCAGTGGCAGTTCTCCAGAGGCGTC
>Ga0123355_10022753_pt1 | contig 10051 bp, 8 predicted proteins | sample TergutEmb28metaG_3_FD_89872 | JGI IMG/M metagenome (GOLD analysis project Ga0123355, IMG submission 89872) | Embiratermes neotenicus P1 segment gut microbial communities from Petit-Saut dam, French Guiana - Emb289 P1 | ecosystem: Host-associated > Arthropoda: Insects > Digestive system > Gut ...
ACCAAGCTGCGCGACCTTCAGCGCGTGTATGTACGGCACTCGCTCCGGCGTTCCGGTTACATCGAAGCTACCCCCATCGATGGGCGATTCTTGTGCGCGGCCGCGAGCAGTCCCGCAACCGTGTTCTGGCTGACGATGAGATCCAGTTGTTTTGGCACGCTGATTCCCAGCATTCGCCGCTTTTGCGCTTCTTGCTGCTGACGGGTCAGCACATCTTCAGGCGGGGTCGATGGGGTGGGCGGCGGGGCAGTTGCCACAAAATCGCCGATGTGCAATGAGCAAATTCTTTGTTAAATCAATAAATTACGTATACGTATAGTGAGCATGGGTCCAATTCTTCGACGCGGCTCGTATCATAAGTAGCAGGGCCGGGTTCGAACGGCTGACCGAGGGGGAACTGCTATGTGGCTCGATACGCTGAATGCAACCGATCGAGTAACCCTGCTCGAGCTTTACGGGAGGAGCGTCATGCTACTCGAGCTCGGGCGCGCCTCCGAGTGGGTGGATCTGTTTGTGCCCAACGCGCTGCTCCGTTGCGGCTCGCATCAATTCCAGGGGCACGCCGACCTCCTGGACCTGGCCCGGCGCACGATTGCGGGAGAGTTCGACTTGGCAGCTGGACCCCAGATACCAGCTGCGCGTTGCCACCACAGCTTGAGCGATGTGAGCCTCTTCGCCGACGGCTTGCATCACGCCTCAGGCTTCGCGCACCTCAACGTGCTCGCCGTTGGCGCTGCAGGCGCCCCGCGCTGGCTCGCGTTCGGCGTCTACTCGGACAGGCTCGGCAAGTGCGCTTCGGGTTGTTGGCGGTTTGCCAGTCGCACGTTGACGGCAGATGGTGCGGCGTCGGTGCAGGATATGGCACCACCCGTGCGCAAATCAGCTGCAACGAAACGCCTGGTCTCGTAGTTGCGACCAACGGCGAGGGAAGTCGCTTCGTCCCTGAGGGTTCATTCCGCTGCGTGGACCGGCGAGCCCTCGATCAAAGATGCTCGAACCCCTCGGCGAGCTGTCGCAAACACAGCCGGGTGAAGTGAATGCCCCCAAACGCGGTGCGTAGATCGCACGCCGCGTCTGAATTCACCTTGGCTTTCAGGGTGACGCTCGTCACACTGCCGCGCAGCCACTTCCAGAGGCTCCAGTAACGCAGCCTGTCCTGGTCGACCGGCCGACCCACTTTCGAGGCATACAGCGCCTGCCACTGCGAAGTGGACAAATAGCGTTCAATCTCATCGCGGCAATACGCCAGATCTTCGACCGGGTCCCCGATGTGCCAGGTCTCCCAGTCGAGCAAGGCGGTAACGCGCCCGTCATCCAACATCAAGTTGCGAAATGTAGCGTCACCGTGCACGATGCGACCGACCGAGTCCGATCGTGGCAGATTCCCTCTCATCCAGGCGAAAGCAGCGGTCACGATCGCGCTCTGCCTTTCGCAGTGCCGGTTCCATTGCGCTTCGAATGCGTCGAGCATTGAGCTGACCTGAGCGGCCATTGGTCGCTCCACAGCCCCTCTGAAGCTTGCGACCCGAGGCAGATCAATAGAATGGATATCGGCGAGGAGCTGGACAAACTTCTCTGCGACATCGCGGCCGATCTCCGCGGTCGGCTCCTGACGGTAGTTCATGACCGGCTGGCCGGAAACAAGTCGCGATACCAGGAACGCACGCCCCAGGACACTCGCGTCCCGTTCGCACCAAAGAGCTTCCGCCACGGGAATGCCCGCGGCATGCACAGCCCGTAGCACCTCGAGCTCGTCCGCCGCAGAGCCCTCGAGAGGACTGAACGGGCTGTCACAACGCAACACGACCGCATCGGCCGGGCGGTCGGCGCCTGCCAGATGGACAATGAGTGTGTCCTTGGAATAACCGCCCAGGGGCGCATCAATTTTCTTGACCAACAGGTCTCTGCCGCGCGGATTGCGCTGCCGTAGATAGTCCTCTATTCGCCCGGTCGCAATCCGCGCGTCACCCGCTGGCTGCTTCGCCGCATCGGCCTCGCGCCGTTCTGCAGCCTCCTCACGGTCCAGAGCGATCCGTTCACGTCGGACCCGCTGGATTCTGTCGGCCCAGGTGTCTTGCTCACCTGCAATTGCCCCCTCCCCGGGCGGTGTGTCAGCGAGACCGCCATGCGGTTCGCGAGCCTCGAGGGCGACGACCAGGGAGTCCAGCAGGCCAACGGCCATCGCCAGGGAGTCGCAGGCGCGCGGGGACCTGACCTCCGGAGCAACGGACATGGTGAGCTCGCGTCGCAGCACGCGAAGATAGCTTGCTATGTGCATTTTACTGGTGGCAGTAGGTCAGCGTTCTGTTGGCCACAGCCGCCTGGCGTAATCCGGCCACGCATACTCCTGCGCTTCCCCCACGCCCCGCATCCCATCGAGAACCCAATCAGTCAGCCCGAACCAGGCGTTCAAGTTCGGCCAATGATGCATCCAATAAGAGCTTCGGGGTAGGCCCTGAAGCTTGTGCAGCTCGCCGCGATCGTCCTGAAAGTCGACATCGATCCGACCAGGTCGCAACCGCTGTGTTGGAACTCGCTCGGTCCGCCGCGACATCCTTACCACTCTCCGCAGATCCCCATCGATCATGAGCCAACCGTCGAAGAACGCCCGCGACGCATCGATGTCGTAGAGAGATCCCCACACAGGCTGCCGGGTGGGGTCATCGCAGCCGCTCAGATTGAACGCCGCCTTGCCTTTCGCAACGGTCCCGCACAGCCAGCCGATCGGCGGATGGGAGATCTGGTCTTCGGGACGGGCCTCGCCCCAGGAGCGATCCCGAAATGACGGGCCATCGATGCGATAGGTCTCGCCCGCGACCCTGACTTCGCCCGTGATCCAGATCGCTTGCTCGAAATGCCGGCCGTTGGCCCGCATCGCAGGACGCATCAGCGCGCGTACGTCGAGGCTCGCGGAGCAATTGAGGCCCTTCGGCTCATAGTCGATATGCATCCGCTGTAACGGCTCGATGATATCGAAGGACAGACCGACTTGCGGAACCGTCAGTCGCGAGCCCTCAAACCGGGGTGCCGGCAGGTAGATCTGATAATTCAGGTGGTCGGCCTGGAGCTGGTCGAAGCACGTGCCGCGCCACATCCAGCTCCCCGCCGAACAGATCCCAAGGTTGGGGCGGACTGCGATGTAAAAGCTTGCAATGAGGCCCCGATCTGGCTCGATGGCCTCGAACCACCAGGTCTCCGTTGCCGAGAACGCGCTGGTACCGGGAGAGTCGTGCAGGAACTCGATATCGGCCGGGATCTCCCCGAAACCAGCCTGGGTGGCTCGCAACCAGTCTACTTTCTGTGCATCCATGGCGCTTACAGTTGCGCCGCGAGACGAACACCATAGGTCCGCGGCATACCCGCCACCTGATACAGATTCAGACCGCCATTGTTCTCACCCGCAGTGATGTAGTACTTGTCGGTGAGATTCTCCCCATACAGGGTTACGCTATAAGCCCGTTGTCCGCCAAGTGCGAATCGCAACGACGCATTGAGTAAGCCATAGGCAGCCTGTGCGCCGACGGGTATGTCCAGCGGATTTGTCGTGAAGCGCGTTCTGTACTGGTACCCTGCGGTGAAAGTCATGTCAGTCACTGAAGTGAATACCGTATAGTCGGCGCCGACGTTGACGGTCCACTTCGGCGCATATGGCAAACGTAACGCGCTGTTGTCCACTGCCGTCAGGCTGCCCTCTGCGTTCGGCACGTAGTCCACATACTGGTCGTACCTTGCATTGAGATAGCCGATCGAGCTGCGCAGAGTCAGTGCCGTGAAAGGCACTGCCGTAACCTCCAGCTCCGCTCCCCCTATCTTGGCCCTGGCTGCGTTTCGTACGGCCTCGATGTAGAACGGCGGCGTACTGGATGGCCCGACTACATCGCGTTGCAGATCTTTATAGTCGTACAGGAATACCGCGCCGTTGACCGAGAGCCTCCGCTGCCACCCCAGTGATTTCAAACCGAGCTCCCACGCATTCACGGTCTCTGGATCATAGGTGAGTCCGGTACTGTTGAATCCACCGGACCGGTAACCCTGAGCGAAACGCGCATACGCCATGGTGTCAGGAGTGAAGTGCAGGCGGGCACCCGCCTCACCGGTCGCTCTTCCCCACGATTTGCTGCCCGCGACCGGAGCCGGGACTGTTTGCTCGTACTCCTTGCGATCACTGGTATAGCGCGCGCCCAGGAACACGTCCCACATGTCGGTGAGTTTGTAGTCGGCGTGCGCGAACACGGCGTAGCTCTCGAGCTTCTGCCCGTGTACGGCATCAGGAAGATCGCAGGTAATTCCCAGCAGTGGCAGGCAAACATGCTCAATGAAGTCCCATTGGTCATTCAAGTAATAGACGCCGGCTACCCAGTTGAGATGGCCACCCGCGTCCAGGCCGCCTCCGTTGTTGGAGGCGAGGCGAACTTCCTGGCTGAAGGTTCGGTCCGCGGTGTATTGGTCCTGCACTCTCAGGAACGACAATTCCGTGAAGTCGAGGTCCAGTCTGACGTGGTCTGGCATGCGCTTGTATCCAGTCACGGAAGTGAGGGTCGCCGCATCGAGTTGCCAGTTCGCCGTCAGTGTCATCAGTGCCTGATGGGTATAGGGTCTGGCCGTAAAGTCCGATCGGACGACATAGGGAGGGTCGGGGGTGCACTGCGCGAACGCCGAGCACAATGTCGATACGCCCTGAGCGCCAGTCTGGGTGCGCGGATACGCAATGTCGTCCGTGACGTTGTGGCCGGGTGCCTGCTGGCTGTTGTCAATTACGAAGGAGCCGCTGAGATACACATCGAGCCTTGACGTCGGGGTGAAAAGCAGTCCAACGCGCATGTCCGTATACCTGCGACCGCCAGTGCGACCACCTGCGAATACGTTCCGGACGTAACCGTCGGAATCCGTAGACATCACTGCAAACTTGGCTGCCAGCGTGTCTTGGATGAGCGGGCCGTCGACGGCTGCTTTCGCAGTCCAGGTGCCGAAGTTGCCGTAATCGACTTCTCCTCTCAGTTCCAGCTGCGTAAGACTCGGACGCCGCGTGTAGAGCATCACCGCCCCACCCGTCGCGTTGCGTCCCTGCAGCGTGCCCTGCGGTCCGCGGAGCACCTCCACCCGATCCAGGTCGAAGGTGTCGAAGAGGGAGCCGTGCGCGCCCTGAATATACACGCCATCGATGGTGAGCGCGTTAGGCTGGTCGACCAGGGGATCGACCGATCGCTCACCAATGCCACGAATGAACGTAATGGCGGCCGAAGGCACTACGCTCACCGGCTGGAAATTGACATTGGGCATCATCGCCGTCAGGTCGCCGATGTCGCGGGCACCAGTCCGATCGAGGAAATCCCCGGTCACCGCGGTGATGGCGATGGGCACGTCGAGCAGGCGCTCCTTGCGCTTCTCGGCGGTCACCACGATCTCCTGCAGGCCGGTCTCGGTATTGTTCTCCTGGGCGGTCGGCGTTGCAGCCGGTTCCACGGCAACCGGCGCTGTGGTCGACGCCTCGCCGAATGCCAGCCCCGCGCCCCACCCGAGTACCAACGGCAACACTGCCGCCGCGAGGCCGCGCCCGCTGTCGCGGTTCCGCCGGCACGTGCAGCCGAACCGCGCACTGACATGGGCCATATGTCCCCCCTCCACGATCACGGTTTGGCCGACGCCTTCTTAAATTCTTACACCAAGTATAATTTCCTGCAAGTACTCTGTACACCGATGTACCACTTTTTTTACGGCATTGAACCGACGTTTGACTGGCACTCAACCTATTTCCTACACTCAGTGTACTTCCTTACACAAGCCTGAGCCTGGCATTGACGCAGCCGCAGGGGTTGGTGAATTTCCGTGACTTCGGGGGCTTGCCCTCGCGGTACGGCGGTACCGTTGTGGGCGACCGGTTGTTTCGCTCTGGACACTTTGCGTACGCGTCACCAGCGGCGGTCGCCCGGCTGGAGGCGATGAACTTCACGGCGATCGCAGATCTGCGCCTCACGAGTGAGCGTGTGGAGCAGCCGGGCGCATGGCCGGGTCAGACCACACGTCGCGTCCTCGCCCTGGAAGGTGATGTCGCCGACGATGCGCCACACCTGGCTTTGCTCAAGGCGCGCCAATTCGACTATGAAGGTATTGACCGGTTTTATGTCGCCTTCTACCGGAATATCCCGTTCGATCCCTCGTATAAGCCACTGTTTGGCGCCGTGCTGCGGGCAGTTGTGGCAACATCCGGGCGCACACTGATCTACTGCTCGGTCGGCAAGGATCGCACCGGTATGTTGGTTGCGCTCCTGCAGCACGCTCTTGGCGTACCGCCCGAGCTGATCGTCGCTGACTACATGAAGTCGCGCGGAGCTGATGGCATCGAAGCCATCATCCCGGAGATTCAGCAACGACTGAGCAACCGGCTGGGTCAGGACGTGGAGCCTGCCCTGGCGAGAAAGATGCTGGGCGTGGAGGAGGAGTATCTGCGCGCAGCCCTCGACGAGATCGAACGGCGCTATCATTCAGTTGACCGCTATCTCGATGACGTCGGCTTGACGTCGGAGCTGCGCGAGCAGCTGCGGAACAGTCTCATCGTGCGCAAGACCACCCGGGGATCATAACTGTGTTACCCACCAACAATCGCCTGCTCCAGGGAGTCCAGACTGCTTTGACTCGCTTATCCGAGTTGAAGCTCCCGGAGGAAGCTCGCAAGATCATCTCCAACATCACGCTCGTTACCAACGAGCTGCGGCTCCGGGAGGATCGGCAATTTTTCCTCAGTCTGTATCAGGAGGGCCGTGCCTTGCTGGAGGAAGGTAACTCCCTCGCCGCCAAATCCCTGCCCGGCCCAACAGTCGCTGCCGTTAGCCCGCCACCCGCAAGAGTTCCAGAGAGCTCGGCGGACTGGCTGGATGCCCAACGCTCAGAGATCGGAGCTTCGCTCGCGCGGCTCATTCCACAGTTGACGCAAGGAACGAACAACGACACGCAGGTCGATGAGTTTCTCCGCCGTGTGGTGGATTGGGAGAATCGGCTGTATCAGTTCCGGCTGTCGCAGGCAAAGACTGGCCAGGATGGTGATGGGGAAGCGACCACGCCTGAGCGTTTCACCCCGAGCTCCATCAAGCGCTATCTCGAGAAGCGCTTTCCGCTTCGCGCGCCAATCACGGTGACCTCACTGAAGGCCCTGTCGGGTGGCTTCTCGAAGACAACGGTCCTGTTCGATGCGCACTTCAACCACGAGAGCAGTGAGTCATGGGTCATTCGTGCGGAGCAGCCGCTCGATCTGCTGTTCCTCGATGGAGCTCGTATCGACAACGAATTCCATGTACTCAAGTTGGCCAGTGCCGCGGGTCTCGCGGTGGCAGAGCCGCTATGGCTCGAGAACGATGCCCGGGAGCTGGGTCAGCGCTTCCTGGTCTCACGCAAGGCCAAGGGCAGCAATTTCGGCAGCCGCATTGAAGTCGGTGCGGCTCTTTCAGAAGAGTTGCTTGGCGATCTCATCGGGCAGCTCGTCAGAATTCATCGGACGCCGATCCGGCCAGCTGACGAGCACGTGCAACACTCGCACCTGCGAAAATGGCTGCCATTCCCCACGTTGACGGAGTGCGTGGCTGCGCAGGTTCAGTACTGGAAAGAAGGCGCGAAGCGCTTCAACCTGCCCGCCTCCCCGCTGCTCGAACGGGGTTTGGAATGGCTTGCGGAGAACGTACCCGAAAACGCGGCCGTCCCCTGCCTCCTGCATGGCGACTATGGCCTGCACAACATCCTGGTCGAGAACGATCGCCTGTCCTGCGTGCTCGACTGGGAAGGCGCCACGCTCGGCGATCCGGCCGAAGACCTGGTCTGGCTGATAGACGGTCTGCGCTCCCGGGTCGACCGTTCCAGCATTCTGGATGCGTACGCACAGATGTCCGGCGAACGCATGTCCGAGGAGCGTCTCCGCTATTTCGAGGTCTTCAGCAGTGTTCGATTTGCGGTGGTCTGCCCTCGGGCATTGCAGCTTTTCGAGGCACACCCGGAGGTCGACATCGCGTCCTGCGAGTTGGGCCTGCGCTTTACCTACTTCGGGACGGGACGAATGAACGAAAGCATCGCGCTCGCCGAGGCGGCGCGCTCGCAAAGGAGAACATGATGCCCGTAATACTGCCGCGCGATGACCTCCTGCACACGCCGCCCAACGATCATTACACGTGGTCGGAGACGAATTGGTTCGGAATGATGTTCATTCCGCAGAAACGGATTCAATTCGACGTCTATGTCTGGATGCACCCGAACCTGAGGGTGGTGCATGCGGGCATGTATATCTCCACCGGCATCAAGAAGGATCAACTGTGCGCGGAATATTTCGATTTCCGCTCCTGGCTGCCCATGCCGACCGGCAATCTCGACAACTACACCCTGGAGAACGGGCTGGCCGTCAGGATTCTGAAACCGTTGAGCACCTACCAGATTGACTACAGTGACCGCGAACGCGGTGTAGAGCTGCATGTCATCTGGGATGCCATCATGCCACCCATCCCCTTCCCCATGGGCGAGCACCTGGAGCAGGCCGGCCGCGTAACCGGCTCACTGAGGTTCGACGGCGAGACTCATCAGGTGGATTGCATCACGATTCGTGACCACAGTTGGGTGCTCCGCCCGGAAACGCCGAAACCGGGACGCAGGCCCATAGGCTTCGTGGCATGTGGCTTCGAGGATGGCTCGGCCTTCTGTCTGACCATTCCGGACTCCGCTTACCTCACCGACGGCCCGGTACTCGAGGCGCCACGCTGGCTGACACAGGCTGCAGCTCCTGACAGCGCAGTCGTGGCCTTCTGCTGGGTGCACAAGGACAAGTTGAGCCGCCAGATCAAGAGCGCAAAGCTGCGAACTCTCAGGGCCTCCGATGGCTGTCTCCCGAGTGGCTTCGAGCTTGATTTCGTGGACGACCGCGATGAGAGCTACACGGTGAGGGGAGAGACTGTGAACTTCTTCCCGCTGCACTGGATGCACAACAACATCATATCGTGCTGCTTGAGCAAGATCACCTGTAATGGTCAGCAAGCCTGGGGTGCCTACTATGAATCGCTCGAAGGTGATATCGTGAGAAAACTGTTCAAGTGAGTCCGGGCCGCCGAGCCATGCCTAGCAGAGTGCGCGCCAGAGGCGCCAGAGAGAGGGCCCCGGAACCCCTGATCATCGCATGGGATGCGTCGCAGCCTCGCCGGCCAGGCCTGCGCGATCGCAAGAAGGCCGATGTACGCTCGACGATACTCGCATCGGCGGAAAAGTTGTTCCGCGAGCGCGGCTACTCTGCTACGTCGATGGCCGACATTGCGGATGCGGCCAAGATCGCGCGCAAGACACTGTTCAACTACGTGGCGTCCAAGGAAACCATCATTCTGGCGCTGGTCGACCGGGTTATCGGCGCCCATATGCCCGGTTGGCTGGAGAGTGACAGCCCCGTTCATCACGACTCGCGCGACGTTCATACCGTGAATTTCCAGAGGAGACTGAACGAGATCGCACGACATCGCTGGCTGCTCACACTGGCCGCTGAGCATACGACTTTTTTTACGGGCAGCAGTACCCGCTACGCGTGGGAAACCTACCAACTCAACAGGCGGGCGCGGATGCGCCGCATCTCGGCAGTGCAGGCCGAGGGTAAGATGCGCACAGATATCTCGCCTGAAGAGATATCGGGATACTACGATGCCTTGCGCGACCTGACGATCCGCAACTGGCTGCTCACGCCAGGCAGCTCGCGCGAAGACCTGCGGCACCTGTTCGAGAACGCCATGCGACTCCTGGAGCGGGGTCTGGCCCCGCTGTAGCGTTCGCTGACCACGCACGTACGCCAGTGAGTATCCACTGTCGGTCTTTCATTCCGCTCGCATCGCGTACTTACCCGTCAGAGGCGGCAAATCGAGGAAGGTCTTGAATCCGGGAGACGCCTCGACTACCGCGTGCACAGAGTTGACGCATCGTGCCGCCGTCATTGCCATCGCCTCGACGAAACTGCTCCCTTCGCCTCCAGGCAGACCGAGTTGGAAATCTGCCCGCAGAGGGTTGGTACCCTCAATCTCGACCCGGTACCCTCCGGCAGGCT
>Ga0123355_10022754_pt1 | contig 10051 bp, 5 predicted proteins | sample TergutEmb28metaG_3_FD_89872 | JGI IMG/M metagenome (GOLD analysis project Ga0123355, IMG submission 89872) | Embiratermes neotenicus P1 segment gut microbial communities from Petit-Saut dam, French Guiana - Emb289 P1 | ecosystem: Host-associated > Arthropoda: Insects > Digestive system > Gut ...
CTCGTTGCGCTAACCACGTGACACCCCTCTATCCGCAAAAGCTGGCACTAACTTCGCCTACCGGCGGCGGCCGCTCTGTCGGTATGGTTCGCTCGCGGACTAAAGCCACGGAGTTTAGTTTTTAGTTTTAGTTTTAGAAACATTTAAAAAAATAATTCCAGCGCCAAACGTTTAATGTTAGGCCATGCACCAATTCCGCAAATGCTCGGCTGTAGGTTAAGCAGCTGGTAGTGTCCGAAGCCTCCAAAATACAATTGAAATCCCCACCCAGTAATATATGGCCCGTTTTACCAGTCAGCGGATAAGGCAATTCACTACAGAAGAAACGCTCGCATTCCTGCTTCATCTCCGTGCCAGATGGGGCTTACACATTAATTATCCAGATCTCTCTCAATTTGGCTGCCATCGCGCGTCCAGACAGACTCATAATGATATTCTCTAGATTAATTCCATCCCTCGTGACGATGGCGGTACCCCTTCTATTGGTGCCGGTGTTATATTGTGTGGTGTATCCCTGGAAGTCATTGAGGATATGGTAGCTGACCTCTTGTACTAGTAGGATATCCATTTCTTGGCGCCTAAGTAATGTTCGAGCATCGCTATTCTCGTGGGAGATAATAATAATAACAATAATATTTATTTACTGCAATTGGGTTGTCACCCAGTGGCAGTGGTTATTTTACATGTATACAAAATATGAAATTGGTTACTACTAAATTTAAGTCGGGAGGGCTACATGAGAAGCATATAGACATGAGAAGCATGTAGATGCCATGCCATGCCATTTATGTTTAAAGTGGCAATTTTGATTGAGGCCATCAAGTCGAACTGCAGAGGGGAGTGGGCGAGGGGTTGACGATGGTTTCTATACTTTGTCCTTATTAGGGTGCGTTACTCTCAGTCTACTCCTCGTCCGTTCCCGTCGTATTCCGGCGCTTTTTTATATTTTTATATTATTTTTATTTTTTTATATCTTATTTTTTTATTTCGGGATGGGGTTTGTCCCGGATCGTCCGTTTTAGGGTCTTCATCCTGAGGGTTGTTTGCGCCATCCGCGGGCACTGCGTCCTCGTTGTCCAGCCCATCTGTACTTCCGAGGTCTGTCACCATTTCCTGTCTGGTGCTTTCTTCTCCCTGCGTGTTTGCATGCAGGGTTCGCGCAGTCTGTCTGGTTGGCCTATCGTCAAATGCCGTCATTTCCGCATCCACGGTTATCACTTCTTGGGGGTCAGTACAGGTTGTGAAGTCGACTGGGTTTGCGTCCTCGTCCTGGGGCTTTAGATCATGCCTTCGTTGGTGAATGGGGACCTGTTGTTCCCCACCAATATCTAGGGGGGCGTTTATGGGATTCAGATCGTCGACAGTAGGGGAAACTCTCGATGCCTGGTCATGCGATGCGCTCTTCAATTCGACTGTCACGGTCGTGGGCGCCTTTAGCCGCGACATGGGCCCATGTATTGGGGGTCGAATCTGATGTTACCATACCTCCTCCACGCCTTCTGGGGCATGCCTGATTTATATGCCCACTGTCCCCACACCCGTAACATGTAACTGACTGGCCGTCATAAGACGGTAATGCTCTGTGCCCTGAAATTTTCATTTGGGACGGAAGGTGTTTTGCCAGTTTCATCATGATCACTTTAACCCCGTTAGCTACATTGTGGCGGTACGCCTTAGGCCATATTTCATCCTGGATCGAGACAATTTCCCCATATGACGCTAATGCTGCTCGAATGGATCTTTCATTTCCTTCTGGGGGCAGGTTGGCGATGCGAATACGCCGCATTCACATGCCGGCCACCTCTAGACGTACTATTGATATTTCCCCTGTCACATGTCTGTATTCAGCGCTCCCATTCGTAGACTGCAGAATGTTCTGTATGTATATGTCATCTATGAACTTCAGAAATGCGTGTCTTTTTATCCTATCAATCTGTATCATAGTTAGCGATTGTTCCGATACCTGTGGCTGGTCATGAATCCATTCATGTATTTCACAAGCTGAAATACGTGGACTACTAGGGTCAAAATGGGGACCGCGGTAGCACAGTGGCTAAGGTGCTATGCTACAAATCGGAAGGTCGCTGGTTCGATCCCAGCTGGTGTCAGTGGATTTTTCATCGACATAAAATCCTTCCGATCGCATTATGGCCCTGGGGTCGACTCAGCCTCTAACAGAAATGAGTACCAGGAGTATTTCCTGGGAGTAAAGGCGGCCGGTGAAGGCTGACAACCTTACCACCATCCTGTGCCGTTGTCATGAAATCTGGGAACCTTAACTTCCTGGAACCCTCTGGGCCACTCCAGGCCTGTAACGGGACTGCTTTACCTTTTACTAGGGTCAAAATAATGCCATTTTATGTTGTCGTTCTTACAAAACAAACTTGTTTAAGCACTACACCACACTTTGTAAACATTCCACGGACTCAGCTATTACTTTCACTGCACTTCGCAACGTAAACACTACAACACGCACCGACAACCTTTCTCCTTGCCTGCTCGTTGTAGACTTATCCAGCCCGTAGCTCAGTCGCTATACCAACTGAGCTACCCGGCCCACAGCAGCGGTAATGTAGATGTAAGACTGTAAAGATAAGCAGATGGCAGAATGGCGAAGTAAGCAAAGGCATTCAGATGATTGTAGCATATAAGATGTGCGGGAGCAACAACAATTATAAAACTGTAAGCAGAACACGTAAGACAGAAGAAGATTGTAGGCTGGTTTTATAAGAGTTTAAAAAAAAAAACAGAACAACTGTAGCCTGTACATGTAAGGGACTACCGTAAATCAGGCAACTATCGGACAACTGTAGGCTCGAAATATAAGACAGTAAAAACAAGAAAACTTTCGTCGGAATGGTACACAGCAGCAACAACAATAACGCAACTATGAACTGGAAGACGCAAACAGGTCATAAAAAGGGACTGGTAGCTGCCTCTCGACAATATTCGTCAGAAACAATCGCACACTTCGTAATGCCAACATACTGCGGCTACAACAAAACAAATTCACAATGAACCTGTATTTGAATTCAAGACGAACTGATATGCGATGTTTTGTAGGTGACTGGACTCCAGCGCCATTGAAGAAAATACACCAGGATGAAGTACTGTGTTGCTAACATCGCAGAATTCCCATTTGATATCTGTCAGAAAGAAATCACAATGGAAATAATCCGCCTTTCCTACTGTTGTTACGTGTAGATGTGTATATCTGATGTATAATTTTGCATTTCCGCACTGCTTATTCGCAACAATGTGAAACAAAAATTTCATCACTTATGTGTCAAAGCAAATAACGTAAAAACAAGTAGAAAGAGACGCGAAAAATGCTGGCATGCGGAATTATCAATACTTATATCTTGCCACGAAGACTGAAAAAGAAAGAAATGCGTTGTTGAAATCAGTATAAATGTGCAATGGAATATGGTCGAGTAAACAACTAATTAACCAGTCGCCATCTGGCAGGCTGGATCTTCTACAGCTTAATGGTTTGAAAGCAAACTAACTGACAAGCACAAAAAGAAACACCGCACAGCAAATATACGAACACATAACCAGAGTCCATGACACATGGTCTCCTTTGAAATCTTTATACGAAATGTCTGGTCAAGGAATAAACTATTTTAAGGGATGTGAACATTATTGAAGGCATTTTAAACGAAACGATAAGGTTTGATTTCAATTCTTCTGACAATTTCCTGACGGTAAGATTTTGAATTTACCCTCAGCAGCATTTTTTCCAAATCTAACTACTCATTATTATTTAATCGTCTTCACACAGTATAGTCAAAATTACAAATTTTAAAATCCTTGGAATTTGTCTTCGCTTCACTGTTATTTTGCCCTTTCCTTGTCAAAAAATCCGCACTTCGTCAGTATGTACACCATACAACGCCAGGAAGAATATGACTTTACGTTCATATCAAACGCATTGGCGTTTTTTTTTTTTTTGCGCCGCAACAGTCCAAACAGGGCCTAGGTCTCGTAGTTTTCAGGTGTCTAGGTCACACACAATTAGACCCACCCGGTAGGTCCCCTGTGAACAAGAGACGAAGTTCGTCACACAGGTCGCAACCTACACAACACAAAACGAACACAACAGACGAGCACTCATGGCCTCAGAGGGGATATGAAACCGCGTATCCAGCAATCGAGAGACTGCAGACCTACGCTTTAGACCGCACGGTACTAGCATAAGTACGTATATACAGTGTATTGTGTCGGCAAGTCTGTAGTCGAAAAAGGGCAAATATTCCCGAATTTAATGTCCCCTATTAACCTGTACTTTTAGATCAGTAATTAGTCTTCACCGGTCCCGGTGGCTTCGCGGTCTAAGACGTGGGTCTTCGGGGGTTCGGTTGTTGGGATTGCGGGTTCGAATCCCACCTTAGCCATGTATATCTGTCTCTTGTGAACGTTGTGTGTTGTGAGGTTGAGGTCTCTGCGTAGGGCTGATCACTCGTCCAGAGGAATCGCACTGAGTGTGGTGTGTCTCAATGTGATCGTCAAACCTCGACAATGATGAAGCCCTCGTCCACTAGGGGCTCTTGTGCCATGGGTAATTACACTATTAAAATCAAAGTGGTAAATGCAAAAGAAGCTCTGTGTAACTACATGAATTACATTGTTACTTACAGAAGTAATATTTTTATACACTTCGGCAGTGACACCAACACTGTTCACGATCTGCTTATGGTAAGCATTGTTACATTTTCTGCGTCCCTCTACTGCAATCACAGTGAAGCGCTATAAGTTATGCTGAATGTACCTTGTAACCGGACGGGATTGCGGAAAAGCTGTTCCCAGTTTCTATACAAGCAACTACGCAGCATAAGATGGTACCTAGATACATTCACACAACAGAATGTTTCAAGTGTGCTTGCATTTTGTCGGTCAACAGCTGCATGACGTAAATTCTGGAAACAAAATAAAAGAATATGGGAAGGGCAGAAATAAAGACAGAAGAAAGTAATAAAAAAAATTAAGCTAAGACAATAAAATAATTGTAGATTCGGGTTGAAATAGGTGTTGAGAATTCATGCGTCTGTAAACAGACGACTGTGGAGGTAATCTGTTACGGAACGTTAGCATTTCTTTCTTACTCTCCTTATACATTAGGTAACTCAGTGCTTCACTGGACTTAAGGCAGTATCTTCTACGTCTATATTTGACCTTCCATTTACATTCCGCCCCGTGGGCTTACATTTTCATGTTACTTTAAGCTGCATATATTCCCTTTTTCCACATACAAATAATTTTTATGTCTTCCTTCATGTCCTTTCTTCTTCAACTATCCTTTTCATTAAACACTCTTTATCCCTTTTATTTCCCGTCGAATTTTAATGTCTTCTTTCATAAGTCCTACATTGTAACTTCTTCATACCTACATGCCTATGAAGATGGAACAGACAGAGCGTTCCGAAACGTTGGCATATAAAATTCAGAAGCCGGATTAGAATGTTACCAAGTATTACTGTACCGACACTCACTCCATCACTCACTCACTCCATGGAGCAGTCTCTTGAAAAGGTACTCTCCTCAGAGTCAAGAAATTCTGTGCAATTTATGGTACACAGAGATACACTACCGTGTAAACTACAGCCAGAAAATGGTCCCTATTCAAAGCCCTATCAATCCAGCCCACAACCTCCCACGCTATTTTTGTAAGATCCATTTGAATAACATCGCCTCAGCTAAGCCTAAATCCGTAAAGTGATCTCATTCGTTCGGGTTCCCTTTCCGAAAACCTGCGTGACGTTCTCAAAGACCTTAAAGAGAAATTAAAATCTGCAGTATGGAGGACGTTGTAGTTAAGCCAAATCATATTAATAAATATAGCTGCAGCAATACGAATATTTCCACATAATTATGTTTTGCATTACTAACCAAACAAATGTGCAAATAACCGCTAAACCGATCGAGTCCTTACTGAAATTGTCAGTCGCTTATCTAACCGGAAAGCTCCGTACTCTTTACGGATCCGGACGACTCATTACCGACTTTAGAAGGCTCCGCCAATGGTCCCGATACTTCGTACACTGAATTGAGTCCTTAAGATCATTTTTACTCAGAATCATTATTACAGGACGTGAATGTGGCAGATTGTATAACAATCCAAACTGCTTGATATAGCCAAGAAGAAATGTCTTACCTTGTTCTTTCAATAAACTGGCTACGGATTATAGCTAATCAGTTCTACACAGAGAAAAAGCTGAAATGGAGAATGGAACAGATATAACATTCCACGGTTCTATTGAGGCGGCTTATAAGGGCAGACGGGCCGATATTAGTCGTTGCACGTGCCCTGCCTGCCACTTGGATCTTCTGAGCAGACGCCCCTTACAATCGAAAATGCAATTGAAAATGTTCTAAGAATTTCTTATGTAGCCTCACGTAAAGACGGATACTTTCAGTTGTCAATATTCAGTTAATTTGTACTGTAGGATCTGATGCAGATACACGCATGGAAATGAAACGAATCGCGCAAATTTAAAATGATGGTCTTCCTTAAATGTTTCAAGTTTCACGTTTGTAAGGTACTAATGTCGCTACAGCAGAAATGTGTATACCCTGTGACGTGATCGCAGATCCAAAAACTGCTAATCTGCTAGGGCCGTAGGTACGTAACACGTTCCCTGGTAACTTCACCGACCATAGGGTTCCAGGGTGAAAAGATACAGCTGGCGCACAAAATGTTAAACTACTTAAATTTCGCTTAGGTTCTATATTTTTTTAATTTACATGTTTCCCACCCGCTGTCGCACAGAAGTACGGAGACTGTATATAGTGCACAGCGAGATTAGTGAGACCACCCTGTTTCAAGGTCAGCCCAATACGAAAATCTCGTTACACGGCAATAATGAATGCCACACAAAACACGACTTTTCCATTTTAATCCACATTTTGTGCCCCCACACTCTCACAGACAGTTGTCAAAAAATTTACATGGCTGTAGAGCAACGTTTCTCTAAAGCATTTCGCCTACCAAAATTTAACCCTTCAATGACGCTGGGGACATAAATTACAACTAATGCATAAAAAGGAGAGTTTTTAACTTACAACAACATCGAATGACTTCGTGAGAGTGTTCTGTAACGAGACCGGCGCGAATGTACAGGATGAAAAGTCCGTACAGCACCGAGGCCCTCCTAATGGTAGACTCTACAGCTAAGTTGAAAAGCAATGGCAATAAAGCATAAATACTTGTAAAACAATATTTTTTGTCACTGTGTTACTTCGGACAAAATGACAGTAATACAAAATGCGACGATTTAATTAATCGCACTATCCGCTCGCTTTGTGTAATTCGATCTAAAACAGACAAAAGGGACTTTTGCTGTCGACGTCATCAGTAATTAAAACAGCCAGCAGAGTCAAAAGGGTCGTCGACACCGTCCACTAACGGTTCACACAAGGAATTTCTCACCAGACTACGAACGCAGTGTGACACACAAATGTGGGTGGAGAGGTAGGCACACCGCACTGTGGTTGTGTTAATATGACATGCCGGTAGTAGGTCGCAGCACCGCTTTTGTAATGGCTGTAATGCACAGCAACCATCTTCATTAACCCATTAAGGCACATGGTTATTATATTTACCACCATCTTTAACATAAATGATTCATACATTTATCCCTCACCTTGTATTTACGGACATTTACGATCATCAGAATAAAAAGAATCACATGATTAATCGTAATTAATCTTATATATACGTGTATGTGTAATAAAGACGTCATGCTTTGTGTTGTGTGAAAACTACATTGTTCCTCCGGCTCCTTAACGTTCAACGGTTTGCAAACGTCACAACTGAGACGCTATGCTAAACAAACGCCGATATGTTGACTTTATCTCTAATGTGATTCGATAAAGAGTGTTTATCCAACCAAGATTAATTACATACCTTCAGACAAGATATTTGAGCATTTTATGTTCGAATATTGGAGTTCATAAGCAACTCCCAGTCTCTCAAAACAAATTCATATCACCCTTATTTCACGACTCACGATATGCAAGTTGCGTCATACGAACTAGCAGAAGATTGTGTTTCATATATCTAAAATCTATAAAGACAGCTGACTAACGTAAATTTTATTTAAAGACTCAATTCAGGATATAAAACCAATCTGTTTATACTGTGTACGGAAATGTCGTTGTTTGTTCTGAAATCACGACAAACAACATAAATACACAATTTAGGGACATCGTAGAATTTTTGGGCGCGTTCGCAAAAATGAGAAAATCGACTATTAGCTGCGCCATGTCTGTCCATCTGTCCGTCCGCATGGAACAACTCGGCTCCCACTGGACGGATTTTCATGAAATTTTATATTTGAGCATATTTTGAAAATCTGTTGAGAAAATTCAACTTTCAGTAGAATCTGACAACAACAACGAGTACTTCACATGGAGACTGATAAACGTTCATAATAATATCTCGTTCAATTCTCCTTAGAATGACAAATATTTCAGACAAACATTGTAGAGAAAATCAAAACAGTTTGCGTCCTATAACGCTTTTTTGAAAATCATGCATTTATGAGATAATGTGGAAAAATATTGTACAGCCGGAAGGAATACGGATGACAAAGAGGCGTATGATTTTTGCACAATCAGAATATGTAACATTAATCGGTTTTCCACTGCAACAATGGTTGCACGAATGCATCTCAGTGTTACGTTATATTATATTGTTTGTCTTGTTTATTGTTAAACTTCATGATACATAAAACGGACACTAGACATTAAAGTTCTCTGCATTTGTGCAAGTGCAGAGAGGATAGTTATCTGCTGTGTACCTACAGTCATGTATTATTTACATAATCTGTCAACTTGAAGGTACCCAAATGTAATAAAAGTTTTTGAAGCTATCACTTCCATCAATAAGAGAAATATCTGAGACTTCGTACATTACGTCAGCTTCAATCATCACGAACTGATGCGAAGAATGTCATAAGTTAGTCCGGTCTGCAAGCCTACAAGTAGACAAACTGGAGGACTATCTTCTTTATCCACGAAATTTCTATCGCGATAGCAGTGGATAGACATGAATGAGGAATCAATTTTCCATTCGCTGAAGCAGAATGTGGTTCGAATGTACGGTTGAAATGTACGGTTGAAGCAATGTAGTAAGTGAGTCTCATGACACGAAGAAATCATACAGAGTCCTTCATGGCTGTTGGGTCCCCAGTCTCTTCTCCGGTTACGTTATCCATATACCTGGACGTAACAAGGCTTACAATTGCAAAGAATCTTCAAGTATTGAAAAGCTTTTTGACACCAAACACAGGGCTCGAAAGTCGGATTTATTAAATGACATCAATTTATAAATACACAAGCAAAGGTATTTAGTAAAACTTTAATCAAAGTTATTTTGCGAAAACTTTTATTAGTCTCTCCAGCGAACGAATTGCGTAACGTGACTTTAAATTCATTATGTCTTTCCGCCCGTGTGTCTCTACGTACGAGACAACTTTACTCGCACAGGACCGATATTTGCAATTTTAATGAATTATTTTCGGGTTCCGTAAAGTGCGGGGAATTTCTTGACTAGTTGAGAACCGATTAGCTTCTCAAGAAGGACTCTGCTTCACAGAGTATGTAAGTTGACATATTCTAAGTCTGGTTAAAATCGGGCAAAATGACGCTTTAACGAATGACCTACATAGACGGGTCGCACTATCTCCCCATCTACGTTATTAATTCACTAGAATTTTGTTCAGATTAGAAATTAACATCTCCTCCGCAAAAAAAGAATGAAAGCTACGATCGAACCTAAACCTGTCACTAAGATGTGAAGAAATGTGATGACGTGTTTTGTGTAAAAAGTGAAATGTCACAATGGAAGTATTTATCAGCAGCAAATTCAACCAAGTCTTACGGTATGTACACATCTGTAAATACACACACACACACACACACTCACACACACACACACACACATACACCACACACACACATACACCACACACACACACACCACACACACACACCACACACACCACACACACACCACACACACACACATACACCACACACACATACACAC
>Ga0123355_10022755_pt1 | contig 10050 bp, 7 predicted proteins | sample TergutEmb28metaG_3_FD_89872 | JGI IMG/M metagenome (GOLD analysis project Ga0123355, IMG submission 89872) | Embiratermes neotenicus P1 segment gut microbial communities from Petit-Saut dam, French Guiana - Emb289 P1 | ecosystem: Host-associated > Arthropoda: Insects > Digestive system > Gut ...
CAAGCAGTATAATCAAGAGCCTCATCTGCTAAAGCACGCAGAAACCGTATCAGGAACCATGGGCTATTTTGCCAAAAAGCATGATCCGGAAAACGAAGCGTTTTGGCGGGTAGTCGGTATGCTTCATGATATCGATTTTGAACAATTTCCGGAAGCACATTGTGTCAAAGGCATAGAATTGCTGCGCGAACATGATGTAGACGAATCGGTTATTCGCTCGGCTATCAGTCATGGTTGGGGACTCACCGGTTCTCCTTACGAACCGGAAGCTTTTATGGAAAAAGTTATTTATGCGGTGGATGAACTCACCGGATTGATTGGCGCAACCGCCCTTATGCGCCCAAGTAAGAGTTGCATGGATTTGGAATTGTCCAGCGTAAAAAAGAAGTTTAAAGACAAAAAATTTGCGGCGGGCTGCTCTCGGGATGTTATCCGACAAGGGGCCGAGATGATGGGCTGGGAGTTGGATCAGTTAATCGAAGAGACTATCATGGCTATGCGTGAAGTAGAAGAAAACGCAGCGTAATACTATAAATAAGCGAGCGCCTTTCCATTTCGTTATAATATACTTAGATGGAAACAGATTAGCTGCTAAAAAGGACGTCTCTCGGAAATTTATTTATTTAGTTTCCAAGAGGCGTCCTTTTTATGTTCATTTCGTAAATTGATCTGCATTTAAAATCCGGCTTACCATCACATCTTTAAATACCAACAGTAAAGCGCAAACGATAAACATTTGCCGGAAGCACCTGCTCCGGTGTCAGCCTCGTGCTCCAGGCCATATTGGACCCTATTGCCATATGCGCGGCATCTATATGGACAAAAGTTTCGGACCTCTGTGGAAGCAAATGATCATGAGTCGCTTTCTGGTAGTCTGCCACCGTATTATGAAGGGCATTGAAATGGAAAGGACTACTACCGGTTATTGTTATACAATGATTTTTATCATCGGATAAGGTCAGCCAACGGGTTTCTTCATGACCACCGCATTCTGATGGGGGGATAAACGGGAAATGCTGAGCTGTCACCGTACTTTCATAGACGCCCAACCGAGCAGACAGCAGACGGTCACTATAGTTTTCGTTTTCACCATAGCCATAATAATTAAGATTTTCAAAACCGGCCGGAGTGATTAATTCCAGACCTGCCCGGGGCACATACATCAAGCTTGGACTAAGCATAAAATATGTATCTACCTCTACTTGCCAGCTACCAGCTTCATCAGTATGAGAACCGCCAGCCACAGACCCGCCAACGAAAGGCTTACCACCCATTTTTGTCCTTAAATCCGCTCCTATATCTGTCTTGCCCCTAACCATGCGATAGCGATTTTCTACACGGGATATTAATTCTTTTCCATCCTTTTGTGTCAACAGTTTGTAGAGCACAGTAATAGTACCGTCTGTTGTCACATCTACCTTGTCGAGTATTGTAACCGTATTACCGTCACGTAGCGGGGCAAAAACCGTATGCATACCCCACCCTGCCTGTGTGTCCATCCCCGTATACGGACGATCAATACACGGTGTACCGCTATCCAGCATATAGATATTGCCCTCTTTACGCAAACAAAAGGCTCCATTTTTTTTGCATACAGTCAGCTCTATCTCTCCTGCCCGGACCGAGCAGGTAGCCTCTGTATTTTCAATCGTTATATCTGTTTCTGTTGCAGGAATAAGAGCATTTGTCACGGCATTAGATTCCTTAATCCCATACTGAAATGCGCCGACCTCGTATCCTGCCGGTCCGTAAAAAGTAGCTTCCTTTTGCGTGACCACAAAATCCATATGATATTCGCAATCGTCCTTTATCAGATGAGCCGGCGACAGTATCTCCATTTGAACATGGGATAACGGAGCAATATCCCCGGGATTGATGACTTCACGATGGATGATACGCCCATTTTCCCGTAGAGCCATAGTAACTACATACTGACTTAACGACCGCGTAAAGGATTTGTTGCAAATTTCAAATCGAGTAAGGGGTGTATGATCAAAATTCCAGCCAAAGCGGTCGGTTGCCGGGCGGACAACCACCGGAGCATATGCCTGCTTCAATTCGTAAGCCATAGGCTTCCAGGTCAGATCCGGCAAAACAACACCATTGTTGGTCATATACCAAGGCATTTCCGGATCGGTCATACTTTCATTAAAATCTCCGCCGTAAGCAAAGAAAGTGCCGGACCCATCGGGCAGGGATTGCAGCAAACATTTATCCTGCCAATCCCATACAAAACCGCCTTGGAAACGGGGATACTTTTCTGTCAGTTCCAAGAAATTATGCAAACCGCCGCCGCTGTTTCGGATCTGGTACAGATACTCTACCAATATGATTGGCCTATCGTCATCCGGGTCCGTTAACATAGCCATTATCTCGTCAATGGTGGCATACATAAAACCGCGAATATCCGAGATATTTTTACCCGGCGCTCCCGCTTCGTATTGACACAAACGCGTAGGATCATACTCTCTAATATACCCGGCCATCGCGGCATGATTGGCTCCGGTGCCGCTTTCGTTGCCCAAAGACCAAGAAAAGATACAAGGATGATTTTTGAAATTATGCACCATACGAACCGCCCGCTCCAAAAAGAGGCCCGACCATGCGGGATCATGGGTCAATTGGCCCATGACTCCATGGGTTTCCAGATTGGCTTCACATACTACCAAAATCCCCAACTCGTCACATAGATCGTACCAGGTATCACAATCCGGATAGTGACTGGTTCGGACGGCATTCATATTAAGCCGCTTCATTTCTATAATCTCTTTGCGCATCCATTCCTTTGAAACATGGCGTCCGGTGGCATAATGGTGCTGATGACGATTGACACCCTGGACAACCAAACGGTGGCCGTTTAAATATAATATGCCGTTTTTGATCTGTACACGCTTAAAGCCAATGCGGCAGGCTTCCACATCGATTTCTTGACCTTTTTTGTCAAGCAAAATAATAACCACTGTATACAATGCCGGGTTTTCCGGAGACCACAGAGATATATCGGGGACTTCAAATGTTACCCTGGCGGTGTTGGCGGTCGGCTTAGCAATTTGTGTATATTCTGCCTTACTTTGTACTGAGCCCGTGGCACTGGCTATACACTGCTGTCCGTCGTATAAGGCAAGTTTGACCGTGTAGTCGGCAAAACCGGGCACCCGGGAAAGCAGCACATCCGCTGTTACCATCCCTGTAGTGGTTTTAAGATGTCGTCCAATACGAGTATCGGGTTCCGCTTTAATTCTATAATCCTGTATCCGAACCGCAGGCTTTGCAATTAACCATACATCTCCGCAAATACCGGAGATATGCCAATAATCTTGATCCTCCAAATAAATGCTTTTGCTCCAGCGCATCACTTTTACGGACAAAGTGTTTTTTCCCGCTTTGATCCACTCAGTGATATTAAACTCTCCGGGCAGCTTGCTGTCCTCAGAGTATCCTACAAAATGACCGTTAATCCATAATTGATAAACACACTCTACCGCATCAAAGCGCAGAAAAATTTCACGTCCCTCAAAATCTGCAGGTATCTCAAAGGAGCGAAAATAACAGCCCGTAGGGTTGTCTTCTGGCACAAAGGGCGGATTAGGGATATTGTCCCCACTTTCGCCTTCTCCGTCGGGGGCAATCAAATGCCGTCCATTCCCCTTTAAATGCCAAGGGTAATAGACATTTGTATAAACCGGCTCTCCATGCCCTTGCAACTCCCAATTGCCGGGAACCGGGATATCCACAAAATCAGCCCCGTCAAAGTCAGGTCGGATAAAGTCTTCTGTAGCCGCATCCGGATTTGGAAACAGCTTAAATTTGTATGTGCCGTTTAAAGAACGCACAAATTTAGACCTAAAGTCATGACAAGCTCCTTCGCAAGCAAGGGCTTGAGCGATGTTTTCATAAGCACGCCAACGCGTATGAGGGGGTACCCGGTTAATGGCAGTAATATCCAGACTGTTCAATGTATCTTGCAGGTTAGTCATTACTATACCTCCTTGATTTTTACAGCTCCATTGGTGGTGTTTAGCTTCACGTTGATACGCTTGTCTGCACTTTCGTATAGTTGATTACTGCCATTGATGTGTTTGCGAGATACTTCTCCAAAAATAGTATCCTGCATATCACACACAATCTGACCATTGGTGGTAGAGGCTTCCAGCTTTACGCCTATTTCTCGTGGCAAATCAAGTGAAATACCACCATTTGTCGTTTTCCCTTCTATGACATGCACTTCTGACCAAGCGTCCGCATAATTTGCCAGACCAAACTTTAAAGCTCCGTTTGTTGTTTTTGCAAAAACATTGGTGATATCCGCATTTTCCAGCTCTATTTTGCCGTTGATAGTGTGTAATTTTGCAGAATGTGCACTTACATCTTCCAGATCTATTTTGCCGTTTGTGGTTTCCAAAGTAATGGTTTCGACTTTTACCTTTTCCAATTTAACCGCTGCGTTATTGGTATAACCTTCAAGATTGGAACATCTAATACTCTCCACTTTTACACGGCCATTGCTGCTTTTAGCGTAAATCCGATCTATCATAACCATAGGTACCTGACAGAAAATTTTTAGCGCTTTTACAACATCTTGATTGTAACGAAGCTCGTAAACTCCATTGTCTTCTTGCAAGGTAATTTGCGGATCAGCATCTCTTTTAGGAATATAGTGACAGTGTACCTTAATACAATCACCAGAGTAGCCTTCTATGGACACACTGTCATTTTTACCGGTCATCCGCAAGGCAGAAATCCCGTTTCCTACTGGATTAGAAAAGATATCTATAGTGATTTTGGGCCCGCCGGGATTTAACAGGTTGCCTTTGATCCATTCAAACAATCCGCCGTCTAATCCTTTATCGCTAGATTGCTGCATTTGCGATCCAGATGGCATTGACGGTATTGGTGGTACCGACGGTATCGGCGATACAGATTTCTTTTCCGGAATCTGCTGCATAAGATGAGCCGCTTCGTCTGCGGTGATTTTCCCTGCCTCAAGCATTTCCAATATCTTCATTCTTTCTTCTTTCATAGCACCCTCCCTAACTTAAGCTTCTCGCAGCCCCATTGAGCGACTTCCTGTATACGCGGGTCATCGTCATTACTATATTTTTTGATAAAATGATGATACTTCTCATCCCCGGCATTAATCATTATCCGTAGTGCATTGCATTTCCACAGCCACAAGCCCGCTTCTCCTATATACCAAAATCTTGGATTGACGATATTTATGTAAGTCTCCTCGTCCATCTCCAATATATTTTCCGGCTGCATAAACCTTTCAAACTGGGCCAGCAACGGAAATTCCTCTGTTTCGGTAAATTTACCGGCATTCATGGGACACACATCCTGACAGGCATCGCAGCCGTACATCCATAAGCCCATTTGCTCGCGGGTGGCGGCATCCGGCAATACTTTTGTATTGTTAGCCAGCTGCGGTATACATCTGCCTCGGTCCATATTCAGGCCGTCACATAAGGCATGGGTGGGGCAGGCATGTACGCAAGCCATGCAGCCTGCGGCACATTCGGAAGCCAAAGTGTCTTCCGGAACAGGGTCATAATCCAACACTTTATCCACAAGCCAAGTATCTACGGAAACGTATGACCCATGTTCGTCCGTGTATGTGAAATTATTGCGGCCAAATTTACCGACTCCTGCCTTGGCCGCAGCCCAGCGGTCCGGTACTCCTCCTTCCAGCACATGTATTTGATTGATCTTTAAAAATGTCTCAAATTCTTCTTTGGCACGATATTCCTTAGAATAGGGTAATCGACTGTCAAATAAATAGTATTTGCCGATATATTGAGATAAATCTTCCGGCATCTTATACTGCGTACAGCCTACGATGCACACAATAATGGATTTACTGTCTTCAGGGGGAGTAACCAATCCATACAGCGGCTTATAATATTCCTCTGATTGAGGAAAGGCCGCAATCCGCTGATCCAAGTATTTACGATACTCTTCAAAAGGTTTCGCCGGGATGATTCCGCAGGCGGTGTAGCCTAGCTCCAGGGCTTTTTCTTTGATTTGCTTGGCGGTCATTTTAGTCCTCCTTTCGTATGCTGTTGGCGTATTCTACTATTTTTTATACTTCCCTTCCAGCTCCAACAACCACTGCTTTGCGTCCATCCCCCCTCCATATCCTGTTAAAGACCCATTAGTCCCAATCACCCGATGACAGGGAACAATAATAGATATAGGGTTATTATGATTGGCACCCCCCACTGCCCGCACGGCTTTAGGATTGTCTATTTCTTTTGCAATATCCAGATAACTGACTGTTTCACCATAAGGAATTTGCAAAAGGGCCTCCCACACCCGCTCTCTAAAAGGCGTACCTATCGCTCGTATAGGAACGGTAAATGTCCGCAATTTCCCTATGAAATAAGCCGCCAATTCCTTCTCGCACTGATCCAATATGCCTTCCTCTTGTGATCTTTTTTGCTTTGCGTTTTCGGGTGCCCCTTTGTCGGCACTGTTTTTCATTGAATTTGCTATAGCATCTCCAAAATAAAGGCGGTAATAGCTCCTTCTTCCGCAACCAAAGTAATAGGTCCAATCGGAGAGTCAATTAATCTACTATACATTTGTACAACATCCTCTCATAATAAATGGAGTTATAGTCCCGACACAGGCAAACCGGCCACTAAAATAGAAGGCATCCCAAATGCCCCCGAACTTGAAGGCACATCAAAACGCAGGTCATCTCCTACACATTGAATATCCTTTAATAGGTTGTAGAAATTTCCGGCCACCGTGATCTGCTCCACAGGCCGGGTCACTTTACCGTCTTCTATCATAAAACCACTGGAAGATATAGAAAAGTCGCCGGATATAGGATTGATTCCCGCATGAAGCCCATCCATTTCTGTGATGAGTACGCCGCGTTTAATATCCTTTTGCATTGTCTCCAAAGAAATATCTGAGGGTACGATGTAAAAATTAGTACAGGCTGTGGCTACTGCCGCCCTAAAAGAGGGTTTAAAGCCGTTACCCGTGCTGGTTGTGCCGTCTTTAGCGGCTGATTTAGTGTTATATAACAGGGTTTTAAGGATACCGTTTTCAATAACGGCTTTTGACTTTGTAGCCACACCTTCGGAATCAAAGGATGAGCTGTCAAAAGTTTCGTACTTATGTCCATTGAACACCGGACCTTCCGGATCATCCCTTAGGGTAATATGAGGCGCGGCAATGACTTCCCCCTCTTTATCCTTAAGCAGAGAAAAACCTTTTTGAGCGTTTTCCGCAAAAAAGACAGAGGCAAAAGCCGCCATTAAATCGCAAGCGCTTCGATTGTCAAATATAACCGGATATGTGCCGCTTTCCACGCTTTTAGCGCCCAGATATGATATCGCGCGTTTAACTGCAGCACCAGCCACGTTTTTATAAGAAAACTTGCCTAAATCATTCCCGTACCATACTTCAAAACCCGTTTTAGTAATACCTTTATCTTCTACTCGAGCCACCACATAAGCATAGGCAAAATTGGACTTATTGGACAGATCCAGTCCAAAACTATTGGCAATACTCACGGTGGATTCCAACGTACCCAACTGGCAATAGTCTATTGATTTAACTCGCGGGTCCTGGGCATAAGTACATTTTTCCATGGCCAGAGCCAGATCTATTTTTTCTTTGGCAGAAACATGATTTAAAGTCGGATTATAGGATTTTATCTCGGGATAAGTCGAATCTCCCGGATACAGCTTTTCGATTTCATCACTTTCGATGACACCGGCATTATCCGCCGCATTTTTGATTAAACGCGGAATGACCGATGGATCTAATTTTTCCGTAAAGGCATAACCCATGCGCCCATTGTAGGTTCCCCTAAAAGACAGCCCGACAGAATCGGTGTTTTTATATTCTGCGATTTCACCGCCAAAAACTTTTACGGAAAAACTGTTTCCGGCGGTGTAGTAAATTTCCCAATCGCTAAAACCGTAGATTTTGGCCTCGGCAAAAAGAGCGTCTTTAAAATCAGTATAAGTCATCTCGCGCTTCCTCCCACTGTCATTTCTTTTACTCTGATCATAGGCTGCCCTACATTAGTAGGTACCGCGCCACTGACAGAACCGCATATGCCTTGAGCCTGTTCCAGATTATTGGCTACTTTATCGATCAAAGGCAAAATCTCCGCACCTTTTCCTATCAGCGTAGCGCCTCTGACAGGCTCGGCTATTTTTCCGTTGCGTATCAAATATGCCTCTTGCACGGCAAAATTAAATTCCCCCGTAGCCGGTTGAACAGAGCCCCCTCCCATCTTTTTTGCGTACAATCCATATTCCGTATCTGCAATCACCGCTTCCGGTGTACTGTCTCCGCCCTCAATATACGTATTGGTCATCCTGGAAGTTGGCGCAAACTTGTAAGATTCACGCCTGCCTGAGCTTGTGGACGGCATACCCATCTTTAAACCGTTTAGATAATCCACCAGATATGATTTAAGCACACCTTTTTCTATCAAAACATTGCGCTTGGCCAGGGCCCCTTCATCATCTATATGCATCGAACCCCATTCGTTAGGCAGTGTGCCGTCATCGATCGCCGTAACCAAGGGCGAAGCAATCTCCTCTCCCAGCCGGTCTGTAAAGACCGATGCCTTTTTGGCTACACTGGTAGCCTCTAAGCTATGAGCGCAGGCTTCATGAAACACAACACCCCCAAAACCATTTTCAATCACTACAGGCATACGGCCACCGGGACACAAATCGGCTTTTAGCATGGTCACCGCCGTTTGGGCCGCTTCTTTTCCTAGCGCTGTCATATCCAAATCATTTAGCAATTCAAAACCCTTCATTGCACCGGGAGTACAAAGGCCTGTCTGCTTTTCATTTTCGGAAGAAGCCACAGCGGATACAGTTACCCGGGTACGTACTCTACGGTCCTCTGCCCATAAGCCATGGGAATTGGCGATGAGTACATCTTGAATTACAGACATATAATTGTCGCTGGTTTGGGTAATTAACGGATCATAGGCATAAGCACTTTCATTGGCCATGCGCAATTGATTAACTATGTCTTTTTTTATGACTGTATCCGGCATAATCACAATGGGATGGATTTGATCCCAAAACAGACGCTCAAGGGGTAAAACCCCTCCAATTTTGCCGCTACTTTTAAAGACCGCCGCAGCTTGGGCGGCTTCCATAGCCGTTTTAATGAGATTATCTCTATCCAATCGATTGGTATATGCATAGATGGCATTGTGTCTGCAAATGATGCGAATACCGCAGCCGTAATCTATACCCCAATTAGCCCGCTCCACTAACCCGTTGATCATCATAACGGTATTTGCTTCGCTACTTTCTACAAACAGCTCAGCCATATCGCCGCCGGTTGACATGGCGGCGGTCAGCACATCGTTTACTAAATTTTTGTCTAACATAGCAATCTCCTCTATAAAATCCATTACACCATAACGGCCCCGCCACAGACGGGGATATTAACACCGGTTACATACGATGACAGCTCCGAAGCTAAAAATAGGACTACATTGGCTATTTCCTGATCTGTACCCCGACGACCCAATGGGATTTTTTCGGAATATTCATGAGATATTTCCGTACCGTTTTCACGATCCCGATCACTGATAGTCCATCCCGGGGATACCTGATTGACAGTGATGCCGCTAGGCCCAACTTCTTTGGCTAATACTCGGTACAATCCGTCCATACCTCGCTTGGCGGCAGCATACGCACCGGAATTGGCATTGCACAAGCCGGAACATTCTGTATTAATGCCAATAAACCTCCCTGCCTTTTTTTGTGTCATGGCAGGCAAAAAAGCTTTGGCAGTCAATACACTTTGCATGGTACAGGACTCAAATTGGCTGGCAAAGTCCGTCAAATCTTGTTCCAAAATAGATGTCCATTGGTATTGGATCACCGCATTGTTGACTACAATATCCACATGCCCTAACTTTTCTGTGACTCTATCGCGCATCTGGTTGACAGATGCCTCTTGAGTGATATCTGCCTGTACCGATATAGCCCGACGACCTATCCCTATAATTTTTTCGGCCACATCATCTGCTATAGTTTTATTATGAACATA
>Ga0123355_10022756_pt1 | contig 10049 bp, 2 predicted proteins | sample TergutEmb28metaG_3_FD_89872 | JGI IMG/M metagenome (GOLD analysis project Ga0123355, IMG submission 89872) | Embiratermes neotenicus P1 segment gut microbial communities from Petit-Saut dam, French Guiana - Emb289 P1 | ecosystem: Host-associated > Arthropoda: Insects > Digestive system > Gut ...
TACCAGTGCCATCAGTCTTTTGTTGTGAATGTAGAAAAGATTGAGGGTGTAGATAAGGGTAATCGTGAAGTTGAGATGATAGATGGTGAGATTATCCCCATCTCTGTTCGGAAACTGGCGGAATTTTTGAAGCATGTGGAAGAGCAGCAGTGACCGATGCAATACTGAATACAGGGCGCGACGAGAATGTCGCGCCCTGTATTTTTTGATTTTGTTTCGCGACAGCGGGTCTCGAAATAACTGACATATAATAGAGTGAAGGGTCGAAAAACGGGAGTTACACGACGCTTTTCACAAAAAACGCAACGCATTGCCCGGAAATCACCCATTCTGCGTGAAATTCGTTATACTGATCTTTGGGATTTTAGATGGTATTTGACCGAATGCACTCAGTCAATACAAAAATCAACATTATAATAAAGCTAAGGAGTAAGAGAGCAATGCAACGAAAAGGACGTAATGGTATGAATCTGAAGAAAGGGATCGGCCTGATCTTGGCAATTGTCATCCTGATCAGCATGTTCCCCTTCGCTGCGTTGGCGGCGACGGAGACGTATACAAACAACAACCATGATGTATACATATCCAGCGAAGCACCGAGCGAAGAAGCGGAAGAATACCCCGAGTACCCAGCGTACACGACAGATCCAACAGAACCGACGGAACCTGAATACCCAACAGATCCAACGGAACCTGAGGATCCGACAGAACCTACATATCCGGAATATCCTGACGACGAACAGGATGAAGAATATCTGGAAGAAGACGAAGAAGATTACGAAGAAGATTACGAAGAAGTGCAGGCTAGTTATGGATACATCACGCCTGTGCCTTTTGGCGCGATTCCGGTAAGCATGTGGCACGAGGTGGTGTTCGAAATCGATCAAGCATCGGCTGCATCGGCTGGAAGTATTGTTCTTTCAATCACAGACAATCTTCATAATTTTGACAACACCCCGGCGGTGATTCCCGCAGGGCTAGAAGTAACCATTTTGTCTGAAGGCGGCGACTTTGATATCACGGCAGCCAGCGGCGTTGGCAGTGCCTTTATTGTCAATGGCACTTTGAACCTGGGTGCAGAAGACCATGACCCAAGCATACACGGCACCGTGGGCATTAGCGAATTCTCAAACTCCGCTATTCGTGTAAACAATGGCGGCACATTCAATATGTATCATGGTAACATTCACAGCAACTATGCAGTTGGCAACGGCGGCGGCGTGACTGTGGCGTCTGGTGGCACATTCAACATGTATGGCGGCACGATCAGCGGCAATGCGGCAGGCGCCGCCACCCACGGCGGCGGCGGCGTGGCTATGGCCGGCATATTCAACATGTATGGCGGCACGATCAGCGGCAACAATGCCGTCTACGGCGGTGGCGTGATGGTACTACAAAACGGCGTAGTGAACATTGCTGGCGGCACGATCAGCGGCAACACAGCGACCACCTACGGCGGTGGTGTGTCTGCGCTGGGTTCAGGTGCCTCTGTGACTATGAGCAGCGGCATCATCAGCAACAATACCGCGAACCTCTCCGGCGGCGGTGTGCATTCACAAGGCACAGTAGCTGGATTTACGATGACCGGCGGTACGATCAGCGGCAACGGTGCGGGCGACAGCGGCGGCGGTGTATTTCTCTGGATGGGTCAGTTTAACCTGGAAGGCGGCACGATCAGCGGCAATACGGCAGCCGAGTTCGGCGGTGGCGTGGTGATTTGGTTGGGTGTCAGCACACTGAACATGACCGGCGGCACGATCAGCGGCAACAATGCCACCTACGGCGGTGGTGTTGCGTTCCATAACATAGCTAACATAGTGACATCCACCATGAGTGGTGGTACGATCACTGACAATACAGCCGCGCACACCGGCGGCGGCGTGTATGTTTTGGGTTCCGGACTCACATTCACGATGAGCGGCGACGCAGTGATCAGCAACAACACGGCTAATGGCACCGGCGGCGGTGTGGATGTCATAAATAGCACATTCACAATGACCGGCGGTACGATCAGCGGCAACGGTGCAAATGGCGGCGGCGGCGTGGCTGCGTTGAGTGGCACATTCAACATGAGCGGCGGCACGATCAGCAATAATACGGCACCAGGCCAAGGCGGCGGTGGCGTATTGGTTGCCAACAGTACGTTCACGATGAGCGGCACTGCAGAAATCATCGACAATCACGTCGCTTTAGGTGGTGGCGTGCATGTTACCACCAACAGTACGTTCACGATGGACGGCGGCTTGATTAGCGGCAATGGAACAACCAACGGCACTGGCGGCGGCGTGATGGTTGATGCCGACAGTACGTTTACGATGAACGCCGGCACGATCACCGGCAATGAAGCAATGATCGGTGGCGGTGTGAGCGTGGCAGCCTCCCAGTTCACGATGACTGGCGGTACGATCAGTGCTAATACGGTAACAGGTCAAGGCGGCGGTGTACGTCTCTTTGGCAGCACAATGAACATGAGCGGCGGCAACATCCACGGCAACACAGCCGACGGCTCCGGCGGCGGCGTGGCTGCGTTGAGTGGCAGCGAATTCACGATGACAGATGGCGTGATCATGGGCAACAATGCCGTCAACAACAGCGGCGGCGGTGTGCATGTTGTGCAAGGCGCGTTCACAATGAGCGGCGGCACTATCACCGCAAACACAGCGCCCAACGGTGGCGGCGTGTATGTGGGTATAGACGGTACGTTCACGCTGAGCGGTGATGCAGAGATTGTTAACAACAATGCCCAAACCGGCGGCGGTGTGATGGTGTGGACTGGCGGCGCGTTCACAATGAACGGCGGCGCGGTCACAATGAACGGTGCCAACTGGGGCGGCGGCGTGAATGTGATAAGCAACGCCACGTTTACGATGAACGCCGGCGCAATCAGTGATAACATAGTAACCCAAGGCGGCGGCGGTGTGAGCATGAGCAGCGGTGCCACAGTCAACCTGACCGGCGGCGCGATCACGGGCAACACAGCTTCCAACGGCGGCGGCATTTGGGTCTATGCAGGAAACCGCGACGACCTGACGATCGCAAACACCGTAGTATTTAGCGGTAACAGTGCGGGTAACGGTATTGTTGACTTCGGACGTACCGCAGGTTTCCTGGCGTACCCGAACATCCAATGGGCTGGCAACACGAATACAACTACCACCAGCAACAGTACCCCGGGTGTGACGCATCTGCTGAACAACTATGATATTAACAACGGCACAAGCGTTCGTCGTGACTGGCTGCGTCTTGACGATGCAATCCAGACAACGGGCATAAATAGAGTCATCATCCACCCGGCGGGCACAGGCACTGGCGTGGACTGGACAGACGGTACCACGTACCACCTCGTTATCCAAGACGCGGGACAGACAACGAACATAGAGGCGGTGCCCGGCACAGCGGGAGCTGGTAATTTTGTGATACACGTAACCCGCACCGTTTCTGTCGAAGCGGCAGCTGGCGCGAACATCAGCCTTCTGATGCCAGGGGCGGAACGTCACTTCTACGTGCATTTGAGCGACGGCGACTTCATCATAGGCAACGCGGGCAGCACAGGCGTACTGACAATCGATGGTCAGGCGGCTGGCAACGCCGTCCTTAATCGTGGCGGTGTCGGCGTGGGTGTGGGCGCGCTGACAATGTATGATGGCGCGGTGATCACAAACAATAGAAACGTCGCTGGCGGCGGCGTACTTGTCGCCGGGGGCGGCACGTTTACGATGAACGGCGGCGAGATCAGCAACAACATAGCTCAGGGCGGTGGCCACGGTGGCGGTGTCGGCGTGAGCAATAACGGTGAGTTCACGATGAACGACGGGATCATCAGCGGCAATACGGCCGACGGCTGGGGCGGTGCTGGTGTAGGCATGGTCAGCCACAGTGCTGGGAGCAACCTTACGTTTACAATGAACGGCGGCTATATCATTGACAACGACGCGTGGAGCGATAATCCTAGCAGTGGCGGCGGCGGTGTGCTTATGCATGGCGAATTCACGATGACCGGCGGCACAATCAGCAACAACAACGCAGCAAACGAGGGTGGCGGCGTGCGTGTGGTTGGTGGCGCGTTCGAGATGAACGGCGGCACGATCAGCAACAACACGGCCAACATCAGAGGCGGTGGTGTGTTGTACTGGGGCTTTGACAGCGCGTTCGAGATGAGCGGCGGTACGATCAGCAACAACACGGCCGACACCTACGGTGGCGGCGTGTATGTGGGCACATCGTTCACGATGACCGGCGGCACGATCACCGACAATGAAGCCACCGGAAGAATCCCCGGAAACTTAATAAGCCGAGGCGGCGGCGTGAATGTGCGCGACGGTGCCACGTTCACGATGAGCGGCGGCGAAATCACCGACAACGATGCTGTGTGGGGCGGCGGTGTGTATGCAGCGGGTAATGTAACGATGAGCGGTACCGCGGCAATCAGCGACAACGATGCCAGCACCGGCGGCGGCGTATATTTGAATCTCGGTGGCACATTCGAGATGACCGGTGGCACCATCAGCGACAATGAAGCCGACGTCGGCGGCGGCGTGATGGTCGTCGGCACATTCAATATGAGCGGTGGCGCAATCAGCGACAATGAAGCCGACGTCGGCGGCGGCGTGTATATTGCCAGCCAAGTTGGTAGCGCAACGTTCAATATGAGCGGCGGCGCAATCAGCGACAACACGGCGACTTGGGGCGGCGGTGTGCAGATGCTTGTGGCAACGTTCAACATGACCGGCGGTGAAATCAGCGGAAATCGCGGCATCGGAGACGCAAGCCTCGGCACCGTAGGCCAAGGCGGCGGCCTGATGTTAGGGGGCAGCACCGAGTTCAACATGAGCGGCGGCACCATCAGCGGTAACACAGCCGACTTTGGTGGCGGCATATTTACGTGGTTTGCCACTGCAGCAATCAACCTGTCCGGCACCGCACAGATCATCAATAACATAGCGAACGAAGACGGCGGCGGCATCCGGATCGCACCAGACCATCGCGACAGCTTGGATATCTCAAACACAGTGGTATTCAGCGGCAACACAGCCGGCAATGGTGTGCATGACTTCGGGCGTACGGCAGGTTTCCTGGCGTACCCGAACATCCAATGGGCTGGCAACACGAATACAACTACCACCAGCAACAGTACCCCAGGTGTGACGCATCTGTTGAATAACTATGATATCAACAATAGCACAAGCACACGCCGCGACTGGCTGCGTCTTGATGACGCGATCCAGAATCCGGCCGTGAATCGAATCATCATTCACCCAGCGGGCACAGAAACCGGTGTGGACTGGACTGATGGTACTACGTACCACCTCGTGATCCAAGATTCGGGACAGACGACGAACATATTCACAGTGCCGATCCCTGGTGCAGTGGCTGACTCGCATGTGATCACCGTAACCCGCCCGGTTTCGGTCGAGGCGGCGGAAGATGCGAGCATCAGGCTTCTGATGGACAGGGCGGCACGTCACTTCTACGTGAATGTGGGCGGCAACCTCACATTCGGCAATCCGGATAGCACAGGTGTACTGACACTCGATGGCCAGACGATTGGAGATCCCATGGTTACCGAAACCCAAGGCGGCGTGCGGGTGAACAACGGTACGCTTAACGTGCGTGATGGTGCTGTGATCACAAACAACAATAACTTCGCTGGCGGCGGCGTGTACATAACAGGCTCTGGCACGTTGAACATGAGCGGCGGCGCAATCAGCAACAACACTGCGAACCTAAGCGGCGGCGGCGTGATGGTAAACCAAGCTGGCACGTTGAACATGAGCGGCGGCCATATCCACGGGAACACGGTGAATACCGGCGGCGGCGGCGTGGCTGCATGGAACGGCGGCGAGGTGAACCTGAGCGGCACCGCGCAGATCCGCAACAACAGCGCGACAAACGGCGGCGGCGTGCATTTGCAGAGTAACGGCACGCTGAACATGAGCGGCGGCCATATCGTCCTCAACAATGTCACAGGCACAGGCATGGGCGCGGGCAACGGCGGCGGCGTGTTTGTGAGTAATGTCAGTGACTTCGAGATGACCGGTGGCGTGATTCAGGAAAACACATCCAGCCAGTGCGGCGGCGGTGTGCATGTGATCGGCGACAGCAGGTTCGACATGACGGCCGGTTTCATCACCAACAACACGGCCACTATCGGTGGCGGCGGTGGCGTAGATGTGTCGGATGACGCAGTCTTCACGATGGGCGGCGGCGCCTCAGTTAGCCTTAATACAGCCCAAAGCGCCGGCGGCGTAGCCGTGAGCAGCTGGGGCACGTTCAACATGAACGGCGGCGTAATCATGGGCAATACGGCGGAAATCGAAGGCGGCGGTGTGGTGACGCATGGTCAGTTCAACATGAGCGGCGGCGCAATCAGTCACAACAATGTCACAGACACCAGCAACGGCTGGGGCGGCGGCGTGTCTGTGAATGACGGCACAATGATTATGACCGGCGGCTCAATCGGCCACGCCGCCGGCGGCGGCAACACAGCCCGACTCGGCGGTGGCGTGATGGTGATAAACGGCGAATTCACCATGGACGGCGGCACCATCAGCAACAACACTGGCACCCAGTGGGGCGGCGGCGTGGATGTATGGACCAGCACGTTCACGATGAACGGCGGCACGATCAGCGGCAATACGGCCGGCTTCGGCGGCGGCGTGGCTGCACGCTTCGGGAGCACGTTCACAATGACCGGCGGCACGATCCTCGGCAATATGACTGGTGGCATCGGCCATGGCGGCGGCGTGGCTGTGAGCAACAGCGAGTTCACAATGACCGGCGGCGAAATACGCCTCAACAATGCCCAAACCGGCGGCGGTGTGGCTGTGAATGGCGGCGATTTCAACATGTATGACGGCGAAATTAGCGGCAACACGGCTGGTGGCAACGGTGGCGGCGTGGCTGCGTGGGGCTCTAACAGCGGAGTCACGATGAGCGGCGACGCAGTGATCCACGGCAACACAGCCGGCGGCAACACACCCGGCAGTCGCGGCGGCGGCGTGATGATCATGGCCTCCCAGTTCACGATGAGTGACAATGCAGTGATCAGTGGCAACACGGCGCCCCAAGGCGGCGGCGTGCATGTATGGATCACCGGTGAATTCACGATGGCTGGCGGCGAAATCAGCGAAAACACGGCGACCGGAGTCAATCTCGGCGGCGGCGGCGTGTTCGTGGACAACAGCACGTTCACGATGAGCGGTGGCGAAATCAGTGGTAATACGGCCATCTGGGGTAGCGGCGGTGTGCTTGTGCGCGACAGCGGCGCATTCACGATGAGCGGCGGCACCATCAGCGACAATACGACCACCTGGGCCGGCGGCGGCGTGGCTGTGGAAGACAGCAGCAGCACAGCTGACATCTCCGGTACCGCGCAGATCATCAACAATCACGCAGGCCAAGACGGCGGAGGTATCTGGATCGCAGTTGCAGATCGCGGTAACCTGACGGTTGCAAACACAGTGGTATTCAGCGGCAACACAGCCGGCAACGGTGTGCATGACTTCGGTCGGACCGCAGGACTGCTGGCGTACCCGAACATCCAATGGGCTGGCAACGCAAGCAGCACCACTACTAGCAACAGTACACTGGGTGTGACGCACTTGCTGAACAACTATGATATCAACAATAGCAACGGCGTCATTCCATACTACGCAATCGGGTTCATCGTCACAGGCGATGAAGCGCACAATAGCGGTACGCTGACCGGGCAAGTGCTGTTGGACGATGCACCTGCAAGCCACTTGGCAAACTGGGTGTTCTCCAGCTTCACTGACTACATCGCGACAACTATGGTTTCGTCCGGTGGGCATTTGAGCTTAAATCAAATCCCAACGCCCATTCCGGCAGAAGGCTACATGTTTGCAGGCTGGCGTCCCTGGGTAGCGTTTGACTATCCGGTTGAAACAGAATATATGATCCCGGGCGGTACGCTGCCAGCACCGATTGGAAGTGTAACGGGCAATATGCCAACAGGCACAGGACAAGGCGCAATCGGAAATACATTGTTCAGTACACAGGCGTTGACTGAATTCAGAAACATATTAGGCAGAAACACTGAACACCTGGCTTGGAGCATCACGTTTATCGCATACTTCGTACCTGTAGAAGCCGCCCCATCAGTGACGATCACGAAGCAAGCGTCATCGGTGGTGTTGGCAGGCAATGCGTTGACGTATATGCTGACAGTGACGAATACAGGCGATGTGCCGCTGACCGGTTTAGTGGTGACAGACACCCTGCCGGCCGCACTGCAGACTCCGGGCAACCTCGCGTTACCGGCAGGCGCAGTGGGCGGATTCACCGGCCAGACGTTGAACGTAACACTGGGTACACTGGCGCCGGGCGCATCTGTGGTGATCACCTTCACGGCAACGGTCGCACCGGGCACACCGGTGGGTACGCAGATCACCAACACGGCCGCCGTCGTTGACCCGAATAACCCGAGTACGGGTGGCAATGGCAGCGTGACAACGACAGTGGTACCTCCGGGTGGTAACTTCATACCACCACAGCAACCACAACAGCCGCAGCAGCCACCGCAACAACCACAACCACCGGTGGATCTCGGCCCATTCTCACCGTATCACAACTCATTCATGATCGGTCGTGACAGTGGAAATATCTACGCACACGCCAATATCACTCGTGCAGAAGTCTCCGCAGTATTGTTCAGGCTGCTGAGCGACAATGCCCGAATCAATCTGTGGAGTCAGCAGAACCCATTCACTGACGTAAATAGCACGAACTGGTTTAACAACGAGGTGTCCACGATCACCAATGCGGGCGTCCTCCGCGGCATGCCAGACGGCACGTTCGCACCGAACCGTGACATCACACGTGCTGAAGTGGCTGCGATCATCGCACGTTTCTTCAACGAATCAGGTTCGGGACAAGGCGCATTCACAGACACTGCCGGACACTGGGCGGAAGCGTACATCAACCAACTGGCTCACTTCGGCTGGGTACAAGGATACGGTGGCGCATTCAGACCGGATCAAGCGATCACCCGTGCAGAGTTTGCGGCGATCATCAACCGGATGCTAAACCGCGTTCCGGACTCCATCGACGCACTGCTTGACGGACGCATCCAGTGGCCGGACAAAACGAACCAAGACGCGTGGTACTACCTGTATATGCAAGAAGCTACCCATTCCACCGAGTTTGAGCGTGTGGCTGGCGACTACCTCGTTTGGACAGAGATCTTACCGCACATCGATTGGTCAGTCTTTAGCAGACCAGATTCGAGACCGGATGAGATACTCGTTTCCAGAGGCGGCACAAGGTAGGATTCTAACGTGAGTATATGCATGTGGGATACTGTGGTTGGTATCCTGCATGCAATATGCGGATGAGCATGAACAGAACGGAGCAGGATATGCAAGTACAAAGAACGGACTACGCGATACGAATTCTGCGACATCTGCATGTGTGCCGGGGCGATATACAGACAGGCGCGGTCATTGCAAAATCGGTGGGCATAACATATCCTATCTTCACACGGATATCGAACCGATTGAGAACGAAAGGATTGCTTGTTTCCGCGCAAGGGCGGCATGATGGGTATGTGCTGGGTAAACCAGCGGCGAAAATCAGCGTCTATGATGTGTTTTCAGCCATGGAAGGCGAACTGAGCCACTGTCTAAGCGCGGACGATGAACGGCATGGCTGCGAGGTGCACGAGTACCTCAATGACTTACAAAACAGCATCGTTGCACATATGTCGCATAAGTTCATTGCAGATTTGTAACAACGCGAAGGAAGCGCGGAGGTCATTCAACCTCTGCGCTTCCTTTTACGTTGTTACGTTGCATAACCTCAAGCAGTGTGCTTTTTGACAGCTTTGTCCCATCAATGATCCTCGCTGTGTTTTTTTCATCAATGCAAAGATATTAACTAGAGATTGGAAATTCAACCTTACTTCCTTTATATAGTTATCCGCAATTCTCCATCGCACTCGCGGCGAGCATGATGCCCAGCTTCCCGGATTCAAATGTGATTCCGCCTTGCAGATACGCCCGGTATGGTTCACGCAGCGGGGCATCGGCAGA
>Ga0123355_10022758_pt1 | contig 10048 bp, 3 predicted proteins | sample TergutEmb28metaG_3_FD_89872 | JGI IMG/M metagenome (GOLD analysis project Ga0123355, IMG submission 89872) | Embiratermes neotenicus P1 segment gut microbial communities from Petit-Saut dam, French Guiana - Emb289 P1 | ecosystem: Host-associated > Arthropoda: Insects > Digestive system > Gut ...
ACTATAATAGAGACAATAAGGTTAAATAGATTACATTGATTTGGGCATATACAGAGAATGGAAGAAAATAGAATTCCCAAAAGAGTATTATATATGAATTTGGGAACAATGATATTGAGAAGTAGACCAAGAAATAGGTGGCAAGATGAGGCGAGAGAGGATGGACGAATAGTTGGTGGAGAAGGGTGGCAGGAAAGTGTACGTAACTGAGAGGAAAGGAAGAAGCCCCTGGGAACGGCAAGGAATCGTCGCATTCTGCACATGCCAAAGGAATGAATGAATGTGGTCTAGTGAAGCCCATTAGCAGTCTTTAAGAACGTGTTATGTGCTGCCTCTTAATTTCTGTGATAGCTTGTGGTTTAGTTTACAGATTGCACTACCACAAATTAACTTTTAAGGAACTGTGCGCATGTGAACGTAACTAGCAAATTCACTGCTTTTTAAAGACCATTTTATTTTTCACAAAATGCCAGTCACTTCATAATTGTATCTTTTTCTGTTCAAATAATACTCACATTTTACATAAATGGCACTAAAATTCAAATATCCACTGCAGTAGGATAAATATTAAGCTTTGTCCTTAATATGGTGTTACATATGAACAATTTTTTGATGGGGAAACTTGAGGAAAAAAGACCACTTGAAAGGCTCTGGCTAGATGGGAGTATAATACTAAGATGGATCTTCAGGAAGTGGGATTGGGAGGGGGGCATGTACTGGATTGCTCTGGCTCGGGATTGGTGCAGGTGGTGGGCTTTTGTAAACATGGTAATGAACCTTCATGTTCCATAAAATATAGGTAATTTCTTGACTAGCTAATGACCTTTAAGCTTCTCAAAAAGGATGCTGCTGCATTTAGTTAGTTAGTTAGTTAGTTAATTAGTTTAGAAAGCATCGGTAAACCAAAGAACATCCAACCATACAGTTCCTCTCTTCCATAAGTCTTTGAATTTACTTTGTTAAATTTTATTATGGTTCTGAGTTTTAATTCTTCAGAATTGCTGGTTTTGTTATGTATGTAAGAATGGAATTAGTTGTAGGTACATGTAATAACCACATCTCTCTTTTGTAATTCATTAACTAGACATATATTCAGTACAATCTCTGCATTGAACTTTATGGTCAAGTATGCAGTGTCCTGAGTCAAGGACATGGCCAGGAGGCTTGGTCTCTCTGGTTGACATTTTTTTGTTTTCCCATGGGCCTTGGTAAATATGCACCACACCCACCTCTGGCAGTTTGCCTGCCTGATATATTTAGCTAACTATTTTTGAAGCTATTAGCTAACACACATGTACTAAGTAGCTCATTGTTAGGCCTTAATTACCTTCCTGACACTACCATATGACTGCTAAAGTATATATATATATATATATATATATATTACATCCATTGTTATGAATAAAACATTTGTGCTGTCTCCATGCATGAATTTTTGACCATATGGCCCATTGCTGAAAGCACTTACATGTCCCTTCTTCAGTGTCAGCAAATAAACACAGGGATATTATCTTAATAGTAGGCCACTGGCACTTTCATTTAACATTCTGTTTGTCACGCTTGTTAGCTACTGCCGTGTGCTGTAAAGTACACCACTGAAAATAAGCTCTGTTTCATGCTGTGCTAACCTGCATCTGAATGACATTCTCAGTTGCTCAAATATTCCCCAGGATTTCATAGTACCATGTCTAGTGTGCAGCAGACTGAGTCTGAGAAATTTCTTCTTCTTCGGTGGCGCTACAGCCCGGGGTGGGCCTTGGCCTCCTTTACAATACGCCTCCAAGCCTCTCGATCCCTTGCTGTAGCTCTCCATTCGTTTATTCCCATCTTTCTCAGGTCCGTGGACAAGTCATCCAGCCATCTCATTTTTGGTCTTCCCCTTCATCTTGTTGCATACAGCTTTCCGTACAACATCTTTTTTGGAATTGTGGTGTCTTGCATTCTTTCTATATGGCCAAGCCATCGTATTCTTTGGCATTTAATGAACCTGACAATGTTCTCCCCCTTGATTATAACTTCTAATTCATCGTTTCGTTGAATTCTCCACAATTCTTTATCCTTCACCGGTCCATATATTTTCTGCAGTGTTTTCCTTTCAAATACTGCTAATGCTCTTTCCTCTTCCATGGTGAGTGTCCACGATTCTGAACTATAGGTAACCACTGGGCGTACCAGCGTGCGGTATATCTGCAACTTGCTGCTTCTTGATACGAGGCTGCTGTTAACCAGTTGTCTGTTTGCGTAGTAGGCCTTATTGCCCATCATAATGCCTGAGAAGTTATTGGACCATAAATTTATCACCTGTTTCAAATTTTGTTAACATTTATTATGTATGAGGTTCTCATAGTGGTCATGACAGTGACTTCAGCCTGGGGTGTGATGCCACGCTCTATGGTGCTAATTTTTTAGGGACACAAAAGGCCTGTTTTGGGGACTAGGTGCATTTGGCCCGAAAAGGGCTTGAACCCGTATGTCATTCTATTCTATGGTGCTAATTTGCTGAAGTTTCAGATACGCATGCTGCCACCATCTCCAAACCTGAAGATGGAAGCAGTAAATTCCTACGAAACATCTGTAAATTTGCACCAGACAGCATGGTGTCACATCCCTTAAGACAGTAATCTTTGTTAACATTCATGTTGCATTATGCCGATCACTGTTTTAATGGGTACATGTAATTCATTCCGTAGCCCAGTGTAATAAGACTTGCCAAAAAGTGGTATTGCATAACCCGAACTACGATTACCAATGATGGTACAGCTGCGGGAAATGAATTGACACTTGGAGCAGTTTGTGGTGTGGTGTCCTTCAGATGCGCAGGCTCTAAAGCACTTGTTACGTGATTGCATATGTCTCAAATGAGTTATGGACCTTCATGGCAGTGTCTTGCAAATTACATCCTTGGCTGAATGAAGTGGTTAGGTTATATTATTACTGCTCAACTGATTATGACAGTTTTTATCATTGTGAACTAATGATGTCTGTAGCAGGTGATGTACAGTATTATGCAGTATTTAGTGCAACAAATTTCACAGCCAGTAATAAATAAATGTTTGTCAATTATGTCCCTCCTACATGTTTCGACCCCTACAAGGTCTTCATCATGGCGGTATATTTAAAGACACACAAATACAGCAAATTCTGTCAAAGATGTTTATTTACAGTGAAAATACAATATTGCCAATTAAAATTGCTAAAAATGTTTAAAAAATAGATCAAGTATTTTACAATTCTAAGCTCCATTGTTGACAAACATCTTTGTGAATTTTGTCATCTTCATACAAAGGGAATAGGCATGGGTTATGTTATTGGTGTTTGTGGCGTGGTGGACCGCTGAATGCTGCAGTACTCACTGAAGTTTGTTCCATTAAATACTGTACGTATAGTCAGTCTGTTGCGTGACATATGGATTGTGTTTCAAGTGGTGTAGAGTGTGCAGAGTCTCAATTACTGAAATACTTCATTGAGTACGAGAGGTATCTAATTTTTTTTTTTATGTTATCATCATTGGTGTCTGACATGTGTTGCATATCAGTTAGTGTGGGCAGTGGTACATTTATATTTCTTATCATTTAATCTGTCAGTTAATGTGGTGCTTCTGTGGGTTTATTTTCATTCATTTATTCATAGGATCTTACAGCTTAGCAACTTAGAAGAAACAAGGTCCTGCTTCAAAAATTTTCTGTTATACCGTGCATATTCTTATGATTAACACATGAGCCATAATTTTATCTGAATCAATTTTATGTATTTTAGAATTCTAATATTTTAAACATTCCAGTGAGAGCAATGCATACCTAGATTAGCGTGTTGGTCTTCTTTTCTTTTGATCTGAAAGAATCCCTGAGGATGGCACCTTGGTGCCAAAACTTTTAGGAGATTAATAATATTTGTCACAACTTACCCTTCATGATTACATATTTTTTTTTAAACAATATAAGTTTAATAAATATATCTTTTGGAAATGAAATTATGTGCATTTAGAGTCTTCTCATCGGGATTGCACCTAGTTAAAATGCAAATTGAATAAACGTTTAATGAGCACATCAACTAATGCACATACATAAAAATTTTTACATTAAATCATTTAAAATCACTCCAACATGTTTTGATCCTAAGTTCATCTTCAGGGAGCTACACTGTTCCTTGCCAAAGTCACATTCTTAAAAACACGCACTGATTAATTAAATTAATTTAATTTAATGAATTTAATGTAATTAATCTATGAGTGTTTTTAAAAATGTGACTTTGGCAAGGAACAGTGTAGCTCCCTGAAGATGATCTTAGGATCGAAACATGTCGGAGCGATTTTAAATGTTTTAATGTAAAAAATTTTACATGTGTTCAATAGTTGGTGTGCTAATTAAATGACTATGAAATTCACAGTGCAGTGATAGAGATGAATAAACATTTTTTGATTAATTTATGCATTCACTCTCAGCCAGTTTTACACATTAAGTACTGGACAAATTCATGTGCAGAAAGAGTAAAAGCATTGATATCCTTCCAGTATCAGTTAGAAGCTTAAAATGAAGTGAGGCTGTAGAGAGATCGGACGGTAAAGAAATGGAAAACGGCACTCCTTGTTGAGGTCCATCGCTGTTATTGAATGCTATTCAAGAACCGTGTTTACAGTTCTTGCTGCGGGTTATGTTGCGTCATTAACAAAATTTTAAAAAGGCAGTAAAAGTTAACTTTTACTGTCCGTTATCTGTGAATATCATGGCCTGTGTTGGTTAGATCCATCCCTACTCCTTACATTTTGGTAAAGGTTTGCTTGTTTGGTATTTCTGCATTGGTTTCAATTCTGTAGTTCCCATTGAACTGTACAAAACCGTTCAGTTAACATTTCTGTTTCATTTTCTCATACGTGTCAGCTTTATATATTTGTAACATTACAATGTTTTAAACATGACAGTGAGGGCAAGTAGTGCCTGAGGTGGAAGTTTTGGTCTTGTTATCCTTTGTGTTCATAGACTTCCTGAAGATGGCACTCTTGTGCTGTAACGTGTGGGGGTTTTTACATTTTGCTGACAGTGCATCTCAGTATATTTATCTCAGTAATTAACCAACTTGATACCCAAAATTTTTGTTTTACAATAAGTTTATTTCATGCCTCTGCATGTTTCGCGCACATGTGCTCGAAACATGTAGAAGCATGAAATAAACTTATTGTAAAACAAAAATTTTGTGCATCAAGTTGGTTAATTACTGAGAAAAAAATGTGGTGGTTGTTAGTTATCATGAATTGTGTTTTATGAATTGTATTATGTTCTATTTTATTGAGTTCATTTGTTGGTTAATATATTGAATTGTTGTTTTATTGTTTATGCCAGCCAGAATAGTTGCATATGATAAGGAGAAAGTGGTTTAGATGGCTTTCAAGTGTATTATTTTGTTGCACTTCCTGATCACACAGTTGTTGTCCTTGGATGCTTGTGAGTAACTGAGAGAGATTGAGATTGTATTACCTAACTACATCATGACAGTCAACATATCAAGTTAAGAATTATCCACCTTCTATGTAATGCAAATGTACTTTGCTGGGGTCACAGGAAACACACAAATGGATAACTTCTTGGTTCTGTGGTATCCACTCAGCACGTCATATCTCATTGATTGTGTGTTTTATCATATAGGTAATAAATATGCCGTTGTGTATTACATTCTACGTTGTGGGGCTTTGTTATGACTGTAATATATTATCTTGAAGTAACAAGTTAAATAATGATTTGGCACTTACTATAATTTATGCTGAATGCTGCATTTGGGTGGTTAGCACTCTTATCTTGTATTCTGGATATCTCCAGGTTGAATGTCACCATGGAGACTGGCAGTTGCAAAACTTTGCACAAATGCGGTGTGATGCTTCAACTTATGTAATGAAACCAACAAATGCATGTGTGTAAAATATGTTTTCGTCACGTTATGAATTACCAACATTTTTCGATTGCTTTTGCGATCATCATCCTGTGGCAGTATAATGCCTTAACAAAAGCCAACCTCATTCCCATTCAATGTGCCAATTGTTGCCATACAAACCAAAGGAGCTGAGAAACCATAATTAAATGAATGAACGAATATATATAATAAGCTGAATAAGGTAGCAGTACCTCTTGCAGGCAGTGCTGGGATTTTATCATGCAGGAAACCACAACCACTTGCTTTATTATCAGTTTCACAGTGTGGAGTGCGTCATGATATCCAGGTTAACCATCACTTCTATATATAGCGGTATGCTGGTAATATCCTGCAACTAAAAGTATCCACAAGTAGATCCAGCTGGCTGTGCGATAAAGTGCATAGGTCCATGGCTGCCCGGTTGCTGAGATCAGGGGTTTGAATCCTGCTGAGGGCATGGATGTTCTTCCATTGTATTGTGTGTTGTGTAGGTAGTGGCCCCTGCAACAAACTGGTTACTTGTTCAGAGTCATCCTATGGTGTGCGTGTGTGTGTGAGTGAGTGAGTGAGTGAGTGATATAGAAGCATCAACAGTGAGGTGGCCTAGGGCCAAGTTGTGCCACAGAAGTTAAAAGGGTTTATTATTTTATCAAATGTTTGTGTTTTAACTGCCTTACTTGCAGTACTTCTGAACCTACTGCCATAGGTTGTGGAAAGATTTCAGAGGTTATCTAAAAGTTTAGATAGTGGTAACACAACCAAGAGACCTGGATGTTAAAAATGAAGTAATTGCTTGGTGTGTTATGTTAACATATATTATTTTACAAATTGCACTGAAACCAATGGTGAATGTTTCATGACTTCATGTTTTACTTCATTTGAAATAGGATTCAATTTCAGTTTTCCTAAGTCAAGAAATGTTTAATTCCTACGTATGAGGGTTTTTTTACGCATTTAGTGCCAGTCTCTCCCTGAGAAATGTAAAATGTAACTATACACATTGTAGAAAACCAGCCTGCATGCATCAGGCAGGTAGCAGGACCTGTCTTAGTGGCATGGAAAAGTAATGTGATATGACAATATGTTTCTACTTAGCTGTTTAAATGACTCTAAAATGATACTGAATGATAGGGGAAATGGGTTACTTGTTAGATATGATGATATGTTTCTACTTAGCTGTTGTTTAAGTGGCTGTGAAATGATAATAAATGATAGGGGAAATGGGTTACTTGTTAGGGAAAAATACCTTACTTACTCCATGGTGCAGAGTCCTTCTTGAGAAGCTAACTGGTTTGCAGCTAGTCAAGAAATTCCCCGCATTTTATGAAACCTAAGGTGCATTACCGCACTCACAAGCCTCCACCACCCGTCCAGGGAAAAATACCAGTGGAGGAATTTCTTGATAATTATCAGGGTTTTTAAAAGTACTTTGAGTAACTAATATTATTTTATGTGTTCCTTTTTGGGTAATTCCCCGGCATCTGAGTTCTAATAGCCGACGTTTCGGAACTCACTGTCGGTTCCATGGAACTGACAGTGAGTTCCGAAACATCAGCTATTAGAACTCAGACGCCGGGGAATTACCCCAAAAGGAACACATTACATTTAAAACACAGCGAAAGCTTGAAAACAAGAATAATGTTAGTTTCTTATGGGTTATTGAAAATGTAGGCAGTCATTGGCTACCGTAATCTTGTTAGATTGCTCAGTTTTCAGAACTATCTGACTACCTCAAGTGTTTTCCAGGAAACTTCCTTGACAAAAGGCAGGTCGTTATCCAGATTGTCCTAGAACGTTGATTAAAGAATTTCCTCAGATTAACTGCTTCCATTGATATCTTTAAAGTGACCAGAATTCTGCTTTAGCATAACCAGCAGTTGGCTTTCAGAGCTAGTGAAACTCTCTATTTATAGTGCCTAGACTGTGGGCTTGATGATGTGGGCCACAGTTCTTGACAGGGACAAGAGGATTTTTATCATCTCCAAAACTCCCAAGCTGGTACTGGAACCTACCCAGCCTGCTCTGCAATGGGTACCAAGGATTCTTTCTCTAGGGGTAAAAGCACTGGGCCATTATGTTGGCAATTCACCTCCCATTTAATGCTGAGGGTAAGAATGAGTGGAGCTTTACTTCCACTCCCCCTGTATGCCTTCATGGCATCTGCAGGGACAACTTTGCCTTTGGGAGGATGCAGTCTCAATATCCTCCTCTTATTAAGCCTATTTATCCTCATTAAACACCACTTCACGTAATGAAGATATTCAATTAACTTCCCCCCCCTCCAGTTTGAATATTTTTCTGCTTGCTGTCATTTTTGGTGATGTTTTATATTGTCCGTTACAAATGTACCATATTTCTTGTTGATTGTAGCTTTTATTTGGAATGTTACTGCCGCATGTAGTATTGTTGTTGCAGGTAATTTGAAATCAAGTTTGTCATAAAAAACTTACAAACGAAGTGTTGGAACACATGCTGTGTTTCAAGCGGAGACTTGCTGAACAGACTGTCTTGGCATTCATTAACATGTGCTGTGTATGTAGCATGTTTTGACCTTGTGTAATTTCTTGGTCATTCTGCTCCAGCTTCACAGTGTGCATGAGTAGCACATGTTAGCATTATCAAGGTCATTTGGATGAGGTGATAATGGTGAGGTCATATGATACAATAATCTGTCACTGAAACCCCTTATCTGCAGTTCTTTCATGCTTTTTTTAATTCACTGGATTGTTATCACTGACACGAGTAATGTCTAGAAGCCAAAGGAGTAGACCTTAGTGCTCGAAATGTAGCTTATTTTTTGTTCCTAATAGGAGATACTTTAGCACTTCAATGGTCATTTATTCAGGTTGCTTGTATCATTAGGATAGTGGAATTGTAACAGGCTAGAAATGTTTATATGTGTGTTGAAGAAATCTCTTAGAAAACACCCACTTTTAAAATTAGGAGTGAAGAGGATAATATTAAAATGTAAGCAAACAACCTGTTAGTTGGAAAGTACATGGAACTGTCCAAGGAGTGTGTTTGCTGTCATTCTTTGGTACTAGCAGTGTTGAACCTTTGAGTTCCGTCATCAGATAGTTTATCAGCAAGGACAGTATTTGCAGTATTGTGTTGGGAGTGTAGTAGTTACGTAAACTGTTCTTTGAAAGTAACGGCTGTCACTCGTAATTTATACTAGTGCCATTATGCATGTGTGGATAGTTAGTGTTTATCTTTACATGATGTTCATTCTGCCACACATAATATCCCGCTAAATATGCGCATTATAATTAGCAGATACAGGGATTGTTTAATGAGTGGCAGGAATTGAAAGAACAATTAATTTTGAAATCGTGCTGGCCTTCAGTACCCAAGTTTGTGGGTTCAAACCCGGCCAAAGCTGTTGGATTTTTAGGGCGCAAAAATTCCTCAGCACACCTTCCTTCAGAGGAGAAGTAAAGCCGTCGGTCCCATGTCGTAGATTTGCGGCATGTTAAAGATCCCTTAAATTTACGTGGATGTCGGATTTTAGGCAAAATTACTACTGGACATCGTTCTCGCCCACAGTTCCACCTTTCGCTGCTAGGATCTCTCGCGTCGTTGTGGACGGAGGCACCTGGCGCTAAAGTGGGAACGTCTAAAGGCAGGGGAAAGCAATGGCAAACTACCCCCAAGAACGTGCCCAGGATGCAGTGTACCATAGCCATACCGGTTACATGACTGGGCTCTGGTTCCTGCCAAGCCCGGCCTTCAAGGCCGAATACTAATGAATGAATGAATATCACATAATGTCAGTAACATAGAAAACTAATGCTCAAGGTGATTTGTGGCTGTGCTGCCCAAAGTTTTTTTTCCCCATTGTTTTTATCCATGTGGCCAGATGAATGTAGTGGTACATCGAGTATCGCTTAGTCTAGTGCTCTTTTGGAAAGAAATATGTTGAGGGTACTTGGGGAAAAAAGTACTGAAGGTAAGATTTGGAACTAAGACTGGAGAAATGGAACAGGCTGGTACACCAGCAACTCTTGCATATCTGTGTTTGGAAGGTATCTGGTTAGAATCTCACCTGGAAGCCCAAATATCCTGGCTTTTTTTGGGGGGGGGGGGGGGGGGGGTGGTGCGGGGCGCAGGTGTGGGGTGGGTGATGGTGGTACACGGTTTAGTTATA